>OLQA01001884.1_pt1 | contig 17476 bp, 19 predicted proteins | sample 1673151 | NCBI WGS metagenome assembly OLQA01 (sample SAMEA3136760, study PRJEB25190) | human gut metagenome | biome: human gut; feature: human-associated habitat; material: faeces | place: Austria | collected 2013 | reverse complement strand
TTGAGTTTCAATACTATCGATCCAAGGGTCAAATCTCCAATCGTTGGGACGTATATCTCGAAAATATTTATTAATGAGATAAAAAAGGATACATTCATCAAAACCAAAAACAGAAATCCCTTTTGAGCCTCGTTGTATCCTGTACAAATCACATTTTCTCAATGTATATGACCTATTATCATCGCCAAGACCATAGAAAAATTCTCCATCCTCATCATTAACATCAATAATGATTCTCCTTGCATGGATCCTTAAATCATCCTTTAACAAAAATAAATTTTTTCTCTTCGCATGTCATCACCGCTCCATTTTCAACACTCTAACGCTTGTATATCAGAAAAGAACATATCCAGCAGACAGTCAATACTGCGATCAAGTTCATATACGTTTTGATGATAATAATCCAGCTTATATTCACTTCCATTCTGATCATGGAAAAGATTATTTTGAAATTGATTCTGCGGCGACAAGCCGCGAAGAAATCGGAAACACGCCACACTATGGAACGGTAAGGAAGCTTAAGGAAGAGAATATTCCGCTCATCCCGCACAGGGCGCGCCAGATGACAGGAAATGATTATTTATACTATGATTATCTGATCGGCATGGATACTGCGAACATCCGTAACATGATAAGAATTGCCGGGGGCGAGGACAGTCAGGGAAAAATCTACAAAATGCTGTCCTTTGCGGGATATGAACACACGCACAGGCTGTCGGAGGCAGGAGATGTCGCTGATCCGTGGTATACCGGAGATTTTGAGGCAACCTATCGGGATGTGAAAAATGGCTGTGAAGGTTTGAAGGCATATATAAAAGAAAATCACAAGGTTACACTGTAATTTTTGCAGTTGCAGGTGAAAACAAGGTGTCAGAGAAGGGAGGAGTATCATGGAAACAAGAATTGCATTAATCGGAATTATTGTGGAGAATCCGGAATCCATCGAGGCGTTGAATCATCTTTTGCATGAATATGGAAAGTATATTATTGGCCGAATGGGAATCCCATACAGAGAGCGTGAGGTCAATATTATCAGCGTGGCAATTGATGCGCCGCAGGATGTGATCAATGCTCTGTCAGGAAAAATCGGACGGTTGGATGGAATCGGAGCGAAAACCGTTTACTCAAACATCAAAGGAAAGAATGAAAAATAAAATCAGATGTGCCGGGCAAGTATTATCTCGCTGCGCTGCAAGCCGAGCCAGCTCGAATCCGCTATGCTCCTTCTCGCTGTTGGGGCTGTCGCCCAATAAGAATAAAAAGAAAAGATGACAGTCTGGTGAATAAATTCCCCATTCTGTCATCTTTCCTTTTTATCCTTACTCGGCTTGTAGCTTATCCAAAGTATCTCTCAAGTAATCCCTGAAGGGCTTTGCCGTGTCTAGCCTCGTCTCTGGCCATCTCATGAACAGTGTCATGGATTGCATCAAGGTTGTTTTTCTTAGCGCATTTTGCAAGATCAAATTTACCTGCAGTAGCACCGAACTCACAGTCAACTCTCCATTTCAGGTTATCTTTTGTAGTAGCTTTCATGTTTGGCTCTAAGTCCTCACCTAACATCTCAGCAAATTTTGCTGCATGTTCTGCTTCTTCGTAAGCTGCTTTCTCCCAGTATAATCCGATCTCTGGATATCCTTCTCTGTGAGCTACTCTTGCCATTGCAAGGTACATTCCTACTTCAGAACATTCTCCTTCGAAGTTTGCTCTTAAATCAGCTAAGATATCTTCACTGACACCTTTGGCAACACCTACTACGTGTTCTGCTGCCCATTCTTTTTCTCCTTCTACCTGCTCTTTGAACTTATCAGCTGGTACTCCACACTGTGGACATTTCTCTGGTGCCTGTTCTCCTTCATATACATATCCGCATACTGTACAAATCCATTTCTTCATAATCTTGTTCTCCTTTATACTTTATATAATCATTTATATTGCTTTGCCTCTCGGCTTAGTGTCTCTGAATTAAAAATAGTAATTGTTACTGTTTTTAACTTGTCTTTATATTACCACCACATTGTATTTTTGTCAATGCTTTTTTAAACAATTTTTACAGATTCCTTTAAAATATACGACGTTTTGTGTGATCTCTCCTGGGAAATTCTCGCTTGCGATCTCATTTAGCTTCTCATCGATCGGTGCCATATCCAGATCAATGACTGATCCGCATTCCTGACATACGAAATGATAGTGTGGATCGGTGCATGCATCGTAATGATCTGCTCCGCCTTCATAAGATAACTTTAGTATCTCCCCGCGCTCGCTTAATAATGCAAGATTTCTATAGACCGTTCCAAGACTGATCTTTGGAAACTCCTCTTTGATGTTCATATATACCATGTCGGCAGTCGGATGGTCTTTGCGAGTCATTAAAAACTTGATGATTGCATCCCTTTGTTTGCTTTTCTTTGTTGCTGGCTGCATAACCTCTTCCTTTCCTTTTACATTCAAATAGTAATTGTTACTATTTTTATTATATGTTTTTTTGAAATATCTGTCAACCATTTTGCAACAAATTGTATTATTTTATGTACACAAAGCAGACAGGAAGGTCTTTCCTGTCTGCTTTGTGTATTTTTAAACTTAAGAGGGTTTCTATGAATGTATGTTTCCAATCTTCTTTCATTTAACCTTGGAATACTTTATGTGGATTCAGGATATTCTTTGGATCAAATGCTTTCTTGATTCCGCTCATCAATTCAATGGTTTCAGGATCAAGAGATTCTCTTAAATATGGTTTCTTTGCAAATCCGATTCCATGTTCTCCAGATACTTTTCCACCTAACTGTGCAGCCTTTTCGTAGATTTTTTCCATTGCTGCTGCCATTCGTTTTTCAAATTCTTCCTGGCTTAGATCATCTTTTAAGATATAAGAATGCAGATTTCCATCTCCAGCATGTCCGAAGCTCTTGATTCGAATATCTACTTCATTATGTAGATTATGCAGATATTCTACCATTTCGTTAACTTTATTTCTTGGTACAACCATATCTACCTCATCCATATCGGTTGTAGATCCTTTGATTGCTTCAAGGAAGGCTCCTCTGGCTTTCCAGATGGATTCTTCTCTTTCTTCTGTGTCTGAGATCAATACATCGATCGCTCCTGCTTCTAAGCATAATTTTGCAACTTTGTCATAGTCTGCTTCGATCTCTTCTGTTGAATTGCCATCAAACTTGAGCAGAAGATACGCATCGGATTGAGAATCTGGGAATTTTTTACCTAGGTATTCTTCTGCATCAATGATGACCTCCCTCTGCATAAACTCAATAGCGGTCGGGATTGCTTTGGACTTAATAATGAGAGGTACTGTGTCAATTGCTTCTTTTAAGGTTTTAAATGGTATCAGTAAACTAATTGCCTTTTTAGGCAGAGGGAGTAATTTTAATGTGGCTTTTGTGATAAAGCCTAAGGTTCCTTCGGAACCGATCATCAGGTCTTTTAAGGAATATCCGGAACTGTTTTTTACAACCTTTCCTCCAAATTCCACGATCTTTCCATTTGGAAGGACAACTTCAAGACCTCTGACATAATCTCTGGTCACGCCATATTTTACAGCACGCATACCACCGGCATTTGTACTGATATTTCCACCGATCGTTGCAGATTTCTCTCCTGGATCTGGTGGATAGAAGAAATCATGATCTTCCACATAGGCAGCAAGTTCCATTAATAAAACTCCTGGTTCTACGGTGATCGTTAAGTTTTCTTCATCAAGTTCTAATATATGATTCATGAGGCTTGAATCGATCATGATCCCGTGTTCGATCGCTACGGAAGATCCTACCAGACCGGTTCCAGCTCCTCTTGGTGTGACCGGAATATTATTTTCATATGCATATTTCATGATCTCAGAGATTTCTTCTGCAGAAGTCGCTTTTACTACAACATCTGGGTAGCTTTGTGCTCCTCCTAATTCATCATGACTGTATTCTTCGTTGATATTTTCTGCATATAAAATTCTTTCATCGTCTTTTATGATATTTTTGATAACTTCTAAATCAGCTTGATCAAATTTCTTATAACTCATATCTCTTACGCCCCTTTCGCAGCTTTAATCTTCTCGATCAGTTTTGGTACGATATCGTAGACATCTCCTACCAGACAATAATGTGCTGTCTTAAAGATCGGTGCTTTTTCATCGGAATTAATGGATACGATGCAGTCAGAGTGATCCATTCCAGCTACAAACTGAATGGCTCCTGATACACCACAGGTAATGATCAGTTTCGGGCGTACGGTTCTTCCACTTAATCCTACCTGACATTTTGCTTCTACCCATCCTGCTTCTGCAAGTGGTCTTGTGCAGGCTACCTGTCCGTCTAACAGTTCTGCTAATTCTCTGATCATTGCAAGGTCTTCTTCTTTCTTGATTCCTCGTCCTGCAACGACTAAAACATCGGCAGATTCGATAAACTTCTCTGGCTCTTTCTTTACAATATCTAATACATCCACATGTGCTTTGATCTTTTCTTTATCGATCGCACATGAAATGATCTCTCCATGTGTTTCTTCTGTTCTTTCTGGTGCATTCATGACTTTGTATCTTACCGTTGCCATCTGTGGACGGTTATTTGGTGTTAAGATATGTGCCATGATGTTTCCACCAAATGCTGGTCTGATCTGAGAAAGGTCTGTGTTCTCATCCATCTCAAGAATCGTACAGTCTGCTGTTAATCCTGTCTTCATTCTTGCAGCTACCCTTGGTGCCAACTGTCTTCCGACTGTTGTTGCTCCTGTCAGGATCGCACATGGCTGATGTTTCTTGATGAAATCTTCAAATACAGATGTATAAGATTCTATTTTGAATCTTGCTAACTCTGGGAAGTCGTAAACAAATACTTTATCAACTCCGTAGTGTAATAATTCTTCTGCCTTATCTGAAATGTTATTTCCCATAAATAAAGCATAGACTGGATGATCGATCTTACTTGCCAGCTCTCGTGCTTTTCCGATCAATTCGTATGTTACTGGATGAATTTCTCCATCAACATGATCGACATAAACAGCGATTCCGTTCCACTGACTCTTATCAATTTCTTCTTTTTTCTCATCTTCTACATATTCTACTGCTCCAGCTGGTCCTTTCTTCACACATAATTTACACATCTTACATGCGGCATTGATAGAAAGTTTTCCGTCTTTTTCTTCCATCGCACCGAATGGACAAATATCAACCAGAACCTGTGGATCTTCTACTTTTTCCTGATGTATTACTAATTTTGGCATTCTCATTTCCCCCTTTTAGATAAATTTCATATCTGTGATCATATGGAATAATTTGTCTGCGACTTCACTTCCGTCTCCGTCCCATACTTCATGATGGTCATTCGCTGTTGGAGGGAAAATTCGTTTTACCTGTGTTGGTGAACCATTTAATCCATAATGTGTTTCGTCTTTGTCTTCCATATCATCTAAGGAATATACTTCAATCTCACGATCTGCGGTATCCATCTTCTTTACATAGGATGGAAGTCTTGGCTGGAAAATGTCTTTATCTACGGATAACAGACATGGATACTGGACTTTAGCGATCTCCAGTTCTTCCGGCAGATCCATCTCGATCGTGATCGCATCGGATTCTACTTTAGATATCTTCTTTACATTTGATACACTTGGGATATTTAACCATTCAGATACTTCGGAACCAACCTGTGCTGTGTCACCATCAGTTGTCTGTTTTCCACATAGGATCAGGTCAAAATCTCCCATCTTCTTGATTCCCTGTGCGATCGTATAACTTGTTGCCAGTACATCGGCTCCACCAAATCTTCGGTCTGATAATAATGCTCCACGGTCAACTCCCATGGCAAATGCTTCTCTGATCACTGTCATTGCCTGTGGTGGTCCCATACTGATGACACTGATCGTTCCACCTACTTCTTCTCTGATCTTAAGCGCTGTCTCTAACGCATACAGATCATATGGATTCATCTTTGAATCGGCTCCGTTTCTTAACAGCACACCGGTTACTGGATCAACTTCCACTTTATTAGATGCCGGTACCTGTTTGATACATACTAAAATGTCCATTGCTATTCCTCCTCATTCCTAAGACTTTCTATCCTTTATCTTAAGCTCTTCCGCTCTAGATTGGTACTACCAATTTTGTTTAAAAAAAATTTGGATGTTTTTCGCATCCATTGTTTTTATCTGTTTTTGTCTTATTGGTACTACCAATTTATGTTTTTATTATATATACATTGTCTACTTTTGTAAAGTACTATTTGACATTTTTCTTTTTTTTGTTAATCTTGCATAAAAAAGAAGAGTCAAAATGGCTCTTTCCTTAAAGTTCTTTGTGAATAATGTTATCAATCATATCAAAATGTTTCATCAATGCTTTCTGTCCATTGACCACATCTCTCTTTAATAAACATTCGACAATCTGCTTATGTGCTTCCTGTAACATTCCTTTTCGCTTCTCAGTTCTTAAGATTTCTCGACGCATTTCAAAAATGAAGATATCCATCACTTCAGATAATGCATCTAAGATATTCACGATCAGAACATTGCCTGATGCTTTCGCGATCGCATAATGGATCTTCTTATCGTACATTGTCTTCTCATCGTTATCTGTACTCTGATCTAATGCATTCACATATTCTTGTAATTCTATGATGTCTTTTGTCTCTGCATTCTTCACTGCAAGTGCATATGCCTGCATCTCCAGTCCGATACGGATCTGGTTGATCTGATCATAATCAAGCTTATCAAGCATAAACATCATAGAAAGGGCATCTACCATATATCCTTTAAAATTTCCTGATATATAATTGCCTGCTCCCTGCCTGCTTGAAACAACTCCCATGACGGTTAAGATCTTTAGTGCTTCACGGACGGAATTTCTGCTGACTCCAAGCTTCTCTGAAATTTCTCTCTCTGGTGGAAGACTTTGTCCAAGGACGAGTTCCTGATCCATGATCTGTTCTTTGATACTGTCTATGACGATCTCATAGGCTTTCTTCGTTTTTTCCATATTTTAAATATCCATTCTGTCTGTTGCTTTTCTTTTAAATCCTATAATTGTTAATAGTATAACAGATTCATTTTTTTTTGAAAAGCCCTTGCAATATTATCAAAATAGTAGTAGTATGTAAGAAAGTTAGATGTGGTTTTTAATACTATGTTATAGATTTTATCATACTAGAATGACTGGAGGTTTTACCATGACACATAAATTAAAAGATCCCGGAAGTGCTATTACACATTTGATCGGAATGATCCTTGCAGCGATCGTTTCCATCCCTTTGATCATCAAGAGTTTTTTAAGCGGGGACTATGTTCGCATTATTTCTCTGATCATCTTTACTTTAAGCATGGTCGGACTTTATGGGGCGAGTACTGCTTACCACTCTTTTAATATCTCACCTCGGATCAACAAAAAGTTAAAGAAACTCGACCATGCAATGATCTTTGTTCTGATCGCCGGTTCTTATACTCCAATCTGTACGATCGTTCTTGGCGGTAAGATTGGTTATGGATTATTGTCTGTCATCTGGGCTATTGCAATCCTTGGTATCGTATTTAAGATGTTCTGGGTTACTTGTCCAAAGTGGGTGTCTTCTGTAATGTATATTGCCATGGGATGGCTTTGTATCGTTGCGATCGCTCCGATCATTCATTCGCTTTCCCACGCATCCTTTGGATGGCTGCTTGCTGGTGGAATCATTTATACTGTTGGCGGTGTAATCTATGCACTTAAGATTCCTTGGTTTGAAAACCATTGGAAGAATTTTGGACTACATGAGATCTTTCATCTGTTCGTGATGGGTGGAAGCTTATGCCATATGATCTTGATGTTTCAGATTTAATTTTTGCTCCTGCTGGTAGGTTTCTATCAACAGGAGCTTTTCTTTTCTCGTAAGACGTTTGATCTTAGCTTCCCTGCTCATAGCCTCTTGCTTTGTTTCGAATTCTTCGAGGTAGACTAATTCTACCGGGCCTCTGCCTCTGGTGTATTTTGCTCCTTTTCCTTCATTGTGCATCTTTAGACGATGTGTGATATCATTTGTCCATCCTGTGTACAAGCTGTTATCGTTACATTTTAATATGTATGTTACATTTTTCATCTGTATCTTCCTCTTTGTTTCTGTCTTTTTCTTTGAAGAAAGGCTGCCAGATCAACTCTGACCGCCTCTCTTCTACATCAGCCAGATATATCTTGGCTGTTATTTTCTTACTATATATTATAGTGTTTTTTTATTTTTGTCACAATTTTATTCCAGATATTTTAAAGGATCTACACTCTTTTTATTTTTTTCCATCTGAAAATAGAGATTGGTTCCTTCTAATGAATAATAGCTTGTCGGCTCTGCTACTTTTGCGATCACGTCTCCTGCATTTACTAAGGTTCCTTCTTTTACTTTTATGTCTTTTAACTGCCCATATAACACGGTGTAATCATTTCCAAGATCCATCAATACCGTTTGTCCATATTCTGCTGATTTTCTGATTTCTCTTACTTTTGACTGCTTGACTGCTTTTACTTCGGTTCCTTCTTTCGCTTCGATCAAAATTCCTTTATTGATCCTGTACTGATCGAGTGATTCAAAATAAATTGTTGAATTTACGCTGTATGGAAGGATGATATTTCCTTTGACCGGCCAGGTTAGTTTTGATGTACCATTATACGTCACACTTTTATTCATAGTACGTTTCGCTTGTGCATTTGCTGTCTTTGTTTTTTCTTTTGCTTGCGCTGTTGTCGTCTTTGTTGTTTGTGTGGTCTTGTTTGTAGCACTGTTATTTGCTCCAATGGATCGTTCTTCTAATTTTATTTCCTGCTTCGCCTGATTTCTTTTCTGTCTGAATGTTGCACTGTAATATGCCATAATTCCAAGAAATAATGTAAATACCACGATCATGATCCCATAATATTTTCTCAGCTGAAATGGGGTTTCTTTGTTGTTTTTTCTCATTTTCATCACCTCAAACATAGTTTTACCCATTTCATATTGTTTATTCATATAGATTTGTGATCCTTGTCTTTGGATAGTAATATTTTAATATTTTTTTATAACTTTTTCCTGTTTTTGCCATCGTTCCTGCTCCATACTGACTCATTCCAAGTCCATTTCCTTTTCCAAGACAGATGATCCTTAATTTTCCTTTATACTGTTCAAAATAAAAATTATTTGATGCTAAATGAAACCAATCTGCAAAATCTTCCCCTTTGATCATCAGTGAATCAGCATAGACTTGTCTTACATATCCATTTTTTGTTGTTCTCCCTATTCTTAAATTTTTTTCTAAGCGATTTATTTTGATATCTTTTTTTGTCTTTGTCTTGATCATTCCAGCGATTTTTTCATAGCTCATGACTTTCACGCTCATATAATCTTTTGCTTCAATATCACTTAGGCTTTCTTTTTCCCTGATATATGGAAGATCTTTTCCAAACCATTCCCTTGAATCAAGGGTCATCCCAACACTTAGTGCATGAAAATATGGTTCTATGAGTTTGTTTTTGTATGTGATAACCTTTCCTCGTGTCTCACTGACTGATTTTTTTCGTTTCTGATCCATGCTCTGATAGCTGCGATTTCCAAGCTTTTTTCTATATTCACTGTTTTCATAAGTTGTATAGGGAAGTTTCTGTCTTGCTATCTGCTTTTTATTTTCCATTCTTCTTATGATATCCGTCCGTAATATTACTGCCTGTGCTTTAACTGCTTCATTTTCCTGATCCATGGAAATCTGTCCCGGCAGTATCTTAAGCAGGTATGTTTCAAGATCATCTTTATCATTTCCTGAAATAACCTGATAGCCGCTGTCATAGTTTTCAAACTGAATATTTTTATCTTGCTGGCTTAAAAATACTGTGATCACGTATGGAATTGTGATCAATAAAAATATTAAAAAAAGTATATATATCATTTTATACCTCATTTTCTCCTCCTCTTTTTGTCCGTCTTACTATTTTATGTTACAATAAGGTTACTTAGAACTATCTGAACAGAAAGAGGATTGATTTTATGAAAATATATGATTTTACGATCAAATCACCAAGAGGACTTCATGCACAACCTTGTGCTGCTCTTGCGGCTATTGCACGTAAATCTTCTTCCAAAGTTATCATGGAACACAATGGACAGATCATTGATGTTGCTGATCCGATCCAGATGATGACATCTTCTGCCAGCCTCGGTGAACACATAATCATAAAAGTTTCCGGGAATGATGAAGAAGATATCTTGTTAAAACTAAAGGAAATTATTGACTCGCAACTTTGAGAAGAATATTGTTTGTTATTGTCAAATTATGTTATAATATGTGCTGTATAGGCCTGATCAATGCAGGCCTGATATTTTTGTATGTAGAGAAGGAGTATTTATGGATATAAATCATCTTACCTTGCTGACTGATCTTTATGAATTAACCATGATGCAGGGATATTTTAAAACAGGTAACGACGAAACTGTTGTTTTTGATGTTTTTTATCGTGACAATCCATCCGGAAGTGGTTATGCGATCACTTGCGGTTTAGATCAAGTCATTGATTACATCAAGAACTTGTCTTTTTCTTACGATGATATCGATTATCTTCGTAATCAGGGAATCTTTGATGAGGACTTTCTGGAATATCTTGCCGGATATCATTTTACAGGAGATATCTATGCGATTCCTGAAGGAACTGTCGTTTTCCCAAAAGAGCCACTTCTTAAAGTGAAAGCTCCGATCATGGAAGCCCAGCTTGTAGAAACTGCAATCTTAAATATCATCAATCATCAGAGTCTGATCGCTACGAAGGCTTCTCGTGTTGTTTATGCTGCTGGAGGAAGTGGTGTTATGGAATTCGGACTTCGCCGTGCACAAGGACCTGATGCTGGAACCTATGGTGCCCGTGCCGCTGTGATCGGTGGCTGTGATGGTACTTCTAATGTACTTGCTGGTAAATGTTTTGATGTTCCGATCCTTGGAACTCATGCCCACAGCTGGATCATGAGTTTTGATGATGAATATAGTGCTTTTCGTGCTTATGCAGATCTTTACCCTGATTCTTGTACATTGCTTGTGGATACTTACGATACCCTTCGTTCTGGTGTTCCAAATGCGATCCGTGTCTTTGAAGAATTAAGAGAAGAAGGACATATGCCAAAGCATTATGGAATCCGTTTAGACAGTGGTGACCTTGCTTACCTTACTAAGAAAGCCCGTATGATGCTTAATGATGCTGGTTTCCCTGATGCCGTCATTGCTGCTTCTGGTGACCTTGATGAGAATCTGATCTCCAGTTTAAAAGCGCAAGGGGCTCCGATCACTTCATGGGGTGTTGGTACGAAATTGATCACTTCTGAAGACTGCCCTGCATTTGGCGGTGTATATAAACTTGCTGCCTCTAAGCATAAAGGATCTGAAGAATTTACAGCGAAGATCAAGATTTCTGAAAATCCTGCGAAGATCACAAATCCAGGAAACAAAACGATCTATCGTATTTACGGAAAAGAAGACGGTAAGATCCGTGGTGATCTGATCTGTCTCGTTGGGGAAGAATATAATGAAGCTGATGATCTTACGATCTTTGATCCTCAGGCTACATGGAAGAAATCTACACTTGCTGGAGGAACTTATACATTACGCGAACTGCTTGTCCCTATATTTATCAAAGGACAGTGTTTCTATGAGAGTCCTTCTGTCATGGATATCCGTTCTTATTGTAAGGATGAATTAAATACATTATGGGATGAAAGCCGTCGTCTTGTAAATCCACAAGAAGTATACGTCGATCTTTCCATGCCTCTTTACAAGTTAAAGCATGAATTGCTCGATGCAAACCACAAAAAATAATTTAAATATCAAACACAAACTATAACTTATAGAAGGGAGAACGATCATGATTCGTTTTTTTGCGGATATTATTTATCTGTTCTTTTTCCTGACACTGACTGCACCACTTTATCCATTATTTGAGCATTGGAACAAAAGTGGAAAATCTCACAAACGTTCCTCTATAGCACAGCGTATGATTTTAAAATCTTTTAAGCTCTGCCTTGCTATGGCTGGCACGAAACTGGTTGTTGATGGTGAGGAAAATATACCAGATGATACTGCTGTTTTATATGTTGGAAATCACAGCAGTTATTATGACATTTTATGTAGCTATGTTGCGACTGGACGTGGAATGGGATTCTTTGCCAAGAAAGAGATGGAGAAGATTCCTTGTCTGGCACACTGGATGCGTTTTATCAACTGTCTGTTTTTAGATCGTAAGAATATCAAAGCAGGACTTGCTACAATGAATGAAGGTACACAGCTTTTAAAAGATGGATTTTCTATCGCGATCTTCCCTGAAGGTACAAGAAGCCAGGATGAAGATCCTCATGAATTTAAAGAAGGAAGCTTAAGACCAGCTCTGAAAGCCAAAGTTCCTATCATTCCTATGGCAATTTCAGGTACCGCTGATATTCTTGAGAATAACAAACGTTTTCAGGTAAAACCTACAACTGTTCATATTACTTTTGGACAACCAATCTATCCAGATCAGCTTGAACGAGCTGAGAAAAAGCATCTTGGAGCTGCAATTCGTGAAGAAATTATCGAAATGAGAAAAAAACATAAGACAAGTTAGAAAAAAGATGTTATAATAGTTAAGATATTCAAATGTATATACTAGGAGGAGAAGAGAAATATGAGTATTTGGACAGTCATACTTATTATTGCAGTTATCGCTGCGATCATTCTTGGTGTTCTGTACTTTGTTGGTAGAAAGATGCAGGCCAAACAGGAAGACCAGCGTGCACAATTAGATCAGATGGCACAGACAGTTAATATGCTTGTCATTGACAAGAAACGAATGAAGATCATGGATGCTGGATTTCCTAAGATGGTAACAGACAACATTCCAAAACGTGCCAGATTATCTAAAGTACCAGTTGTAAAAGCAAAGATTGGACCTAAGATCACACCATTATTATGTGATGAAGCAATCTTTGATGATGTTCCTGTAAAGGCTGAGATCAAAGCCGTTGTAAGTGGAATTTATATTACATCTATCAAGAATCTTCGTAATGTAGCACCACCAGAACCAGAGAAACGTGGTTTACGTGCAAAACTTACTAAGAAAAGTGCTGAATATATGCGCAAGAACTAATCTTGTTGTTATATTAAGATTCAGATACAAATCAAAATACCGGAAACTTGTGGTTGAATTCAAGTTTCCGGTATTTTTCTTATTTAAAATTCATTTTTGTTGATTATTGTTTTCTTTCCTGAATCTTTACGATCACATATCCTTTCTCGGTTGTTATATAACCAAGCTTTAGATATTGTCCATCTCTCTTGATATATCCACCCTGTGTAGATGGTAGATGATAACCAAACTTCTTAATAAATTTGTCACCATAGGAAAAATGAACGCCATTAATATCAAAACTTTCTTCTTCCATGTCTTCCTGATCTTCACCTCCGCTTGATGCTGGTGTGAAGTTCTCTACATATCCTTCGACACTCTTATAATCCCCTTGTTTATATGCATGAATCACCTGCATATATCCAAAGCAAAATCTAAGTGCTGCAATCGCACAGATAGCAAGACAAACTGCAGATAACAATTTGAAAAATGGTTTCTTTGAAAATACAAGGAGTAGTACTCCTATTATTCCTAATATTGCAAATGGAATAACCCATCTTGCCTGTATCGTAAAATTACTGGCTTCGTATAATAATTTCATATATATCTAAGCCTCCCTTCAATTACAGTATTCTAAAACTTTTGCGAATTCCATATCACCACCAAATAAGTCTAAGGCACTTCCGATCGTTACATCGATCTTATCGTTTCCATAATCTTTCAATAATTCAAGATCATCAAAGTTCTTAACTCCACCAGCATATGTGACTTTATTGCCATCATACTGAGCCAGAAGTTTCACTAATTCCTGATCGATTCCCTGAGCCTTTCCTTCTACATCGACTCCATGAATCAGATATTCATCGCACCATGACTCTAGTTTGTGCAGCAGTTCTACCGTTAATTCTTCATCAGTAAACTTCTGCCAGCGATCGGTTGTGATATAATATTTATCGTCTTTCTTTCGACAGCTTAAGTCAAGCACAAGATGATCTTTTCCTACCTGTTCTTTTAAAGAATCCAGTCTGTCATAATGAATCTTGCCACCCGCAAATACAAACGATGTTACGATCACATGAGATGCTCCAGCTTCAATAAATTCCTTGGCATTCTCATCTGTGATTCCTCCACCGAGCTGAAGTCCTCCTTCAAATGCTTTCACTGCCTTTAACGCCTGTACTTTATCTTCTTCATAATACTGTGAATCTCTAGCATTAAGCATGATGATATGTCCACCGTTTAAATGATTATCTTTATAAAGTTTTCCATAAAATGTACCATCTTTTTCTGATACAAAATTCTCTGTTGCAAAATCTCCCTGATCAAGGAGACTTCCACCTACGATCTGTTTGATCTTACCATTGTGAATGTCAATGCATGGTCTGAATCTCATTTTTCTTATCATCTCCTGTTATTCTGTCATCTCTAATAAGTCAAATGCTTCCCCACTTGGATCTGCCTTAAATACCATTCTCTCATGTGTCGTTGGATGGTCAAATGCAATCCTTGCTGCGAACAGTCCGATCTCTTTGTATTTCTTCTTTGTCTTCTGATAAATTGGATTATACTTTGTATCTCCCCAGATTCCAAATCCTCTGCTTGAAGTCTGGACACGGATCTGATGATGACGGCCTGTTTCTAAATGGATCAGACAATATGTGTATTTCATCTTAGAATCTTCCATCATATCAATAACTTCGTAATCAAGAATAGCTTCTTTTGCACCTTTCGTTCCTTCTTTGACGACTTTGGATACATTATTTTGGGGGTCTTTTAATAAGAAGTCTCTGAATGTTCCCTCATCATCAGGAAGCCATCCAGTTAGTACCGCCTGATAATCCTTCTCAAAAGTATGATCTTTGATCTGTTCTGTCAGTGATGCTGCTGCCTGCTTTGTTCTTGCAAATACCATAACACCACCAACTGGTCTGTCTAAGCGGTGTACCAGATATAGTTCTGGCTCTCCATCTGTATTTTCCTCAAAAAACAGTTGATTCTTAAGCTGATGCAAAAGATCCATATCTCCTGTCTTATCGCTGGAAACTGGAATTCCTTTTGGCTTCTCGCATACAACAATCTGTTCGTCTTTGTATATGATATTTATCTTTTTATTTTTTCTCATAAAAATCTCCTACATCTTGAAACGATATCCAACACCCCATATTGTCTCGATATATTGAGGTTTTGCTGTGTTAACTTCGATCTTCTCCCTGATCTTCTTGATATGAACCGTAACGGTTGCGATATCTCCTAAAGATTCCATATCCCAGATCTTATTAAATAATTCTTCCTTGGTAAAGACTCTGTTTGGATGTCCTGCAAGGAATGTTAAAAGATCAAATTCTTTCGTTGTAAAGACTTTTTCCTCTCCATTTAAGTATACACGTCTTGCAGTCTTATCAATACGGATACCGCGGATCTCCACGATATCATTCTGCTGCTTCTGGTTGGTTCCCACCAGTCTCTCATAACGGGCCATGTGCGCCTTCACGCGGGCTACCAGTTCACTGGGGCTGAAAGGTTTGGTCATATAGTCATCCGCACCCAACCCTAAGCCGCGGATCTTATCAATGTCGTCCTTCTTCGCTGATACCATGAGAATGGGAATATTTTTCTCCTCGCGGATCTTCTTACATACTTCGAAGCCGTCCATGCCGGGCAGCATCAGGTCCAAAATGATCAGATCATAATCGCCTGTCAGAGCGGTCTTCAGTCCCTCATCTCCGGTATTGCAGATATCTACCTTGAAATCACTGAGCTCCAAATAATCCTTCTCAAGATCTGCAATTGCTACTTCATCTTCAATAATTAAAATCTTACTCATAATTTACCCTCCATTTACAGAATGTCCTTGCATCATCGGTTATCATGCTATTTCTGTTTCATTCCTTATTGATTCCTTATTCATTACTTGGTTCCACCCGGCTGCAGTTCAATGTATTTTCTCAGGACAAAATGCATACAGGTGCCTTCACCCTCTTTGGCTGTTGCCCATACATAGCCACCGTGATCCTCGATGATCTTCTTCACAATAGAAAGTCCGATGCCACTGCCGCCCTCTTTGGTGGTAAAGAATGGAACGAAAATGTGTTCGGCCTCTTCTTGCGGAATAACAGGCCCGTTATTGCTGACTTCAATCAGGACGGCTTCTTCTTCGTTACAATAGGCTTTTACTTCGATTAGACCATCCGCTTGCTCGCAACCGATTGCCTGCATGGCGTTTTTCAGCAGATTCAAGACAACTTGCGAGATCAAATTCTCGTCTGCATAGACGATCAGGTCGGAAGGCTCTACACTGACGTTGATCGTAATGTTGGGAAAATTAGTATGATGTCGAGCCAGCTTTACCATGCGTTCCGCAAATTTCTGGACATAAAATAGAGTGGGCTCCGGCGTCGGAATATGCGTGAATTTACGGTATGACTCCACAAAAGAAATTAGGCTCTTCCCTGTTGTGCTGATTACTTCCAACCCGTTGCGTATCTCGTCATCCGCGTTTTGGTGCAAAGAGAGAAGTGTGTCGCTTAGAGATGTGATAGGAGTGACTGAATTCATGATTTCATGCGTTAAGACGCGTGTCAGGCGAATCCATGAATCGATTTCCTTATCGTCCAGCTCACTATTAATGTCGTTAATTGCTAAAATGCGTACATGCTTGTCCTGTAGCGTCATTTCCGAAACACGGATAGACAGGTGAACGTTGCCACGTTCATTGGTAAAAGATATCTGATGTTTGTCGCCAGGTTGGATGTTTTGTATGACGGTTTTCAGGTTCTCGTCTATACGAGCAAGCTGGCGTACATTCGTAAAGACGGCTAGTCCGAGCAAGCGCAAAGCCTCGTTGTTCGTCTGATAAATCACACCGTTGTCATCGAGCACTATAATACCAGTATTGACGCAGTTCATAATCAGTTCGTAATATTTTTCTTTCTGGGCGGCATCCGCTTTGGCCTGGAAAAGAATCTGCGTGATGCGGTTAAGCGATTCGCTAACCAGTTTGTCGTTCGACGAGCGTCCACGTGTCGCATATCGGAAAGCATAGTCACTGTTGTCTATCGCATCGAACATGAAAGCTACCTTTTGGGCGTTTCGCTTGTCGGACAGCAGGACTAACCTGAGGAAGAAGGACCACACGGATAAGATCGGGACAAACCACACCCATTCCTGCTGGAGAACTAAATAAGTACCGGCTATTGTCAGAAGTATGAAAACAGCAATACGGAGATAGAAATTATGGTAAAGTCCTTTCAACAACATTATAGTTCGTATCGTTTAATCTTGTTGTATAAAGTCTGGCGGGAAATACCTAACTGGCTTGCAACAAGTGACAAATTTCCACTATACTTGTCCATCGCGTTTTTAATCATGTTATATTCCATCTCTTCCAAGGTTGTCGCCTCTTTTGTC
>OLQA01001876.1_pt1 | contig 17524 bp, 15 predicted proteins | sample 1673151 | NCBI WGS metagenome assembly OLQA01 (sample SAMEA3136760, study PRJEB25190) | human gut metagenome | biome: human gut; feature: human-associated habitat; material: faeces | place: Austria | collected 2013 | reverse complement strand
GGCCTGCCGCCCATGTCGCGCATCGTCGGCGTAAACAACCTATCGGCACACAACATCTAGCGGGAACAGAACGCCGAGACAGTTTCGACGGACGCCAAGCGGAACAAGAGCTGTCGCTAACGCCTCAAGCGTCGAGGCCGAATCGATAGTCCCAGAAACCTCAGCTATCATTCCGATGATGTCATCAAGTGTGAGATCGCAGTATTTCGTATAGAGCAATTGCGACATCGGCATTCGCTTACGATATGCAGGGCTCGTTAAAAGCCTGTCGCAAGTTCGCCATGCCCTTTCTTGCGCTGCCACTGCCGGGCTGTAATCATCGGAGGCGAGATTTCGCCGCCATTCCCCGTTGATATATTGTTCAAAATCTCGCGTTGCCTCGACGAATCGATCAAACCCGATTCGGTCTCGAGAACTAAGCACCAAGTCGAGAAGCTCGTTTCTCTCGTCATTTGTGCAGGGTTTCTCATCGTCCAGCGCATAGCCAAGTGCAAGGTAGTAGTATTCGCCGAACTCGGCACCAGCGTTAAGCAAAGCTTCGACTAGATCTGCCGATTTCACATAGCAGGCAGCTGAAAGAGGCGACCTGCTCAGGACGTACTTCAAGACAGGATTCATGTCATCGGTCTTTGCAGCGCTATCCATCCCCTTCATTCTTTCTCGTACTGCCTGAAGCCCGAGTATCATCGATATTGCCCTTGTTGGTTCCTGCTGCATCGCAGCGGTTATCATTGAAGCGCCGAAGGAAGGTACTTCGTAGGGCGCGTTCCCAACCTCGGCGCCCCTGGCAATCAGATGCTTCGCCATTTCGAACTGTTCTTCCAGTATTGCAACAGATAGCGGGCGTACGTAAATTGCCTCATCAACAGCCTCGACTGTCTCGTTAACATCGAACCCTTCCTGCAAAAGTGCGTCAACAACTTTTGTATCTCCTGATTTCACCGCAGCGCAGAAGCAGAGGACGCGAAACATCGCCTCATATTCTGAAGGGTCATTTGTCCTCGTGAAATCATAAGCCCCAGCAAAGAAGCCTTCTATTTGTTTATCGTTATCGGAATGCATGATGCCACCAAGCCTTTTGAAATAACCAATTCTTATATTGACTCAGTATACCGTTGAGCTTCTGGGCATCCTTGACAATGCGTGCATGAAATGCCGAAGGCGTTCATACACGCAATCAGGCACAGCTATACGGGGCAAATGGTAAGTTCGATCATGTCGAGCTGATCGAAATCGTTGCCGGCGCCGCCGTCATCGTCGTCGTATTCGTACTTGCCCCATGCGGGTGAAACCCCTAACCAATGGACGCGATATTTCGCCTGATGGCAACCAGTTTCTGATGGTGCTGGAGTATCGTAGTAGACCGTGACGCCAATGAGCTTGTCGCCAGCCATGTTCTTCGTAAACCATCCGTTCGGTCCTAGGCCGCCGCCATCGAACTCAATGTCGACGATCCCGCATCCAGGCACGCCCGCGAAGACGTCATCCGAACCTCCCTCGTCTACCATGCCGCGCATCCATGGCAACCAGGTCTTTTCGTCCCCGCGCATTATGGCTACGCGGTAGCGGGGCATGGGAAGGTCCCAGCCGAGAGACCCGCCGGCTGCCGGCTCGCTGGAAGGGGTGCTGCCGTCGAGCGATCCTCCGATGTAGTACAAAATCCCGTCCCACGCCTCGTAGAAGTCGTGGACGCTGCTCTCCCAGCCGGTTTGGTCGCCTGGCTCGCCATCGATGTCGCCGATCTCGCTGATGGAGAACTCGCCGAGCAGATCGGCCGAGCCGTCGTTCCGGATGCACATCGCCGTGCGGTTTTCCTCGTCGAGGTAGATGTCGCCGGGCGACGTGAATCTGAATCTGAATCTGCCCCATTGCCGTTGACAAGTCGGTTTCCGTTTCGTGGACTGGGACTGTTTTATGGACATTGTGTTTGGCAACGGTTTTCTCGACACTTTGGCTGCCCAGTTCCGACAATCTGGCAAAAGAGCCGCCGATGCCTCAGGTTTCCGCCTTCCCGAGCATCAAGGCCTTGTCCATCCTCTTGCTCGTGCCGTTGAATTCGACGAGTCTTCCATGGTGGACCGCCCTGTCGATCATCGCGGAGGCAAGCTTGTCGTCGCCCAGGATCGTTCCCCATTTGCTGAACTCGATGTTGGTGGCGAACACCACGCTTCGCTTCTCGTAGCATGCTGACACCACCTGGAACAGCAGCCTTGCGCCGTTAATGTCCAGGGGCACGTACCCGAACTCATCCAAGATCAGAAGGTCGGCCTTCGCCAGGTCCCTCATGAACTGATCTAAGGCGCCTGCAGAGTTTGTCATCGTAAGGGCCATGACGAGCTCCGCGGCGGTGAAGAACCTGACCGTCTTGCCGGAGCTCGCGGCGGCAACGCCGATGGCGATTGCCAGATGGGTCTTTCCGCGGCCGGTCTGGCCATAGAACACGAAGTCCTGGGCCCTGTCTATGAACCCCAGCCCCATCAGGTCCTCCGCGGTGTAGCCTTCGGGGAAGGACGCCTGGGAGAAGTCGTAGCCTTCGAATGACTTGACTTGCGGGAACTTTGCCTTCCTGAACAGTCTGTCTCGCTTGCGCCTTTCCCTGACGCCCTGCTCGTCATCAAGCATCGCGGCCGCCGCGGCGAGCTGGCCCGGCGTTGCCGTGGCGCAGAACTTGTCGATTACCTCGTTGGAGAAGTACATCATCCTCGCCTTGGCCTTGAACTCCCTTGCCTCCTCTGCCTTCAAAGCCATTACCTGCCCCCGATTCCCAACGCGCGGTCGTACTCCGACAGGTCGACGGGCTCGTCATATGCGATGGCGCCTCCCGCGCAGCGTGCCGCCGCGACGGCGACCGACGCCGCATCTACCCTGCCCGTCGCAATGAGCGCCATCTCCATGGCCGCGACGGTGGCGTCCCATCCGTGAACGGCGATTTCGTCCCTCATGGTTCTCAGGCTGGCCCGAAGGTCGCTTTTGTCCTTGCCGTCGAGATGGCTCCTCAGCATGTCGGGCATGCAAGCTCTCACCTTGCTGTTCGTCCATCCACCCGGCCTGCTGCAAAGCGTCGCTATCTGGCTCGCAGGCTGCGACGAGTCCGACGGCGCATCTCCGTAGGCACGCTCGTGACTGCACACGAAGGTGCCTTCCTCGTCATATATGCGCACGTCGGTGGCACCGAGCCCCACTATCAGCGTCGTTCCCGCAAGCGCCGGGTCCGACGAGTAGAGGTGCTTGCCCTCGATGCGGACCTTGCCGTACTTGTCGGCCTTGGGCCTGACGTAGCGCACGACGTCGAACGGATTTTCCAGCAGGCCCGCCATGGCTACGCGGTCCTCCGCGAATAGCCGGGCCTCCGGCTCGCCCTTGCGCCAATGATTCCGCTCGGAAAGGCGCGTGCAGCGGTCGAGCGGGTGGCGGTTGTATATGTCGGTGCCGCCGATGCGGGGAACGGGCACGAACAGGTTGCAGCGGATGAAGCCGACCTTGTTCTCCACGTTGCCCTTCTCGTTGCCCGAGTCCGGGTTGCAGAAAGAGTAGTCGAACCCGTAATGGGCGGAGAAAGCCGCGAACATCTCGGTGGTCCTTACGGTCGAGCAGGCCTTCCTGCCGACGCCGGTGGCGTTGTCGAACACTATGCGCGCTGGGACGCCGCCGCAGTACTCGAATATGTTGCGCAGGCCCTGGCAGACGCATTCGGCGTTCTGGCCGGAGAACACCTGCGCCAGGCCGACGTTCGAGTAAGGGAAGGTGACGACGAAGTACAGCATCCGCCTTCGCACGCCGCCGACGTAGAAATCGGCTTCGCCGAAGTCGGCCTGAGCCTCGCCGGGGCCCATACCAGATCGAGAAACGCCTCCTTGGATTCCCTGCGCTCTGCCTTGAGGCGAGCGACGTAGTGGCGGACGGTGGATTCGCTCGCCTCGCAGCCGCACTCGTCTCTGAGGCGGGTGTGTATGCGCGCGGCAGTGTGGCGCTGCTTGCGCCAAGACCTGGCGTCCTCGTCGAGCCAACCCTCGATAACGCTGCGGTATTGGTCCATCGTCGACGAGCCTGGGCGTTTGACGGGCATCTTCGGGGAGAGGTCGTCGAGGGCGAGGCATTTGTATACGGTGTCGCGGCTGACGCCGGTGATCCGGCTTATGGAGGCGATGCTCTCGCCGCTCTTTCTCAACTGCCGTATAGTTACGACTTGGGACATGCTGATCATTTTCCTTTCTGGCCTCCTTAGTCGATTACCGAAGCAATGACTAGGTTAGACCGATAGCTTGTGATCGGCATGTTCTTTGCCGCTATGTCCGAATCAGGTCGGCCGAAGTGTCGACTTTTACGCTACCGCATACACAAGAAGTATTGTTCCACGCCGCGCGGACATACCTTTGTCCAGGAAAGGACGGGTACAGAGGTTCCCGGAAGCCACGTATTGAGTCTATTCCTCAAAATTAAAAACTATTCAGTTTTGAGGAATAGCGCAGAGCTGGTAGCCTCAGCTCCTCGTCGCCGCTCTGCCTCGAGCGGAGATGAAGCAGGTCCGGCCAATCAGCAACAAAAAAGCCCGGAAGCCGTTAAGCTTCCGGGCTACAAAATTCTTGGTCGCGGGGGCAGGATTTGAACCTACGACCTCCGGATTATGAATATGGCAGGTCGTTAGACAGCGATTGGACTAAAGCCGGGCCTTCCACAGTATTTAGTCCTATAAACGGTCCAATATCTTTATTTCTAGTCGTTATATTGGACTAAAATGGCTTTGATTTCGATATTTAGTCGTATCTGACGACTAAATATCAGCCGCAAGTCCGTTAGGAGCAATCTTGTACTACAGCGATCATGACGTCCTTGAACTCATCGCCCGCATCGAGAAGCCCTACGAGAGCGAGGTTATCGAGCTCAAGGAAGCGAAAAACGACTTCAGCTTCAAGGACTTCGGGAAATACTTCTCCGCGCTGAGCAACGAAGCGATCCTGCGCGGGAAACAAGACGCCTGGCTCATCTTCGGCATGAACAACGACAAGGTCGCATGCGGGACCGCTTACCGAGAAGGAAATCCGGCCAACCTTCGATCCCTTAAAAAGGAGATTGCAGACCGCGCGAACAACCACCTCACCCTGAGAGAAATACATGCACTCAGGATTGACGGCAAACGCGTCCTCGCGTTTCAAATCCCCGCCGCAACGCCGGGCATGCCAACGGCGTTCAACAATGCGGCATGGGCGCGCGAGGGCGATTCGCTCGGGCCACTCCCCATCGATAAGTACGAGCAGATACGCCAAATGCGGAGGCCGGACTGGAGCGCCTCCGAAATCGAAGAAGCAACCTTCGAGGACCTCGACCCCGAAGCCGTGAAGAAAGCGGTGGAGCTCTTTCTCTCCAAGCACCGGCGGCATTCCGGGGCGTTCGCGGACATGGATGACCGCACGATTCTCGACATGGCAAACCTAACCAGAAACGGCAAGATCACCCCGACGACGCTCATCCTGCTCGGAAGGCCAGAATCCACCTGCCTGCTCGATGGGATAAGTCCGCGCATCACCTGGACCCTCTATGCCTCCAATGGTTCGGTAACCTCTTACGAGCACTTCAAGCCACCCTTCCTTCTCGCGATTGACCAGGTCCTCGGGAAAATCCGCAACGAGAAGTACCGGTTCAACGCAAATGGCGCGAGCCTGTTTCCCTTTGAGGCTGACCAGTACGAACCCGAGATCATCAGAGAGCTCCTGAACAACTGCATCGCCCATCAGGACTATTCCATGCAGGGGCGAATCAACGTCGAGGAATTCGAGGATCACCTCGTGTTCCTAAACGAAGGGTCCTTTATTCCGGAGACAATCGAAAATGCGATGCGGCCGGGTTTCAAGCCAAGCTACTACCGCAACCCCTTCCTTTCCGAGGCGATGGTGCAGATGGACATGATCGACACCATCGCCATGGGAATCCCCAAAGTATTCCAGATGCAGAGAAAGCGATACTTTCCCCTACCCACCTACGACCTTTCGGATCCAACCCGCGTGCGCGTAAGCGTCTACGGCAAGACCATCAATGAGAGCTACAGCAGGCTCCTCTATGCTAAGCCGGACCTTCCGATGGACGTCGTCTACCTTTTGGACAAGGTTCAGAAGGGCGAGGAAATCACGAGCGAGGAGGCCGCAGAGCTGCATCGGCTCAAGCTTATCGAGGGCAGGTACCCCCACATCTCCATCACGAACGCCCTGGCCTCGAAGACGGGGCAGGAGGTGTCTTACACGCGGAGCAAAGGCCTCAATGAAGAGGCCTGCAAGGCGCTTGTCATTCAGATGCTCTCAGAAACGGGGCCCGCGCCACGTGCGAAAATCACCGCCCTCATCAACGATCTTCTCCCCTCGGGCCTTACCGACGCGCAAAAGGCCAAGAAGGTATCGAACCTTCTAGCGAAGATGAAGAAGGTAGACAAGACCATCGATAGCGACGGAACGGGAAAGACCGCAAGATGGCATGCCCTGTAACATCGTGATGGATCTTGCCGTCAGATGCACGGCTCCCAACAGACCGACCGCGATGCGTCCGGACACCTTACCGGGCGCATCGTCTAATATCGGACTCTCTGCTCACGGTATCCATCCCTACCCGAATCTGGATACCGTGAGCGGGCTTCTCGATGACATCCCAGCGTTTTGCAGTCGGAAAACAGTCGACTCATAGTTGAAAGTTACAAAAAGTGCGTCCTATAAGCCAGTGATTGCCGAAGTGTTTTTTAAAGCCCGATCTCCGCAACGATCTTTTCATCTCGATAGCCCATCCAAGCTGCTCCTCGATGTACCGAGGCCATGCGTCCTGATGACTCTTAATTGGGTGGCCGGCCTTATAGAAACGCAGCCCCGATGCCTTTTAGCATCAAAGGGCGCCGCCGTCAGCTCGAAGCGCTTTTCGAAGATCCTTGTCCAGTACGCCAACTCGACCATTCGGACCACTTTTAAGCGAACATCAGCAAGGGCGGCCCGACACATCGGGAGCTCAAGACCGCCCAGTGTAATCAATCCGCAACGAAGATGAGCCCTCGGCGCTGTGCCGGGGGCTCGGCCCTTCTAGGTTATGTCGTTGAATTGGCTAGCAATATTGCTCGTCGCTAAACGGCGGCTTCGGCACCTGGCCCTTCATCCCGAATACTCGGCTCGTCCTCATCGGCTGCACCCGTGGCCCCCTCCGCTTGGATGGCATCGTAGGCTTCGATGTTCGACTCAAGGATTTCGGCGCTCTCGTTGGCAAGCGCCAGCTTCTTCTGGTGCCTGTTATACAGGTACAAACCCATACCCCCTATGGCAAGCGTTACAGCAGATCCAACAATGCTACCCTGCCACCTTCCTGTGGCAATCCCCCCATTTCTGATGTTTGCGATAAGCGCCCTTGGTCCACCCGACTCCTTTGCAATATGTGACAGCTGCGCGTAATCCCAATCCGTCATTGCGTCCTCCTAACTCGACCGCCCGCTGGCTACTTGATTACTTGAGTCTATAATGCAACTGCATAAACAGACAGTAAATGTCTTAAATATGTCTGACGCGCTATTTAGAAAGGGTATTCAGACAATGTATGTCCGTCGATATAAGCCAGAAGATGTGCTTCCAGAACGACTTGCAAGCTTAATGCGGAGTTTCGTCAATACGGACGGTAGGGTTGGCCTCTCGCAGATCGAGCTCGCGAGGCTCATGTACAAAAGGCGTTACGGGGAAGAAAATCAATCGAGCATCGATGCTCACTACCCAAAGAAGATGGACCAAGAGTGCAGGGCCATAGCGCGAAGGATTAGCCACTTCCTCAAGGGGGACCATTTCCCGAATTGGACTGATTTGGTCGAACTTGCCGATTTCTTCGGAAAACCAATCGGCTATCTAATCGGCGAGACGGACTGCGATTCATACGAGCTCCAAGACGTCGCTGACATCGTTGGACTGGAGAGCGGGGCAGTCACCGCACTTAAAAGCATTACGGGGAAGGTAAACGCCGAGTGGCTGCTTGGAAAGACCACACTAGAGGATGAGAAACCATCAGCAGGGAGTGCCTTCATTGCCCAGGATATGGTTGAGAACGCCAACGCAGAACCTAATGCTTGCAGGGCAGCCCTAAATCGCATGCTCGCTGCTAGGGCATTCAAAGACTTGCTGATCAGCCTCTCAAATGTTGGTGAGAGCGAATACGAGTTATTGATGACGCGCCTTGATGCGGAGGTGGCGAAACTGCAGAGAGGTGATGATTCCAAAGGCGGTGACGAACCAGTCATGCAGCAGATGGCAAGAAAAGCGCAAGCGAGAGATGCTGGGCTGCGTTTGAGGGAAGCCGAAGACGCTCTGAAGGCATCTCGCTACGAAGCCTACGAGTTCTACGTTCGGCTCGTCGACGAAATGTTCTCAGATATGGCCAATACCGATATAGTGACCAAGGCCAAACTCATTGCTGAGAAGCCATGATGTACCCAAGCGTACCAGCCACTTCGATGCACAGGTACGAGCAGGCCGTCTTGCTACTTGCCCACACGGTCCCGTTGCCGCCGACGAGCGACGTGGAGCACGAGCAAAAGCGCTGAGACCCCGTGATCCCGCTCAAAGGAAGCGCCCAACTCGCATCCGCAAAGGTCGTCGTGAGCCTGTTGCACCCCGAGAACGTGCAGAACAGGTCCGTGGGCGTCGAGAAGTCAACGTCCCGGAAGTCGATCGTCGCGGAGACACACGACGAGAACGTGTAGCTCATCGACCGCACGCCCGAGAGGTTCCCCAAGCCGAAAATGCTTGCAAGGTTCGTGCGCGAGCAGAACAGGTAGTTCGGGTTCAAATACGAGAACGTGGCCATGTCCGCCGCGAAACTCGCGCTCGACGGGCGCAACTTCCACGCGCAGTAGCCCGAGGACGTCCTGCCGTTGCGCTTGGTCCGACCGCCGCAGTAGGGGCAATAAACGACCTTCATGGGCACCTCTTCCGAAAGGGTATTTAACGGTTCCGGAAAAGGTTATCCACCAGCGGGAACGATAGGCAACCGGACACACATTCTGTCGAGCGGTTAAAAGCGGGCACGGGATTTAAACGGCTGGAAAAGGGACATCGACCTGTGCCGACGCCCCTAAAGTAGACACACATTTTGTCCTATAAGCCCGAGCGGAAATGAAAAAATCCGGCCACCCAGCAATAAAAAAAGCCCGGAAGCCGTTAAGCTTCCGGGCTACAAAAGTCTTGGTCGCGGGGGCAGGATTTGAACCTACGACCTCCGGGTTATGAGCCCGGCGAGCTACCAGACTGCTCCACCCCGCAATGTCTGGACGCACCTCGTGCGCAAGAAAGTATATTACGATGCATTGATGCCTGACGCAAGAAGAAACTTTGCTTGCTTGCACATCTCCACAATTTAGGGCGTTTTATCCACAATTGGCGCAAACTCAGCGCCCCATCCAGCCACATGGCGGCAAGCTCGAAGTATACAATTGACGCGAAACATTTGCATCATGCATGCGGCATACGAAGGGAAACTCATGCTTTTAGCTGTGGATATGGGAAACACGCAAACCGCCCTCGGCCTGTTTGACGGAGACGACCTTGTCCACTCCTGGCGCATGCCCACCGATCGCACCTTCACTGCCGACGAGGTCCACATGCGCCTTGAGGGCTACTTTCGCATGTCCAACCTGGACCTTAGCCAGGTCAAAGCCATCGCTTTTGCCGGCGTAGTGCCCGAACTCTCGCGCGAGTGGCACGCCGTGGCAGCGCGCCTTACGGCAACTGCCGTGGTTGTGGGCACGCAGACAGCCCAGGCAACAAAGCTGCGCGTAGCCAACCCCAGCGAGGTTGGCGCCGACCGCATCGCTAACGCCGTTGCCGCCGAGGCCTTCTATGGCGCGCCCGCCATCGTGGTCGACTTTGGTACCGCCACCAATATCGATGTTATCGACAGCGAGGGCTATTATATCGGCGGTTCCATCGCCCCCGGTATCCGCATCTCCATGGACGCCCTCACCGCACGCGCTTCCAAGCTGGCAAGCGTTCCGCTCGAATCCCCTGCCCATGCCATTGGGCGCAACACTGTCGAGTGCGTGCAAAGCGGAGCCGTGATTGGTGCCGCCGCCATGGCGGAAGGCCTCGTGGCCCGCATTAAAAACGAGCTCGGCGCGCCCGATGCCCGCGTTATCGCCACAGGCGGCCTCAGCAGCGTGGTGGCGCAATCGACCGACGTCTTTGACGTCATCGACAACCAGCTCACTCTGCGCGGCATCCGCGAGATCTATCGCCGCATGACGGAGTAATACGACACGCCCCTAAATTTGACGCAAGCTTACGGCTTCCGAAGGATAGCTCTGCTCGCCTGCAGGCGTGATGACCACTGCACGGCCCCAGATGTCCAGGCCAGAAAACGTGCCCGTATCCATCACGTGGCCCGTCGGCGCAATCACGGCAACTTGTTTGCCAAGCATAGGCACCATGTCGAAGTACTCGGAAAGAATCGGCGCCATGGGCCCCATGCCCGCCTGCATCGTGGCCATCCTCGCACCCCACGCATCCACGCGAGCAATCATCGCATCGCGCAGCATGCCGGTGAGTTCCTGCATATTGGGACAATCGTCCTCCCCCATCAAATCGTCGAGCGAGATGGGATCCAGCGCCTGCGGGCTCACCTGAGAGCCCTCGCCCTCGACCGTCAGCGGATGCAGGTTAACACCCAATCCCACCACGGCAAAAGGACCGTCGGCGCTCGCCTTGGCCTCCACCAAGATGCCCGCGAGCTTGCGATCAAAGGGTTCGTCCTCCCCTACCGCAACGCGAGCCACGATATCGTTAGGCCACTTGATGCCCACGCGCTCAGCCAGACCAAGCTCACGCAGCGTATCAATCACGCCCATCGCGCACACTGCCGGCAGCGCCGTGAACTCCTGCATGCGAACGCCCGGGCGCAGCACGCAGGAAAGATAAAGGCTCCCGGCGGGCGAGGCCCATACGTGACCGCGCCTGCCGCGACCTTCCGTTTGCTCTTGCGCGCACACGCACCAACCGTGCGGCGCGCCCTCGCGGCCGCGCTCGATCGCCACGTCGTTAGTCGATGTCACCGACTCCTCAAACACGATCTGCGGCAACTCGCCGGCAATCATCTCGCCCACAAGCACTCCTTCAACACAAAACGCCCCGTTTGAGCAGCGGCGCGAATATCCACGCCTGCCGCCCAAACGGGGGCCGAATCAAACAAAACTACAGCGAACCCAGCTCGCCCACAATATGGCCCACGCGGTCCTCAGGCTCCTTTACGTCCACACCCTCGTAGCGGAAGAAACGCGCCGGATCGTGCATAAGGTCCTCGAGGGGCACAAGCACAAAGTCGCGCTCGCCCAGCTTGGGATGCGGCAGGCGCAGCTTGTCGCCACCGTGAATCTCGCCTTCCATCCACAAAAGGTCGCAATCGAGCGTGCGTGGCCCGTTGGCACGTGCGCTTTTGGTGCGATTGCGTCCCAGTTTGTTCTCGACCTCCATGAGCTGGTCTAGCAGAATAAGCGGAGCGAGCTCGGTGCGAATCTCGATAACAGCGTTGGCAAAGGGCTCCTGGCGCTCCTCGTAAGCAGGCTCACTCTCGTAAATGCGTGAGCAGTTGGAAACGCAGGTCATGGGAATCTCGGCAATGAGGTCCTTAGCAGCACGGATATTATCCAAGCGGCGACCTAGATTGGAGCCGAGGGCCACGAACGCGCGGCGCGGCTGTGGCTTGGCAACTGCCCAATAGCCGTTGAGGAACTGCGCAAAACCGGCCACGTCGTGCACGCGCACAATGTTCGCGCCAGCCTGGATGGCGCCCAAGCACACACCGAAAGTGGCAGCGTCACGCTCGGTAGCATCTGCCACGCCCGAGACGGTGCCCACAAAACGCTTGCGCGAGACCGCGCACAGCAGCGGGTAGCCGAGCGAGGCCATCTTGGCCGTCTCGCGCTGGATGATGATGTCCTCGTTCGCAGTCTTGCCAAAGCCGGCGCCCGGATCGATGCAGATGCGCTCACGTGCCACGCCCGCCTGCATAAGAGCGCGCGCTTGGTCGGACAAAAAGCCCATAACGCGACGCATGATGGGGGCAGAATCGGGCATGGTGAAGCGGCGCAACTGCGAGGTGCTCACGTAGGCTTCCTCGCGATGCACGGAGCGAGCCATGACAGCGGCGAGCGCATCAGGCTCGGGCTGGGCGGTATCGGCAACAACCGCGGCAGCCGTGGTCTCGATGGCAGAACCGGCGAGCGCCGCACCGATAGCCTCGGCAGAAGGAGCGTCGGATGGCGTCTCGGCGGCGTCCGACACCTCGGCGTCCTTAGCGGCAGCATCCTTGCCCTTGGTGGGCTTCTTCTTGTCGTTTTTTTCGGGCACGATGTCTGCCGGAAGTTCGTCAAAGGGAAGCAGGGGCTGGATCAGGCTGCGCTTGGTATTGCGGCTTTTGCGCGCCGCGACCGCACTCTCTGCGGCAGCGCGGGCCTTCTCGGCCACAAAAGCAGCGGCAGAGGTATCCAGCTGCACGGCGGTGTGCGCATGCGCGGGAGCCGTGAGCTCGCCCGCATGCATAACCACCACACCGCAGTTGTTGGTTGTCACAAAATCGAGCATCTTGGGATCGGTGAAGCCCGTCACGTCGTTGACGATAGAGGCGCCCACGCGCACGGCGGCCTTGGCCACCTCGACATGGCGCGTATCGACCGAGACAATGGCACCACGCTGAGCAAGCGCGCGGATCACCGGCAACACGCGACGTGCCTCTTCGTCGGGAGAGACGGGCGTGAAGCCGGGGCGTGTGGACTCGCCGCCCACGTCGATGATGTCGGCGCCGTCGTCGAGCATCTTGAGGCCGTACGCGATGGCGGCCTCGGTATCCATGTGCTCGCCGCCGTCGCTAAAGGAATCGGGCGTAACGTTGAGGACGCCCATGATGCGCGGGCGATCAAACTTGAGCTCGTACTTCCCGCAGCGCCAGACTTTGGTGTCGTGAGCCATAGATGTCCTTTCGAAAACTGTACATGCCAATAGCCAGGCTACCGGCACGATGATATGCGTATGATGCCGCGCGCAGATGCAAACGCGGGGCATGACACTCTATTGTATCCGCCTGCAGGACTTAAAAATCGAAGGCAGCTGCGATGTCGCAGGAAATCAAGAGGTCGGCATTATGATCTTGCGGTGTGGGGTCGCGGTTGATGATTACGAGCTTGTCTCCGTTAAAGAAGCGCGTGAGACCGGCCGCGGGATAGACCACGAGCGAAGTTCCGCCGATGATGAGCATGTCCGCATGGGCAATGGCATCCACTGCACCGTTGACCACGTTGTCGTCGAGAGGCTCCTCGTAAAGAACGACATCGGGCTTGATCTCGCCGCGGCACGGGGGACATATGGGCACGCCCTGCGCGTCCTCGTGCTCACGCGCCATAATCCACGCGGCATCGTAAGTCTTGCCGCAGCGCTGGCAAACGTTGCGATGCACCGAGCCGTGCAGCTCAAAGACGTTCTTCGAGCCCGCCATCTGGTGAAGACCGTCGATATTTTGCGTCACCACGGCATCGAGCTTGCCCGCTGCCTCCAGCTCGGCGAGCTTGGTGTGCGCGCGATTGGGCTTTGCGTCGAGCGCAATCATCTTCTTGCGATAAAAATTGTAGAAGTCCGGCTTATGGGACACAAAGAACGAATGCGAGAGCATCGTCTCGGGCGGATAGTCGAACTGCTGATGATATAGGCCATCCACGCTGCGAAAATCCGGAATTCCACTCGCCGTGGACACGCCGGCGCCGCCAAAGAACACCGCGTGCTCGTGCGTCTCGAACAACCTTGCCAGGGCCTGCTGGGCCTCGGTAGCATTGGTTATAGCCTCTGCCATGTACGCCTCCTTGTTTGCCTTGATTCAGCATAGCGCACAAGTGCGTGCGTGGCCTTCGCGAGCGGGAACGGTTACCGATTGTCGCACGGCTTGCCAAAGTGAGCCCCCTGAGCAGGACCGTCGTCCTCAAGGTCGTCATCAATAACAGGGGCATTGTCGCTAGAGGGATCGGCAGCGTCAGCAGCCTCGACATCGGCGGGGCTATCGTCGTTCGCAGCGTCATCGTCCGCGGCGTCATTGCCAGGCGCATCGTCCGACTCAAACTCGGGCTCGACAGCAGGCGCCTCGCCCTCGTGTGCATCAGCATCGTCCGCCTCAGCGGCATCCTCGGCAGAATTTTTTGCGCCATCGCTTTCGGCATCTTTGTCGGGTTCAGCCTCGGCATCTTCCGCTACGGACTTCCTGGGCAGCATCTGCGCGCACGCAAACGCGATGACGGCCGAGCACAGCACAACGAGCATGCCCGGCCTCGTAAGGCTTCCCATGCCAAAGATTCCACGAATCACAAATTTTGCCAGCAAGACGCCCACGATTGCGAATGCCGCCAGCCCCGATGAGGCCAAGAACAAACGCTTCGCATCATAGTTGCGATAGACAACCATAATGCCCATTACGCCCACAGCCGTGCTCGCAACCGCAAGGAGTAATGCTAAGAGCGCCATCTCGATCGCAACGTTGCGCAAATGAGACTCAATGATGCCCGGCAGCACGGCAAGATGAACGGCACCAACCGCAGCCAGCATAAAGGCGGCAACAAAAAGAACGATGGAGGCGACCTTGCATGCAATCTCGAGGCGCTCTGCCCCAAGCCGGCCCGTGTTTTGCGCGTCCGACATCGCGAACCTTTCTAAAACGTTTTTGAAAAACCACGCCAATCGCGCGGTATGCTGCATCAACTGGATATTATACGGATGCGCAGCTCGTTTTACAGGCGCACTGCCAATTTGTCTTTGCTGCGATTACATTTACCGCCCAATCGCATGCCTTCCCATCGGAATGCCCAGGAGGACCCATGTCCCAACGTTATCTTTTTGCCTCGTGGAACGTTAACGGCCTGCGTGCCGTGATAAAGAAGTCGCCCAGCTTCGAGGAGATCACGCAAGAACTTGATGCCGATGTCTTTGCCTTGCAAGAAACAAAACTGCAAGAGGGACAAGTGGATCTCGATTTGCCGGGCTATTTTCAAACCTGGAGCCATGCCGAGCGCAAGGGATATTCGGGAACAGCCGTGTTCAGCCGCGAGAAGCCGCTTTCCGTTCGTCGAGCGGCCGACCTTCTTGAATGCGCCACGCCCGAGACGCACGACCTCGTAGCCGAAGCCTGCACGGAGGGGCGCGTTTGCGCTCTCGAATTCGAACGTTTTTGGTTTGTGGACGTCTACACGCCCAACGCGCAAAACGAGCTCGCTCGCCTGGACGTGCGCATGGCCTGGGACGACGCTTTCCGTGCGTTTCTCAAAAGCCTGGAAGCAGAAGGCAAGCCCGTTGTCACCTGCGGCGACTTTAATGTAGCCCATCAGGAAATCGACCTTAAGAATCCCCGAACCAACCGCGGCAATGCCGGCTTTTCCGACGAGGAGCGCGGCAAGTTCACCGATCTCTTGGACGCCGGGTTCACCGACACCTGGCGCTCGCTCAACCCCGAGGTCACAGGCGCATATAGCTGGTGGAGCTACCGCTTTAACGCACGCAAGAACAACGCCGGCTGGCGCATCGACTACTTCTTGGTGAGCGACGAGATTGCCCAAAACGTGCGCGGCGCGGGCATCCACAATGACATCTTTGGCTCCGACCACTGCCCGGTCACGCTCGAGATCGAACTCTAGCCGCCACAATCATTGCTCGCCGCAGCCTTTCGACACAAAAATGGGCGCCCACCGCACAGTGCGGTAGGCGCCCGTACTTGTTTTTATCGAGCCGCTACTCTTCCCTATCGGTCAGAGCCAGCAAATCCTCCTCGCCGGTTACGAACCTTAAAAACCTTCTCGACTCCGTAGACAAAGATCTTGCCATCGCAACGGTCGAAACAGGAGCGTAACGCGACGGCAATTTATATGTTTCCGACCGCAGCGAGCAAGCGTGCATGACGCCGACGGGGTTATAACAAAGAGCGGCAAAGTGTGAGAGAGGGCGCAAACTGCCGAGTTGCGCCATAGAGGAGCAGCTTATGAGCACATCAAACGCAACTGGGCACAACACGGCAGCAACTCCGCAGTCAAAGATCGTCGCCGTCCCGGCCGTTGCACGCCGGTACGCGCGCAAGCCCGCCATCCAGCGCATCACCAGCAACGGCACTATTGCCGCAGCCGCCATGGTGCTTGCCGCCATCGTGGCAGTGACCGTGGCGAATACCGATGCCTACTTTGCCGTGCGTGAATTCCTCGAGGCGCCGCTTGCCGTGCAGGTAGGGCCCTTTATCGGCAGCATCTCGCTCGAAGGCTTTATCAACGACTTCCTCATGGCGATCTTCTTCCTCTCCGTAGGTATCGAGCTTAAATACGAGCTCACCGCCGGTGTCCTCACCAACCCACGCCATGCGCTCATGCCCATCCTCGCAGCATGTGGCGGCGTAGCTGTGCCCGCCTTGATATACAGCGCCTTTAATGCGGGCGGCAACATTGGCGGCTGGGCCGTGCCCATCGCGACCGATATCGCCTTTGCACTGGGCATCATGTCGCTTGCGGGAGACAAGGTGGCACCCGCCGCAAAGGTGTTTTTCTCCACGCTTGCCATCGCCGATGATTTGCTGGGCATCATCGTGATCGCGCTCTTCTATGGGCAGACGCCCTCCATTCCCTGGCTCGCCGCAGCCGTTGGCGTCTGCGTGCTGCTGGGCCTGCTCAACGTGCTGCAGGTATTCCATGCACGCTACTACGTGGTGCTCGGCATCTTGCTGTGGTTTTGCATGCTCAACTCGGGCGTGCATGCCACCCTCGCCGGCGTGATCTTGGCATTCTTCTTGCCCGCACGTTCTGACATTCGCCTCGATTCAGTCAAGGACTGGCTAAGCGATCGCGGCGATGAGCTCGACGACATCTATGACCCGCAGATGCACGTGCTGGGCCAGCACGAGTTCACGCACACCGCCAAGCGCGTGGAAAACATCATGCATCGCGTGACGCCGCCGCTGCAGCGCGTGGAAACGACCATCGCCACGCCGGTCAACTTTATCATCCTGCCGCTCTTTGCCTTTGCAAATGCCCAGCTCAGGCTTGTTGGCGTCGATATGGCCAGCGTGGTGAGCGACCCGGTGGCCCTGGGTTGCTTCTTTGGCCTGGTTTTGGGCAAGCCCATTGGCATCATCGCCGTCACGGCGCTGAGCGTGAAGATTGGCTTTTCGCCTCTGCCCGAAGGCGCTACATGGGGACAGATGCTTTGCGTGGGAGTCCTGGGCGGCGTGGGCTTTACCATGTGTATTTTGATTTCGGGCCTGTCGTTTAGCTCCGGCCCCGAGCAATTGGCGGCAAAATGCGCCGTCCTTGCCGCAAGCGTCACCGCCTCGCTGCTTGGTCTGGCGCTGCTCAACGTTACCCATGCAGCCGAGGTACGCAAGGGCAAGCAGGTGGCCGTGGAGTAGGCGGCGCGCCCAGGCGAGTCGCCTACCAAAGCGGGCCGCTAGCAAGCCCCTCGGCATTCGAAACCCGCGCACAAACGGCAACTTTTCGCCAAAAATAAGGAAAAGGGAACGT
>OLQA01001869.1_pt1 | contig 17564 bp, 15 predicted proteins | sample 1673151 | NCBI WGS metagenome assembly OLQA01 (sample SAMEA3136760, study PRJEB25190) | human gut metagenome | biome: human gut; feature: human-associated habitat; material: faeces | place: Austria | collected 2013 | reverse complement strand
ACTGGTTTGTTTCGCTTGGCTGTTTAATTTTCAAAGAACAGGGCCGCCGCTCTCGCGACGACTCATATATAATATCATCTCTCGCGCTTTCTGTCAACAGGTTTTTCCATCTTTTTTGACGAATTTTCTTGTTGGCTTTTCAGCGCCGCTGTGACGATGTGTATATACTAGCACGTTCCTTAACTGATTGCAAGCGAAACTTTAACACTTTTGCCGATTTTGGTGCTATTTTTCCAGAGCCTATCTATTTTCGCTGCAAATACAAACACAGCCCTGCTATCTCCTATAGAAACAGGCAGGGCTGTGTATCTTTAGTCTTATTTACGCTTCACCTTTTGGCACTTTCATGAGTGCTTCTGGTTTTCCAACGTAGCGTTCTGGATGGAGTCTGCGATCACGCATTTCTGCGCAGGCGGTAAAGAGTACGTCGGTGGAAGAGTTGATACCGGTCTCGCAGGAGTCCTGGATAACGCCGATGATGAAACCGACGCCGACGACCTGCATGGCAATGTCGTTCGGAATGTTAAAGAGACTGCAGGCGAGTGGGATCAAAAGCAGGGATCCGCCAGCGACGCCAGACGCACCTGCTGCGCTGGCTGCTGCGAGCACACACATGATGAGCGCTGTGCCGAAGGAGACTTCGATGCCGAGAGTGGTGGCAGCAGCGAGAGCCATTGTAGAAATGGTGATGGCTGCGCCGGCCATGTTAACGGTGGAACCGAGCGGAATAGAAATGGAATAGGTGTCTTCATCAAGCTGGAGCTTTTTGCAGAGTTCCATATTGACTGGAATGTTCGCTGCAGAGCTGCGGGTAAAGAATGCGGTGATGAAGCTTTCTTTGAGGCAGGTGAGGACGAGCGGATATGGATTCTTGCGGATGCAGATGAAGGCGATGATCGGATTGACGACAAAAGCGACGACGGCCATAGCGCCGACGAGCAGGACGATGAGCTTGGCGTAACCAACGAGGGCACCGAGTCCCTGTTCGGAGATGGTGGTAAAGATAAGACCCATGATCCCGAATGGAGCAAAGCTGATGACCCACTGTACGGCGATGGAGGTTGCATCGGAAACATTTTCCAATGCGTTCTTGGTGCCTTCGCTTGCTTTCTTCAATGCAATACCGAAAATGATGGCCCAGAACAGGATACCGATGTAGTTGGCGTTGACGATGGCGTTGACTGGATTATCAACGAGGTTCATCAACAGATTAGTGAGGACTTCGGTAACCCCGCTTGGTGGAGCGACATCACCAACGTCTGTTCCAGATGCAAAGGTCATGCTGACTGGGAACAGATAGTGGGCAATTACTGCAACCATGGCGGCGGTCAGGTTACCAAGAATGTAAAGGACAACGATGGCCTTCATGTTGGTGCGCTGGCCTTCTGCCATATTGGAAAGTGCGCTCATGACCAGGAAAAATACGAGGATTGGCGCGATGCCCTTGAGGGCGCCGACGAAGAGATCACCGAGGATTGAGATCCCTGTCGCCTGTGGAACAACAAGGCCAAGAATAATACCAATGATCAGTCCGCAGAGAATACGCTTAACGAGGCTGATGCTGTTCCATTTGTGAAAAGCTTCTTTGATACTCATGTTTATTTGCAGACGGTGTGGAAACTGTCTGCCACTCCCCTTCTTTCGTTTTTGATTTCGGCCTTTCAACCGATAAACATAATTATTGCACAAAAATCTTACAATGACCAGACGCAACAAGGCGTCCGTCGATTGAATAATTTAATACACGAAGGGCGTACACTTTTATCTCTCGCGGACACTTGTATGTCCAGCGCACAACAAAATAAAAAACACATTCTCTCATCTCCGCTATTCTTGTGACTGAAGATTGTGAGAATGTGTCAATTTACGTTGCTCAGAGCTGGTAATTCGCGAAAAATTCTTCTCTGAATGCTGGATAGCGGTCTTCGCGGATGGCCTGCCGCAGCTCTTCCATGAGATTGTTGAGGAAATGGATATTATGAATGGAGATGAGGCGATAGGCGAGCATTTCATTCGCCTTAAAAAGATGACGGATGTAGGCTTTGCTGAAATGGCGACAGGCATAACATCCGCAGCCTTCTTCCAGCGGCGAAAGGTCTTTGAGATACTGGCTCTGCTTGATGCTCTTACGCCCCTGGCGGGTCCAGAAGGCACCATGGCGGGCAATACGCGTCGCCTGGACGCAGTCGAACATGTCGATGCCAAGGCCAGCAGCCTCGACAAGGTTATCCGGATTGCCAACGCCCATGAGATAATGCGGTTTATGCTCGGGCATGAATGGCACGGTTTCTGCGAGGAGCTGGTACATAACGTGGTTTGGCTCACCGACGCTGAGTCCACCAATGCCAAATCCTGGCAGATCAAACTGAGCGATCTGCTCGATGCTGAGTTTGCGCAGATCGGCGTACATGCCGCCTTGGACGATGCCGAAAAGAGCCTGGTGCGCTGGATCTTTCTGCGCTTTGACACAGCGCTCGAGCCAGCGGGTGGTGCGTTCGAGAGAATTTTTCGTGTAGTTGCGGTCGGCGGTGTGCGGGATACACTCGTCAAAAGCCATGATGATATCGGCGCCAAGAGCGTTCTCTATTTCCATGACGGATTCCGGCGTGAAAAGATGCTTGGAACCGTCGAGATGGGAGCGGAAAAGCACGCCTTCTTCTGTGATCTTGCGCAGATCACCGAGACTGAACACCTGGAAGCCGCCGCTGTCGGTGAGGATCGGACGATCCCAGTTCATGAAGCTGTGGAGACCGCCGAGCTCACGGATAAGCTCATGCCCAGGCCGCAGGTACAGATGATAGGTATTGGAAAGAATGATCTGCGATTTTGCGTCTTTGAGCTCGTCGGGCGTCAGGGTCTTGACGGTGGCCTGGGTGCCGACAGGCATGAAGGTTGGGGTTTCGATCTCGCCGTGAGGCGTGGATAAACGCCCAAGACGAGCGGCGGTGTGGCTGCATTTTTTCTCTATGGTAAATTCAAAGCTCATTTTTTGTCTCCTGGGTTGATGAACATGGCGTCGCCGAAAGAGAAGAAGCGATAGCGCTGCGCGACCGCTTCTTTATAAGCGGCAAGGATGTGCTCACGCGTAGAAAGAGCGCTGACGAGCATCATCAAGGTGGATTTCGGCAGATGGAAATTGGTGATGAGGCCATCTATGAGCTGCCACTTATAGCCGGGATAGATGAAGATATTTGTCCAGCCGCTGCCAGCTTGGAGACGGCCATCTTTGGCAGCACTCTCAAGAGCACGTGTTGATGTGGTGCCAACGGAGATGATGCGGCGGCCTTCGGCCTTGGCTTTGTTGATGCGGTCTGCGGTTTCCTGGCTGATCTCGTAGTATTCGGAGTGCATTTCGTGGTCTTCGATGTCTTCCTCGCTCACTGGCTTGAAAGTGCCGAGGCCGACATGGAGCAGCACTTCTTCGATCTCGATACCATTTTGGCGCAGCGTCTCGAGCAGCTCAGTGGTAAAATGCAGGCCTGCTGTTGGCGCTGCTGCGGAACCATCCACTTTTGCATAAACGGTCTGGTAACGGTTCTGATCCTCGAGCTGCTCGTGGATATACGGCGGCAGCGGCATGGTACCGAGTTCTTCGAGGATCTCTTCAAAAATGCCGTCGAAATGAAACGTCACCTTGCGCCCGGCGCTGGTATTGGCGATGACTTCGCCTTTGAGCCGACCCTCGCCAAAATCGATGACGGTGCCGACTTTGGCGCGCTTGCCAGGATGCACGAGAACCTCCCAGGTGTTCGGAAGGTCGTCGTCGCGCTTTAGGAGCAGCACTTCGATCTTGGCGGTGCCGCCTTCCTTGACGCCAAAAATGCGCGCAGGGATGACCTTGGTATTATTGAGCACGAGCACATCGCCGGCGTGAAGATAATCGACGATGTCCCGAAAAACGCGGTGCTCGACGGCGCCTGTGTATTTATCCATCACGAGCAGGCGCGAGTGGTCGCGCTGTGCAGCGGGATGCTGGGCAATGAGTTCTTCTGGCAGTTCGTAATCAAAATCACTTGTCTTCATTTATTGTTGTCTCTTCTCCCTCTTCGTTGATAAACAATGTCTCCTGCTGATTTTGCTCCTGCATGCGTTTTGGCATTGGCAGGCCAAAATGGTTGTAGGCTTTTTCTGTAGCGACACGTCCGCGCGGCGTCCGCGCGAGGAACCCTTCCTGCAGGAGATAAGGCTCGCAGACATCCTCGAGCGTAACGCGCTCTTCGCCGATGCTGGCGGCGAGGGTGTCCAGGCCGACAGGGCCGCCTTTGTACTGCTCCATGATGGTCATGAGTAAGTCGCGGTCAAGCTTGTCGAGTCCGGCTTCGTCGACTTCCAGACGATCAAGGGCGTAGCGCGCGATCTCTGCATTGATGACGCCCTCTCCTTCTACCTGGGCAAAATCGCGCACACGATTGAGCAGGCGATTAGCAATTCGCGGCGTGCCACGAGAGCGGCTGGCGATGAGACGCGCACCGTCAGACTCGATGGGTACATCGAGATGGCGGGCGTTGATATCGATGATCTGCGCCAGCTCATCAGTGGAATAAAACTGCAGGCGCTCGATGATGCCGAAACGATCGCGCAGCGGCGAAGAAAGGCTGCCGGCACGGGTTGTGGCGCCGATCAAGGTGAACGGCGGCAGATCCATGCGCAGGCTGCGCGCACTTGGTCCTTTGCCGATGATGATATCGAGGACATAGTCCTCCATGGCAGAGTAGAGCACTTCTTCGACAGCGCGATTGAGGCGGTGGATTTCATCGATAAAGAGCAGGTCGTACGGCTGGATGTTGGTGAGGAGCGCGACAAGGTCGCCGGCGCGCTCGATGCTCGGGCCAGAAGTGATGTGGATATTTACCTCGAGCTCGTTGGCGATGATCTGCGCCAGGGTTGTTTTGCCGAGACCTGGTGGTCCGTAAAACAGGCAGTGGTCCAGCGCTTCGCCGCGCACGCGCGCTGCTTCGACATAGACCTTGAGCTTGGTCTTCACTTTTTCCTGGCCGATGTAGTCGCTGAAACGTTTCGGGCGCAGGTTTTTCTGTATTTTTACATCCTCGATGCTTTCGCTCGGGGAAATGATGCGTTCTTCAAGCATGGTTTATCCTCTCGCAAAATACTGCAGCGCTTTTTTAAGGGCTGCGTTCACGTCGGTTTCTTCGAGCACGTCGGTGGCATCCTGCATTTCCTTGATCTCATGAGCGCGATAGCCAAGAGCGATGAGCGCGTCGGTGAGATCGTTTTCGATGGCGCTTGGCTGTTGCGCAGCTTTCTTCTGCACAGGGGCTGGCGCATCCTGAGTGATGAGCGGAAATTCCTTGGCGATCTTTTCGCCGAGTTCAAGGATGAGACGCGCAGCGGTTTTTTTGCCGATCCCCGGGAGCGAGAAAAGCAGTTTTTCGTCGCCGGTGGTGATGGCTGTGATGATGCCCTGTGGTGAAGAAACGCCGAGCATTTGCATGGCGCTTTTCGGCCCAATGCCAGAGACGCCGATGAGCACATTGAAAAGTTTTTTCTCAAGGGCGCTGGAAAAACCGTAAAGGCCGATCTCATTTTCGCGCACATGCATGTAGGTGTAGATGGCGGCTTCCTCGCCAATGGTAAAAAGGGTTTCGCCGTCGTTCGGCATCATCACTTCAAAGCCGACGCCACCGACCATAAGGGTGACGATCTGGCCGTCGCTTGCGGCGACGGTTCCTTTCAAATATCCTATCATTATTTCCTCCATTATAACAATCCGCTGCGGCTGTGCGCATGACAGATGGCGATAGCCAGAGCATCTGCGGCATCGTCTGGTTTTGGCAGCTCGGGCAGCTTGAGAAAATTCTGCACCATGTACTGGATCTGCTTTTTCTCTGCATGGCCGAAGCCGACGAGCGCCTGCTTTACCTGCATCGGGGTGTATTCGCCGATGGGGAGATTTTCCTGTGCCAGCCGCAGAAGCAGGACACCGCGCGCCTGCCCGACGCTGATGCCGGTGGTGATGTTTTTGCCAAAATAGAGCTTCTCCACGGCAACTTCGTCGGGGTGATACTGGCGGATGATCTGTCCCAGGTCGTCGTAGATGACGGAAAGCCGCTGGGGCATATCCATATCTGGTTTTGTGATGATGGCGCCGTAAGCGACGCAGCTGATCTTGAAATTGGTCATACGGATGACGCCATAGCCTGTTGTGGCGGTGCCGGGATCGAGACCAAGGATGATCATGCACCCACCTCCTTTGGGATTAATGTTTGATGTTACGCGGCAAAAAGAGCACGAGGATCGTGTACAATTCAAGACGGCCAAAGAGCATCAGCGCGCAATAATACGCTTTGAGCACCGACGGCAGCGTGGAAAACGGCTCTGTTGGACCATACGCGCCGAAGGACGGACCGCTGTTGCAGATGCAGGTGAGCGAGGTCGTGAATGCCTCGAGCAGTGGCAAACCGACAGCGGCAGCAAAAAACGTCGAAAAGATGATGATGGCCGCGAAGAGAAAGACGTAGATGGCGACGTTGATGACGACGCGGTTCGGAATCACGCTGCCGTTGATCTTGAGGCTGGTGATCATGCGCGGATGCAGCATATTGCGCAACTCGTTACGCGACTGGCGCAGAAGGATCATCACACGCTCGAGCTTGACCCCGCCGGCGGTCGATCCCGCGCAGCCACCCATGAAGATGATGAGCAGCACGAGCAGCTGCAAAAACGGCGGCCAGACGTCGTAATCGACGGTGACAAAACAGGTCGACGAAAAAAGTGCCACCACATTAAAAAGCGCGATGCGGATGGTTTCCATCAGGCCGTATTCGCCGCTCGGATAGAGCACAATCACAATGAGCGCCGAAAAGAGCAGCACGAGCAGCACAAAAAAGCGCCACTCGCCGTTGTGCCAGAGCACACGCAAACTGCGCCGGCGGAAAACGCGATAATACATGGCGAAGCTGCAGGCCGACAGAAACATGAACACCATCGTTACCCACTGCACGCTCTGCTGTGGGAAAGCAAGGATGCCATCGTTGCGCGTCGAATAGCCGCCGGTGGAGACGGTGCTCATGGCGTGGTTGGCTGCGTCAAAAAGCCCCATGCCGCAAACGACGAGAGCTAGAAAATTCAAAAGCGTCAGGATCAGATAAATGATCCAGAGGATCTTCGCCGAATCGCTGCTGCGGGGGCTGAGTTTTTCTTTCACGGGACCGGTGACCTCGGCATTCAAAAGCTGGGTGCTGCCGCTGACGCCGGAAAGCATCGCCACAAAGAGGACGACGATCCCCATGCCACCGAGCCACTGTGTCATGCTCCGCCACAGGAGAATGCTGCGCGGCAGACTTTCTACCTCGGCGAGCACAGTGATCCCAGTTGCTGTGAAGCCGGAGAGTGTCTCAAAAAAAGCGTCGAGATAGTTTGGGAAATAGCCGCTCATAAACATCGGCATTGTGCCAAAAAACGACGCACTGAGCCAGGCCAGCGTCACCAAGAGAAACCCGTCGCGGATGCGCAGCAGGCTTTTCGCCCCGTGCCCAATGCCGAGACAAAGCCCGCCACAGGCCAGCGTCACCGCAATCGAGGTCAGGTAGACGTCCATGATATGTTCGTTGTCATACACGCTCATCAACAGCGGCACCACCATCGACAGGCCGACAAGGATGATGAGCTTTCCTAAAAATCCAATGATCGTTCGATTCACACTGAGTCGCCTCTATATATTGATCAGTTTTTCCACTTTGCGCACAGCGCGCTTGCCGACAAAGATCGTAATACGGTCACCAGGCTGCACAACATCCTCGCCGTTTGGGATGATGACATCGTCGTTGCGGTCGATGGAGGAAATGATCACGCCCTGCGGGAACGGAATGTCCTTAATCTTCTGACCGCAGATCTTGCGATGATCCTCGTTGACAATGAGGTCGATGACCTCGGCGCTACCGGAATCGATCAACGTCAGCGATTCCAGCTTGCCCTTACGAATGAGCTTGAGAATGGCTTCGCGTGTCAGCGTCTGCGGATCCACCGCCACATCGATACCGACAGACTGGATCAGCGGCATATAGTCCGTGCGACGGATCTGCGTCACCGTCTGCTTGGCGCCAAGCTGCGCGCCTAAAAGGCAGGCAAGAATGTTGAGCTTGTCGTTGTCTGTAGACGCCACGAGAATGTCCACGTCGCTGATGCCTTCCTCAGCGAGAATGTCCGCATCGCCGACGTCGCCGTTTAAGACAATCGTCGTATCGAGCATGCCGGAGAGAAATTCGCAGCGCTTGAGATTCTGCTCGATGATCTTCACCTGTACATCCATTGGCTCCAGGATCTTCGCCAGATAATAGCCCAAGCGCCCGCCGCCAAGGATCATCACCTCCTGGATGACCTTGCGCTTGAAGCCCAGCGAACGCTCGATCTCTTTCATATCCTCTGTGCGCGTCATCAGGAAAATATAATCGTTCTCGCGGATAATCTCATTCCCGTTTGGAATGATGAATCGGCCATCGCGCAGGATCGACGTGATCAGAAACGGTTTGATCTTCGGCAGATCCTTCAACGCCTTGCCATTGACGAGGCTGTCTGGCGCCACTGGCAGCTCCACCATCATCAGCTTGCGCTTGTCAAAATAATAAATGTTCTTCGCTTCTGGAATACGGATGTAGTTGCTGATGACCTCCGCCGTGACCTGCTCCGGATTGATGAACACATCCACCTCCGGCATCAGCCGACGCAGCGCAGCGATGTCGTTGGCGTATTCAATATCGCGCAGACGCGCCACTGTGCGCTTGGCCCCTGCCTGTTTGGCGAATGTACAGGATAGCATGTTGATCTCGTCGCGGTCCGTCACCGCTACCACCAGATCTGCATTCCCGATCCCGATCGCCCGCTGCAGGCGCGGACTGGCGCCGTTGCCATTGACAACCTGCACGTCGAGTTTTTCATTGATGATATTGCCGCGCTCAATATCCGGCTCCACAACGATCACGTCATGCTCGTCGCTCGACAGCATACGCGCCAGACTGTAGCCGACTTTACCAGCGCCAATAATGACAATTTGCATGGAATCTCCCTCTCCCTTTGGTCTTGTATAAGTATAACAGAGAATAATTCCCGACGCAATCACACCGCGCGCAAATGAAAAGCGGAGCGTTCGTGACGGATCACGAACGCTCCACGCCTCATACTGTAAACCTCATTCTTTGCTCAGCAGATACGGCTCAAGCAGCGCTTCCACAGCGTCGACGCCGAGGCCAGTTTCTGCGGAGAACAAGAGGATCTCCTCGCCTTTTGGCATTTCCAACGCTTTACGGATCTGGGCTTTCTGCTTTTCGTACTGACCACGGGCGATCTTGTCGGCTTTGGTAGCGACGACCTGCACAGGCTTATTGTAATAGCGCAGCCACTGATACATGGCGATGTCGTCCTTGGTCGGTGAATGGCGCAGATCGATCACCTGCAGCACGAGCTGACAGGCGTCTCGTTTCAGAAGATAGTTCTCGATGAACTGTCCCCATTTTTCGCGCTCCTTCTGGCTCGCTTTGGCAAAGCCGTAGCCAGGCAGATCGACGAAATAGAACGGCGAGCGGTCGGTTTCGATCTCGTAGTAGTTGAGCTCGCGGGTCTTCCCCGGCTGCGAGCTGGTGCGCGCAAGATTTTTGCGGCGGATGATACGATTGATAAACGATGACTTTCCGACATTCGAACGACCACAGAGGGCGAACTCAGGATAGCCGGTGTCGGGATATTGCTTCGGCGACACAGCGCCGATGAGGAATTTGCTGTTTTTAACGATCATCCGATCACCTCATTTCTGCCTGTGTCCACATGAGAAAATGCAACTTCCCACACGTCCTCGACGCGCTTGACCAGACGAATCTCCAGATCGTCACGCACTTCCTGTGGAATCTCGTCGATATCGCGCTGGCAGTCCTCAGGAATGAGCACGATCTTCGCGCCTGCGCGATGGGCAGCGGTCACCTTCTCGCGAATGCCGCCGACAGGGAGCACCTTGCCGCGCAGGGTCATTTCACCAGTCATGGCGACATCCTGGCGCAGCGGCTTGCCGGTCATCATCGAGAGAAGTGAGGTCGTCATCGTCACGCCGGCAGACGGCCCTTCTTTTGGCACAGCGCCCGACGGCACGTGCACGTGAATGTCGTGAGTCTCAACGAAATCGTCGGCAATGCCGTAGCGCGCAGCGACGCTGCGCAGATAACTCAGCGAGATCTGCGCGGATTCGCGCATCACATCGCCAAGCTGGCCAGTGAGCATGAGATTGCCCTTGCCCGGCATGGCGACGCTTTCGATCTGCAGGATCTCGCCGCCGACCGGCGTCCAGGCCATACCGACAGCGACACCAACAGCGTTCTCTTCGCTTGTAGCGAGATGGTCCACCAGCGGCTTACCGAGATAGTCCTTCACATTTGCTTTGGTCACGCGCGCTGGCAGCGCTTCGTCTGCGATGTATTCGCCCTTGGCAAATTTACGGCAGCAGGCTTCGATCTTTCGCTCCAGCTCGCGCACGCCCGACTCGCGGGTGTAACGCGTGATGATTTCCTTGAGCGCGCCATCGGTGAAGGAAATGCTTCCCTTTTCCAGGCCGCAAGCAGCCATGGCTTTTTTCACAAGATAGCGCTTGGCGATCTGCAGCTTTTCATATTCGGTGTAGCTGGACATCTCGATGATCTCCATGCGGTCGCGCAGCGGCCCTGGGATCTGGCTGATGTCATTGGCCGTGGTGATGAAAAACACCTTCGACAAATCGTATGGCACCTCCAGATAATGATCGCTGAAGGTGTTGTTCTGCTCAGGATCGAGAGCTTCCAGGAGCGCTGCCGACGGATCGCCCTTGAAATCGCGCGTCAGCTTGTCGATCTCATCCAGGAGAAACACCGGATTGCTCGAGCCAACGTCAGAGATTCCCTGAATGATGCGTCCCGGGATCGCGCCGACATAGGTGCGTCGGTGTCCGCGGATCTCTGCCACATCCTGCACCCCGCCCAGCGCTGCACGAATGAAATCGCGGCCGAGCGCCCGCGCGATGGATTGAGCCAGCGAGGTTTTACCGATCCCCGGAGGACCGACAAAGCAAAGGATTGAGCCGGCGTTGTCGCCGCGCTTGAACTGCACAGCGAGGAATTCCAGAATGCGCGCTTTGATCTTTTCCAGGCCATAGTGGTCCTTCTCGAGAATTTTCGCAGCGTAAACCAGATCGTGGTCGTTTTCCTTGTAAATGCCCCATGGCAGCCCCACGAGGAAATCCAGATAGTTCTGGATGTTGCCGTATTCCGGATGCATCGGCGTTGAGTTGCGCATGCGTTTGAGTTCCTTGCGCGCGCGCTCCTTCACCGTCTCCGGCATGAGCGAAACTTCGATCTTCTGTTCAAGCTCGTCGAGTTCGGCGTCCTTGTCAACCTCTTCACCCAGCTCCTTGCGGATCACCTTGATCTTTTCACGCAGAAAATATTCCTTCTGGGATTTATCGATCGCCGCCTTCACGCGCTGGTTGAGCGTCATTTCCAGATGGATCAGCTCGTTTTCCTGCACCAAAAATGTCAGGAGCTTTTCCATCCGCTGATCGATATAGACATTGGAAAGCACCGCGTAGCGATTTTCCATCTGACTCACAACCAAATGCGTCATGATATCGATCTTCTTGGCGATGTCTGTCTGATTCTGGATCATCGTCAGCTGCGCTGAGCTCAGCTTGCGCGTCAATCTGTTGAACCGCAATAGCTCCGTCTGAAGACGCGCTTCTGTTTTCTGAGTCAGCGTCTTTGCCGCTTCGCTCGAATAATCGTCGTAGATCGGGAAGACGCGCATCATGAGCATGCCATCCTCTTCCTCAAGCTGCAGCGCCTGCACACGCTGACCGATGTCGAGGGTGATCTTGTAGCCGTTGATCGCCGTATTTTTTTCGAGCTTCGTTACCTCAGCGCAAACGCCGATCGGATAAAGCGCCTCCATGTCTGGCGTCTCCACATCTGGATGGATCTGCGTGAAAAGAAAGATCTCGCCATTTTCCGCACGGACAGCATCCACCGCACGCTTGGAAAGCTCGCGGCCAATGTCCACGGTGATCGTTGTATTTGGCAGCGGCACCAGCTGGCGCAGCGGCACCATCACTCCACGTTCGCTTCTAATTGCACTCATCATATCACTTCCTTACTCAAAAAGGCTTTGCAAAGAGAGCCTTGCAAAGCCTTTCATCTTATTCCTTGTATTCCAGCAGCGGTGCGCCAGCGCCAAGGATCGCATCCCTGGTGATGCGCACGCGCGCAATGTCGTCGCGGCTTGGAATGTCGAACATAATGTCCATCATCACATTTTCCAGGATCGCACGCAAGCCTCGCGCACCGGTGTTGCGCTTGAGTGCTTCCTCAGCGATCGCGTCCAGCGCGTCGTCCTCAAAGACCAGCTCTACATCGTCCATCTCGAAGAGCTTCTGATACTGCTTGACCAGCGCATTCTTCGGCTCTACGAGCACGCGGATCAACGCTTCCTTGTCGAGCTGCTCCAGCGTCACGAGATATGGCACACGGCCGATGAACTCTGGGATCAAACCAAACTTCAGGAGATCCTCAGGCTCGATCTTCTTGATCGTTGGCAGATCTTTTTTCGCCAGCGTTGCAGCATCTTCGGCATCCACAGCGAAGCCCAGGCTTCCCTTGCCGATGCGGCGGTCGATGATCTGCTCAATGCCGTCAAAAGCGCCACCGAGGATGAAGAGAATGTTCGTCGTATCCAGCTGGATGAATTCCTGATGCGGATGCTTTCTTCCGCCCTGTGGCGGAATGTTCGCCACCGTGCCCTCGATGATCTTCAGGAGCGCCTGCTGCACCCCTTCGCCGGAAACATCGCGGGTGATCGACGGATTGTCGCTCTTGCGGGCGATCTTGTCGATCTCATCAATGTAGATGATGCCGCGGCTGGCTGCATCCATGTCAAAATCAGCAGCCTGGATCAGCTTCAGGAGAATGTTTTCCACATCCTCACCGACATAGCCAGCTTCCGTCAGCGACGTCGCATCCGCGATCGCAAACGGTACATTCAGCACACGCGCCAGCGTCTGCGCCAGAAGCGTCTTACCGCTCCCTGTTGGCCCAATGAGACAGATGTTCGTCTTCTGCAGCTCCACATCGTTGTCCGACGCCGCGTCGTCAATGTGGTTGATGCGCTTGTAGTGGTTGTACACCGCAACAGAGAGCGCCTTTTTCGCCTCGTCCTGACCGATCACGTACTCATCGAGCACCGACTTGATATCAGCTGGCTTAAGGATATTTTCCTGCGAGAAATCCGCGTGCGTCATCACAGCACTTTCAGCGAGGATCTCGTCACAGATCTTCACGCATTCGTCACAAATGTACACACCCTGACCAGCGATCAGCTTGTTGACCTCGTCGCGTGATTTGCCACAAAATGAACAGCGGATTTCTTCGTTTTGCTCGTCGTTTTTACTCATTGATGCACTCCATTCCTCAGTGACGGTCGATGACCTTGTCGATCAGACCGTATTCAAGCGCTGCAGCCGGTTCCATGAAATTGTCACGTTCCGTATCCTGGCGCACCTTTTCAGGATCCTGACCAGTGCGTTCCGCCAAAATGCGGATCATCTTTTCTTTGATCTCCAGGATACGTTTCGCGTGGATCGCGATATCCGTCGCCTGACCAGATGCACCGCCCAGTGGCTGGTGGATCATGATCTCGCTGTTCGGCAGCGAGAAACGTTTGCCCTTCGCGCCTGCAGCGAGCAGAAATGCACCCATGCTTGCAGCCATGCCCACACAGAGCGTGCAGACATCCGGCTTCACATACTGCATCGTATCGTAGATCGCCAGCCCGGCAGTTACAGAACCGCCAGGGCTGTTGATGTACATGTAAATATCTTTCTTTGGGTCATCAGCTTCCAGGAAAAGAAGTTGTGCGATGATCGCATTGGCAGAATCATCCGTGACCTCGCCACCGAGGAAAATGATTCTGTCTTTCAGCAATCTCGAATAGATATCGTAGGAGCGTTCTCCATGACCAGTTTGTTCAATGACATAAGGGACAAGATAGCTCATCGTTGTAAACTCCTTTCAATGCTCCTGTCTACTGAAGCGCGCCGGCCTTACTTAATGACAGCGCTACCAAACAGGAGATCCATAACCTTTTCAAACTTGATGCTGTTTCTCAGCGCTTCCATCTGGCCCTGAACCATGAAGATCTGCTTCAGCTGATCTTTTTCCATCTGATAAAGCTTCGAGAGCTTGTCCAGTTCAGCGTCCAGTTCTTCTTCGCTGACTTCGATTTCTTCGCGTTCAGCGATTTCGCTCAGAACCAGCTGCTGCTTAACAGAAGCTTCAGCGCGTTCGTTGAATTCCTTCTTAACCTCTTCTTCGCTCGTGTTGGCCAGACGATAGTACATATCCATCTCAATGCCCTGAGCGCGGAGATTGTAGGTCATTTCGTTGAGATAGCCTTCAGCTTCCTTTTCGATCATCGACTGTGGAGCCACTACATCGGAATCCTCAGTGATCTTCTGAGCGATCTTCGCTTTGTACTGGTTGTCAGCAGCTTCCTTGCGCTGTTTTTCCATATCTTCGCGGAGATGTGCCTTGTATTCATCGAGGGTGTCATATTCGCTGACATCCTTTGCAAAATCGTCGTCCAGTGGAGCCAGGTGTTTGCGCTTGATCGCGTTCACCTTCACAGTGAAGACAACAGCAGCGCCAGCCAGATCAGCAGCATGGTATTCTTCTGGGAAAGTCAGATCCAGATCCTTTTCTTCGCCAACCTTCATGCCGACCATACCTTCTTCAAAGCCTGGGATGAAGCTGTTGGAACCGATCGTCAGTTCGTAGTTTTCAGCCGTGCCGCCTTCGAAAGCAACGCCGTCCTTCTTGCCGCAGAAATCGAGGAGAACGATGTCGCCGTTTTCAACAGCAGCGTCTGCATCTTCAACATCTTCGATGAGCGCAGTGTTTTCACGAGCGTGGTCGATTTCCTTCTGGAGGTCTTCGTCCGTTACAGTCGTGTCAACCTTTTCCAGCTCGATGCCCTTGTATTCGCCGAGGGTGATCTCCTGCTTCGTGTCAACAGTCGCAGTGAAAACGAAAGGTTCGCCAGCTTCCAGCGTTACAACGTCGAACTTAGGTTCAGCGATTGGCTTGATGTCTTCGTTTTCTTTGATCGCTTCTACATACTTAGGAAAAACGCAGAGTTCAGCTGCATCGAAATAGAAGAAATCCTTTCCATAGTACTGTTCGATCAGCTGGCGTGGTGCATGACCTTTGCGGAAGCCAGGGATGTTGATCTTACCCTTCTTGTCGCGGTACGCTTTTTCAACGTATTCCTTAAATTCATCCTGTGGGATTTCGATGGTAAGTTCTACCTGTACCTTATCAAGCTGTTTCTTTTCTACCTTCATAATTATCCTCCTAAATGAGCCTTTTATTTTTAATCTTATAGTAACATACTACAAGCATAAACTACTATAAAATCATATAAAAAAAGCGACTGGTTCAGTCGCAATTTTTTATAAAGCGGAAAACGAGATTCGAACTCGCGACCCTCGCCTTGGCAAGGCGATGCTCTACCACTGAGCCATTTCCGCATATGCGGATGAAGGGACTTGAACCCCCACGTCGTGAGACGCCAGATCCTAAGTCTGGTGCGTCTGCCAATTCCGCCACATCCGCTTATATTTGAATTATTCGCGACATCAAATTATGTCGTAACAACATGGAATATATTACATGATATCTCACGCTTTGTCAACTAACTTTTTCCGCTTTATTCGCCCCGCGCAAAAATTCGCCGTCTTTGATAGTTTTCTTCCAGGCCCTTAACGAGAACTTGTCATTTTGTGCATATTTTTTCACACAAAAGCCAAAAAATTTGTTATACTAACCATGTTAAGATCAATTCTCAAGGAGGAATCAATTTGCAAGAACCAACCATGATCAGCGCCAAGTGTCCACACTGTGACGCCGAGATCAGCATCCCTTATTATGAAGAAGTCAACGTCAGCGACAATCCGGAATTCAAGGAAGCCATCCTTTCCGGAGAATTTTTCAAATATACCTGCCCATCCTGCGGTCAAAGCATTCCCGTCACCGGTCCCCTGCTCTATCACGATCCAGCCGTGCCAACCATCATTGACCTTGTGCCACAGGGATTCGACACACATACCGACCGCCTAAACGAACTCCTGTCTCTCATCCAGGGCATGGAAGGCGATCACACCAGCATCTACCAGGCGCGTCTCGTCAACAGCGTCGACAAACTTCTAGAAAAGATCTACATCCAGGATGCCCATCTCGATGACCGCGTCGTTGAGCTCGTCAAACTCGCCTACCTCAAACACTACGGCGCAGATCTGCAGAAAAAAGGGCCCGTCCTTGCCAGCCTCTATATGCCATCGCCGGAAAACGACGACGCCCAGATCGTCTTCATCCTCGGCGAAAGCCACGAAATGGCCAGCGTTGACTTCTCGAAAGATTACTACGTCTACTTTGCGACCCAGTTTGCCAAACCATTAGAAGAACAGGCAAGCGTCAACCAGTTCCACACCATCGACGAAAAATGGGCCGCCACATTCATCAGCCAACAGCAAACAAAGGAGTGAGCGCTCTATGAGCACCCATACGGAAGATGAACAAGTCATCACCACCCTGTCTACTGAAGAGATCATCGATCAGCGAGAAAATCCCATCAAAACACTCAGACAGTCTGAAGCCTTTCAATACATGATGCTGGAATACGGCGCAGCCCTCAAGATCGTCGAGACCAAGCTCCACGCTCTCGACAGCGAGTTCAATCTGCGCCACGACCGCAACCCCATCGAATCCATCTCCACCCGTCTCAAATCTGCTGACAGCATCGTTGAAAAAATGCATCGCCGCGGCCAGCCCGTCTCCATCGAAAGCATCCAGAAATCTCTCACCGATATTGCCGGCGCGCGCGTCATCTGCTCCTTCCTCGATGATATCTACACCCTCGCAGATATGATCAAAACTCAGGAAGACATCACCGTCCACGTCAAAAAAGACTACATCGCCCATCCCAAGGAGAACGGCTATCGCAGTCTGCATCTTATTGTCTCCATCCCGATCTATCTTTCCCAGGGACGCAAAGACATTCCTGTTGAGATCCAGTTCCGCACCATCGCCATGGAATTTTGGGCCACTCTTGAGCACAAGATCAAATATAAGAAAAAGATCGCCGATCCGGAAAGCGTCTCCGCCGAGCTCAAAAGCTGCGCCGACCTCATCAATGAGATCGATCACCGCATGCAGAGCCTGCGCCGACGCACCATCGATTAAGATCATGTAGCGAATTTCTAAAAAATAATTAAAATAAGTGTTGACAAGCGCAATCCGCTTGGTGTAAAATTCGATATGTTGTCGGGGCGTAGCGCAGTTTGGTAGCGCACGTGGTTTGGGACCATGGGGTCGGGGGTTCGAATCCCTCCGCCCCGATTAACATTTCTACTTTATCGGGACTGAGTGAAAACTTGAGTCACATCTCAAAAAAATTCTTGACAAAGCCTTTACGGCGTGTTATTATTCTATTCGTTGTCGGGGCGTAGCGCAGTTTGGTAGCGCACGTGGTTTGGGACCATGGGGTCG
>OLQA01001836.1_pt1 | contig 17798 bp, 8 predicted proteins | sample 1673151 | NCBI WGS metagenome assembly OLQA01 (sample SAMEA3136760, study PRJEB25190) | human gut metagenome | biome: human gut; feature: human-associated habitat; material: faeces | place: Austria | collected 2013 | reverse complement strand
GAGCAACTGACTCTTAATCAGTGGGTCCCGGGTTCGAATCCCTGAAGGTGCACCAAAAGTCAGTGCCTGTAACGATGAGGGTCCACCCGTTCCCATTCCGAACACGGCAGTTAAGCTCATCAGTGCTGAAGATACTCGGCTGGAAGCGGCCCGGGAAAATAAGTCGCTGCCGACACTTGTATCCGTATTTTTCTCTATTCTTTGCAAAAACGGAACGGTGTTTGTTCCTGCACCATTCCGCATTCCCATTTCAATAATCTTTACGGTATTCCTCCTTAGCTCAGTCGGTAGAGCACCTGACTGTTAATCAGGGAGTCGTTGGTTCAAGTCCAACAGGGGGAGCCAAACAAAGAAAACCACCCGCGCGGTGGTTTTCTTTGTTTTTCTGCCTCTCTCTGATTTTCACCGACGGCTCTTAAGAGGAACAGCGGGAGTACGCAGTGCCCTAACAGCCCCGAAGCTTTGCGGCGGCTCGATTGAGACAAGGCTCGTATGTGATTTGGGATTAAGACTACAACCAATGGTAATATTTTTTCAACAGGTGATATCTATATTTCACCTCGTTGTTGTGCTAAAATATACTTGTACGGAACGGACGAGTCTTGATGCGGATAGAGCAGTCTTTCGTGATATGCAAAGCGGGTTTTCCCTCTTTGGGGCATTGATCGGTAATGCATGCGCAGCTTTTGACACCGGTATGTGGCTGAGATGAAGTATTATAATTTAAGTGAGGAAGAAAACCTATGCAAAAAGATTCTGTACTTGGTTTGAAAATTGCATGGTATCGTCGGCTTATCGGATTGACACAAGAGGAATTGGCTGAACGTGTCGGGGTTTCAACACAGGCTGTCTCAAAGTGGGAGCAACAGCTCAGTTGTCCTGATATTCTATTGCTTCCTGAATTGGCTAAAATATTCGGGATAACGATAGATGAACTGTTTGGTATTGTATGTCCGAAAGAAGCGGTATACAGTTTGGTTTCCAATGTGCCGTGGCCGGATGATGGCAGGATACGCATAGCGGTTTATGACGGAAGAAAGTTGTTGGATCAAAGTGCCAGTGACATCGTTGAAGGTGCTAATGTTATTGATGTACGGTTTCATGGTCATCCGTTTAACATAAGCGGCGTGTGTAAGATCGTTTGCACGAAAAACACCAATGAATAGAACCAATGCTTATATATGAAAGCGGATAGGTGTGTTTCTTCCTTTCGGGTTAGAAACACACCTGTTTTGTTTCGGAGAAATAGTATGAAATTTGAGCGCAGCAGAGAAACATTGAATGGAAAGGAAAATTGCCGCGGAAACGGGCGGCGGACAGGTATCGCCGCCTTTTGCGCTTTACGGCAAAGCGATGCGGCAGGGTGGACTGCGGTTGCCGCAAAATTGCATTTCGCGCCGAAAAAACGACATTTCGCGAAAAAAGCCCCCCGTTTTTTGCCGTTTGGTATATAATGTACCTGTATAAAAGTGTCTATTCGGTGTTACTCAATTCGTTTTTGCAAAATTTGCAGAACGGCGAAGCCGACACAGTTGGTTTCGACCGGTTTTTGGATGAACACCGCACATAAAAACGGAGGAAAAAAGAATGAAGAAATGGGTTTTATGCATTCTGCTCACCCTGTGCATGCTGACGGCGCTGCTGCCGACGGTTGCCTTTGCACAGGATGAGGCGGCGGCAAAGGCACAGAGAGCCGCCGAAAACGGAACAGCTGCGCAGGCGGATGGCATTTTGCCGATTGAGCCTGCAACGGATGCAAACGGTGTATACCAAATCGATACGAAAGAGAAGCTGTATTGGTTTGCCGATTTTGTCAACCGCGGCGGCGACAATGCCAAAGCCGATGCTCGGCTGACGGCGAGCATTACGGTGAATACGGGCGTATCCGATCAGAATGATGACGACGGCAAATTTGCTGCATGGACACCCATCGGAAGCACCGCAGCCCCTTACATCGGCACCTTTGACGGGCAGGGCTATACCATCAATGGGCTGTATTGCAAGCTAAAAGGAGATTATGCAGGGCTGTTTGGCAGTATAGGCGAGGGCGGCACCGTTCAGAATGTGAGACTGGCGCGCTCTTATTTCTATGGGGATTCCTATGTCGGCAGTGTGTGCGGGCAAAATAACGGCAGTATTAGCGGCTGCACCAATACGAGCGCGGTCAGAGGGACATACAACTTTATCGGCGGCGTGTGCGGTCAGAATGAAAAAGGGAGGATCACCGGCTGCACCAATACCGCAACGGTGACCGGCAGCACCGGCGGCAGCGGCATCGGCGGCATCTGCGGATATAACAGAGTCGGCAGCATCATCGGCTGCTCCAACACGGGAGCGGTCACCGGGAACACGCATGTCGGCGGTGTGTGCGGGAATAATACGGGCATTCTTACCGGTTGCTCTAACGAAGGCTCGGTTACGAGCACAAGGCGGGGCGATGCAACCAGCGTCGGCGGCGTCGCCGGAATCCATGGCTACGGCGGCATTATGACCGCCTGCTACAATACCGGCACGGTCAGCTGCACCGACAGCAACAACTATTATCTGCACATCGGCGGCGTGTGCGGCGCGATGCGGGGCGATGGCGCCTGGATGATTGCCTGCTTTAACACGGGGACCGTGAAAAATACCAACGGCAAAGCCGGCGGTGTGTGCGGGGATAATTACAGCGGCAGCCACATCTATGGCGGGTACTACTTATACGGCACGGCGAAGCAGACAGTCGGCACCGGCGCCGGGACCGATATTGTCGGCAGCAAAACCGCTGCGGAATTCAAGGGCAAGGCAGCGAGCGGAAGCAATGTGCTCGGGCTGCTGAACGATGCCTTGATCAAAAAAGAACAGACGGGCGTATATTTCTACCAGGGCACGAGCTATCCGGTGCCGGCGCTGAAGCCCGCACAGGATGAAAACGGCGTGTATCAGATCGGCACCAAGGCGGAGCTTTACTGGTTTACGGGGATGATCAACGGCACGCTGGGCGTAAAGCAGGAGTTTGGCGCCAACGCCGTGCTGACGGCAAACATCACGGTCAACACCGGCGTGCTGGATAATGACGGCGAGCCGAACCCCAATATCGGAGGAAGATTTGTTACATGGAAGCCCATCGGCAGCAGCCCGGACAGATATGCCGGCACCTTTGACGGGCAGGGGCATACCATCAGCGGCCTTTATTGTAATGGCTCGGGCGATTATGTGGGCCTGTTCGGATTTATAGCATCGGCAGGCACCATCAAGAATGTGACCGTTGCCAGGTCCTATTTCAAAGGAAACAACTTCACGGCCGGCATATGCGGGTATAACAATGCCGGAATCATCCAAGGCTGCACCTTCACCGGCACGATTGACGGGGAGGAAAGCTGGGCGGGCGGTATCTGCGGCTCCTCTTACGGCGGAAAAATTATCGACTGCACCAATACCGGAACGATCCGCGGAAGCGCCCGGGTCGGCGGTATCTGCGGAGCAATGAACGGGGCAGACATCGCGCGCTGTAAAAACTTCGGCACGGTGACCTCAACGGGCAACTATGCAGGCGGCGTGAGCGGAATAATGGGCGGATACGGTAAGATTACGGGCAGTTATAATACCGGCGCGGTAAACGGTGTGAAGCAGGTCGGCGGCGTATGCGGCAACAGCAGCTACGGCAAAGTCATCGGCTGCTATAACACGGGCGATATTACCGGCAGCGGTGACGCTGTCGGCGGCGTGAACGGGTATTCCATGCAAAACACCAGAATCATCGGCAGCTTTAATTTTGGCAAGGTGAGCGGTGTAAACAGCGTCGGCGGCGTGAGCGGAGAGAACCGCAGCGGCTCCTCGATTGTCAACAGCTACTATAACAGTGATGTATATACCGGCAAAGCGGCAGGAACGGAAAATGATGCGGAAAGCACGACAGCTACGGGCAAAACCACAGCGCAATTCAAGGACGGCACGGTGTGCAAAGCGCTGAATGCCGCGCTGAAGGAAGCGGAATCCGAGGTTGTGTTCTATCAGGGCGACGACTATCCCGTGCTGACGGCTCCGATCGTATTTGAGGGCATTGAAGACGGCGGGACCTATTGCCGCAGCGTTACCTTTGCGGTGCAGCATGCCGCCTCCGTGACGGCGAACGGCGGCGTGCTGACGGTGGACGAGCAGGGGCAGTATACACTGAGCGCAAACGGCAGCAACAAGGTTTATACGATTCTTGCCAAGGACGGCAGCACCGAAAAACAGATCACCGTCACGGTGAATGCCGACCACATCGGCGGCGTCGCCACCTGTACGCAGCGGGCGACCTGCACTGTCTGCGGAGAGCAATACGGCGAAACGGATCCCGAAAATCACACCGGTGACACGGAGGTGCGCGGGTATACGGAAGCGACCTGCACGGTACCGGGCTACACGGGAGACACCTATTGCAAAGCCTGCGGAGAGAGAATTGCACAGGACGGCAAGCCGATCCCCGCACCGGGCCACGACTGGGAAGAGACAGAATACACCTGGAGCGGCACGGAATGCACGGCAAAGCGCATCTGTAAGAGAGATGCAAACCATGTTGAGACCGAAAGCGTCACGGCGGTTGTCACGGTAACGCAGCAGCGCACCTGCGTTCTTGACGAACTTTCTGCCTATACGGCGACCTTTATAAACCCTGATTTCTCGGCGCAGGTGATGAAAAATGTCAAGACGGCGGAGCGGCATGGGGCATGATTTCACCGTTTTGCAGAGCGATGAAACCGAGCACTGGTATCGGTGCTCCCGCTGCGAAGCAATCGATGCAAAGGCTGCCCACACCGGCGGAGAGGCAAGCTGTCATGCGCTTGCCGTGTGCGAGGTTTGCGAAAAAGCATACGGCGCGCTGAACCCTGACAATCATACCGACGGCGAGGTTTGGAGACAGTTCACAAGAACACACAAAAGAATCTGCGTCTATTGCGATGCGGTAATCGTTCCCGAGGAAAAGCATACCTGCAAGGACAGCGTCTGCACCGAATGCGGATATCATTGTTATCAGCATGAGGGCGGAACGGCAAGCTATTTTGTACGCCCGGTTTGTGAGATCTGCGGCGAAAAATACGGCTATACCCTCAGCGACAGCACAAAGCCGACCGGCAAGCTCCGTGTTGCGGGCAAAGAATGGGACGAGCTTTTGAGCTCTGTCACTTTCGGCTTGTTCTTCCGCGATGCGCAGGCAGTGCGCATCACCGCGCAGGACGACAGCTATACACATCTTGGCTTTGATTCAAGTCGCCATGCGGTCAAAATCGCCTACTACATTCATACCGGCGAGGGCGCGCTGAGCGAAAGTGAGCTGGAGGGCAAGGCGTTTACCGCTTATACGGGCGAATTTAACATCAGCCCTAACAGCAACTATGTCATTTACGCAAAACTGACCGACTACGCGGGCAACATTACCTATCTTTCCTCCGACGGCATTGTGCTGGATGATACCGCTCCGGAGTTTGACGGCATTGCGGACGGTGGAATTTACTGCGGCGCAAAGACGGTTACGGTGAAAGAGGCTTATCTCGCAAGCGTGACCGTGAACGGAGAGACTGTCACCCTCGACGAAAACAATGCGTTTGTGCTTTCTCCCGCACGGGGTGCGCAGACCGTCACGGCGACCGACGCGGCGGGCAACTCTGTGACCGTTACCGTAACAATCAACGAAACGCACAGCTATGGGTGGAAGAGCGAAGACGGGCAGTATTGGAAGAAATGCAGCGTTTGCGGCGATGAAACGGAGAAAAAAGAAATTCCCGTCATTCCTGTCAGCGGCGCAGACGAGGTCTGCCGCACGCAGGACTACCGGCTTGGCTTTACCCTGCCCGGGGGCTGCACTCTTGTAAATGCCGAATATGGCTTTGAGGGCGCAAAGGGCGCCTGCACCGTCACTGAGAACGGTGGCGCATATATCGCCGTGATCGACGGCAAGACTGCCTATCTGCCGAATGAAAGCATGTTTACGGTTCGCATCATTGCGCAAACGGAAGACGGCTTTGGCATTACCGCAGAAAAAACCGTGAAAATCATCGACGGCCATCGGGGCGGAGCGGCAAACTGCCATGCGCTTGCCGTGTGCGAGATCTGCGGCGAGGCATACGGCATGCTGAACCCCGAAAATCACGATGGCGGCACCGAGCTGCGCGGGAAAAAGGCTGTAAGCTGCACCGAAAGCGGCTACACGGGCGACACCTATTGTCTGGGCTGCAAAGCATTGCTGCAGACGGGCGAAGAAATTCCCGCCGCCGGACACAAGGGCGGAGAGGCGAACTGCCATGCGCCTGCCGTGTGCGAGGTTTGCCAAAACGAATACGGTGAAAAGAACCCCGAAAACCATGACGGAGGCACCGAAGTACGCGGGCAAAAGGCAGCAGGCTGCACCGAAAACGGCTATACGGGCGACACCTATTGCCTGGGCTGCGAAGCATTGCTGCAGACGGGCGAAGAAATTCCCGCCGCCGGGCACAATTATGTAAACGGCGACTGCACAAAATGCGGCGCGGAAGACCCGAACGCGGTTTGCGACGGAGGCGAAGGGTGCCCCGGCAAACACTTTACGGATATGCCGAGCGCACAGAACTGGGCGCACGCAGGCATTGATTATGCAGTGAAGCACAGCCTGTTTGCCGGCATGAGCGAGACCACCTTCGGCGCAGATATCACCATGACGCGCGGCATGCTTGTCCGCGTGCTGTGGAAGATGGCGGGCAGCCCTGCGCACGGAGAGGAAAATCCGTTTTCCGATCTCAAAGCGTCGTATTGGTTCTATGACGGCGCCGTTTGGGCGGCAGAGCATGATATTATGGTCGGCGTGGGCGACGGTGTCCTTTTGCCAAACGAGCCGGTTTCGCGCGAGCAGCTTGCGGCAATCCTTTATCGGTACAGCGAAATGTGCGGCGAGGATGTAAGCCTCAGAGCGGATCTTTCCGTTTTCCCGGATGCGGCGGATGTTTCCGATTGGGCGCTTGATGCGCTTGCCTGGGCAAATGCAAACGAATTTGTTTGTGGGACGAAAGAGGAAGACGCTGTATATCTGCGCCCGCAGAGCGGCGCAACGCGCGCACAGGTTGCTGCAATTCTGATGCGCTACTGCAGGGCGGCAAAGCACTGAGCGCTGCGCCCCCGAAAAAACAAAAACCATATCCGAAATTCGATTTCATGTGCACAGGGAACGGCAGACTTGCCAGGGTAAGTCTGTCGTTCCCGCTTTTTTGCGCACGCCCGGCTGTGGCAAAGCGCAAAAACAGCTTTCGAGGCTATGACGCTGCCTTGGTATTTGCAGCAGAAGATGAAATTCGGCGGGAAAAGGGGCGAACCTTGTCCGATATTTTTGAAAAACAGCCGATCGTGTCTTTTCATATGCACGAAACTATGGTATACTGAGACAAAACAGTTTCGACAGCGCGGCGGCAGATGCCTTTGAGAGCGGGAAAGGGAGCAGGAAAATATGACATTAAAAGAGCTGCAAATCGGGAAAAGCGCGGTGATCCGCAGGGTCGGGGGCACGGGGGCGCTGCGCCAGCATTTTCTTGATATGGGCATTATTCCGGGGGCGGAGGTGACCATGGTGAAGCTTGCCCCGATGGGGGACCCGATGGAGCTGCAGATCCATGGATATGAGCTGACGCTTCGCCTGGCAGAGGCAGAGCAGATCGAAATCGAAGAAATTTTGCACAGAAGCCAGGCACATAAGCGCATCCTCTCCGTGAAGGATTCGGAGCACCCCGGCTTTGGGGAGGACGGAAAATATCATTCCAAAGAAGACGAAACGCCGCTGCCTGAGAGCACAAAGCTGACCTTTGCGCTGGTCGGAAATCAGAACTGCGGAAAAACGACGCTGTTTAATCAGCTGACAGGGTCAAATCAGCATGTCGGCAATTTTCCGGGTGTTACCGTGGATCGAAAATCGGGCACCATCAAAGGATATCCGAACACGGAGGTCACGGATTTGCCCGGAATTTATTCCATGTCTCCGTACAGCAGCGAGGAGGTCGTTTCGCGCAATTTTGTGCTGGAGGAAAAGCCAAGGGCAATCATCAATATTGTGGATGCAACGAATATTGAGCGAAATTTATATCTGACGATGCAGCTTCTGGAGATGGATATTCCGATGCTGGTCGCGCTGAACATGATGGATGAGGTGGTCGGAAATCACGGGGCGATCGATGTAAACGGCATGGAGGCGCTGCTCGGGGTGCCTGTTGTCCCTATTTCGGCGGCAAAAAACGAGGGCGTGGACGAGCTGGTGCAGCATGCGATCCATATTGCAAAATATCAGGAGCATCCGCTCAAGCAGGATTTTTGCGACAGGAGCGACCACGGCGGTTCGGTGCACCGCTGCATCCATGCGGTGATCCATTTGATCGAGGACCATGCAAAAGAATCGGAGCTTCCCGTGCGCTTTGCGGCGACAAAGGCAATCGAGGGCGACCCTCTGATTTTGAAGCAGCTGGCATTGGATGCCAATGAGACGGACATGCTGGAGCATGTTGTGCAGCAGATGGAGACGGAACGCGGGGTGGACCGAAGCGCGGCAATTGCGGATATGCGGTTCGATTTTATCGAGCGCCTGTGCGAGCAAACCGTGACAAAGCCCAAGGAAAGCCGGGAGCGGATTCGCAGCGAAAAGATTGACCGGATTCTGACCGGAAAGTATACGGCGATCCCGTGCTTTCTCGGGATTATGCTGCTGGTGTTTTATCTGACCTTCAATGTAATCGGTGCCGGGCTGCAGCAGCTCCTTCAGCTCGGGATTGATCACCTTGCGGCGCTTGCGGATGCCGGGTTGACGGCGGCGCGTGTAAATGATGCGCTTCGCAGCCTGATCATTGACGGAATTTTTACGGGGGTCGGAAGCGTGGTGAGCTTTCTGCCGATTATTGTCACGCTTTTCTTTTTTCTCTCCTTAATGGAGGACAGCGGATATATCGCGCGCGTTGCCTTTGTGATGGATAAGCTGCTGCGCAAAATCGGGCTTTCCGGGCGCAGCATCGTCCCGATGCTGATCGGATTCGGGTGTACGGTTCCCGCGGTGATGGCAACGCGAACCCTGACAAGCGAGCGCGACCGCAAGATGACGATTTTGCTCACGCCGTTTATGAGCTGCACGGCAAAGCTGCCGCTGTATTCGTTTTTTGTCAGCGTGTTCTTTCCGGGGCGAGGGGCTTTGATTATGTCCGGGCTGTATCTGCTCGGTATTGCCGTCGGAATTTTGGCTGCCTTTTTGTATAAAGGGACGCTGTTTCGCGGAGAACCGGTGCCGTTTGTGATGGAGCTGCCGAATTATCGCCTGCCGGGCATCAAAAACGTGATGCAGCTGCTGTGGGAAAAGGCAAAGGATTTTTTGCAGAAGGCGTTCACCGTTATCTTTTTGGCGACCATTGCGGTCTGGTTTTTGCAAAGCTTTGATTTTCGCCTGAATTTGGTGAACGATTCCGGGGAGAGCATTCTTGCGGGAATCGCGGGGTGCCTTGTGCCGCTCTTTCGGCCGCTCGGTATGGGAGACTGGCGCATCTGCACGGCGCTGATCAGCGGCTTTATTGCCAAGGAAAGCGTTGCATCAACGCTGGGCGTGCTGTTCGGCGGCAATGTCGGCGCGGCGCTCTCCGGCACGACGGCGGCCTCTATGCTGGTTTTCAGCCTGCTTTATACGCCGTGCGTCGCGGCGATTGCCTCCATCAAAAGAGAGCTCGGCGCAAAGTGGGCGGCGGGTGTTGCGCTGTGGCAGTGCGCCATTGCGTGGGTCGCCGCATGGGTTGTCCATTTGATCGGTATGCTCCTGTAAAGCAGGAAAAAGCATCTGCATTTCACACCGAAAAAGCTGCATTTCGCGCCGAAATGTGGCTTTTTTGCTTTGCGTGCGCTATAATAAAACCGTGAAAAAATCGGAAGAGAAAGAGAAACGCATGTGCCTGCAGAACGCCGAGAGCGAACGGGCGGGTGATGAAAAGCAGCGTTTTTTCTGCCCGTGGCACCGCAAAAAGAGCAGGCGGGGGGGCGGGCAGCGCGAAAAGCACGGAGGAAACCTATGAAGAAAAAACTGTTTGCCGTATTGCTTTGCCTTTCCATGACAGCGGGGCTGTTGCCTTATGCCGCATGGGCGGCGGAGCCGGAGCACAGGCATTGTGTGTGCGGGCTTGAAACAGCGGCGGATGCAAACCATACCCACAGCAAAGACACGAAATGGGTGGGGATTACATCGCTTGATGAGATCACGGCGGAACACAGCCGCTATTATCTGAAAAACAATGTGTTTCTCTCGGAATCCTGGAGACCGCGGCAAAATATCGAACTGTGCCTGAACGGTTACAGCCTGGTTGGCACTACGGTAAGCGACACCATCCGAAAAACCGAAGACTGCACATTGGTTTTAACTGATTGCAGTGAAAATGAAACCGGAAAGATCACGCATTCCAAAGGCGGCGGCGGACGGGGCATCAGCAACGAAAAAGGAACGCTCACCCTGTGGCGCGGCTCTGTCTGCGGCAATATCAAAAACTCTGCCGGGGCGGGCGTTGTGAATGCGCAGGGTGCAACCTTCAATCTGTACGGCGGCTCGGTTGCAAATAATGTCACCACCGATTACGGTCAGGGCGCGGGCGTATATAACAGAGGTACCCTTACCATGAGCGGCGGGCAGATCAGCGGAAACTATGCGGGCGCCTCCGGCGGCGGTATTTTCAACTACGGCGGTACGGTTCAAATTTCCGGCACTGCCATAATCCGCAACAATCGCACAAGCCCGGACAACAGCAGTGCATACGGCGGCGGCATCGAGAATTCTCTCGGCACGCTGACAATCACGGGCGGTGAGATTTCCGGGAACAGCTCCAACTGCGGCGGCGGCGTATATAACGAAGCAAACGCCAATTCTTCGCCCGGCAAAAATGCCGGAAGCTTCACCATGACCGGCGGCGAGATCAAAGGCAACAGTGCAGTGGCAGCCGGCGGTGGCATTTATAACATTGCCAACGGTGATTCCGCTTTGACCGTTACCGTAGCGGGTAATGCGCTGATATCGGAAAATGATGCGAAAAACGGCGGCGGCATCGGCGCAAACGGTGCCGGCGTGACGCTGACGGTTGCGGAAGATGCAAAAATCAAAAACAATACGGCGGCAGATGCCGAAAATCTCAGCAACGGCGACGGCGGCGGTGTTTTTCTCCGCGGCGACAGCTACAGCGGATACAGCACATTTATCATGGCCGGCGGCGAGATCTGCGGCAACAGCGCCCGGCGCGGCGGCGGCATTTATAAAATGGCGCGCTCCGGTCTGCGCATGGAAGGCGGCGCCCTCACGGAGAATACCGCGCTCAACGGCGGGGGCGGCATTTGGGCCATCGGCGAAGGGGTCGTTTTGAAAAATGCCGTGAAGATCACGGGGAATACCCTCTCCGACGGCTCTGCGAATAATCTGTATCTGAATACATCTTCCTCCAAGGTATCCGCCGCGGGTCTTAGCGACGGTGCGCAAATCGGCGTAAGCGCTCCGATCGGCGCGGAGCTGCCGTTTGTTCTGAGCACGGATACCATGGCGAAAAACCATTTTGTTTCCGATGCGGCAGGCACCGAAGCGGTGCTGAACGCCGACGGCTATGCGGTGCTGGAAGAGAAAACCGAGCGCTATACCGTGAATCTGAATCTGCCTGCAGACGGCAGCGCAAATCTTACCGACCGCAGCGGCGCGCTTGTGCAGACGGTGAAAGCCGGAAGCCATGACTATAAGCTTGTAGAGCTGCGGGCGGACGAGTTCCATTATTTCAGCGCGGAGGATATCGATGCGATGAATGCGGCGCTGAACGGAAGCGGCATCTATGTTGCAACGATCGGCAAAAGCGAGGCAATCAAAATCACGGGGACGCCCGTGAAAAATATTGAGGCGACTGTTCGCACAACCGCAAAAAAGAGCCATGCGGCGCCGCGCGTGTGGGGCGAAGCGCCCGACAGCCCGGACGGCAGGGGATATATCTACGGGATTGCATCCGGCATGGAATACCGCAAGGCGGGAAGCGGGGAATGGAAGGATTGCGGCTATCTGAATTATATTGAGGCGGAAGCAGGGGTAACCTACCAGGTGCGGTATAAGGGTTCGCTTACCGATCTGGCTTCCCCCGCCACCGATGTGACCGTGCCTGCATATTCGGCACCCAAGGTGCCAAACCCCGCGCCCTGCAGCTATATTTACGATGGCGCGGAGCACACCGGTGTTTCCCTCGGATCGGACTATGTGCTTTCCTCCGGTATCAATACTGCAACGGAAGCGGGATCGTATGTCGTTTATTTAAAGCCTGCAACGGGCAAGGAATGGGCAGATGGCACCGTTGATGCAAAGCCCTTTGCATGGAAAATCGAAAAGGCGGAGCAAAAGGCTCCCGCCGCTCTTGCTGGTGTGAAGCCGAGCACGGCGGGCGCTGCCGACGGCAAAATCATCGGTGTGAGCGCCGAAATGGAATATCGCAGAGCGGGAACCCTTGCCTGGACCGCCTGTGCCGACGGTGAGATCCCGGGGCTTGCGGCGGGCAGCTATGAGGTTCGATATAAAGAACGCAGGAATTACAATGCGGGCGCGGCGTTTACCGTTACCGTTCCTGCGGGAGATCTTCCTGTTTTTGAGCTGAGGGTTCTTAGCGGCACGGGCTCCGGCAGCTATGAGCAGGGCACGACCGTGACAATCACGGCGAATGCACCTGCAGAGGGAAAAGCGTTTGACAAATGGGTGATTCGAAAGGGCGATGCCTCCGTTACAAATGCAGGCGAGCCGACCGCCGTCTTGACCATGGGCAGCGGTTCCGCTGTGGTGGAGGCAACCTACAGGAGTGATTATCGCATCATTGAAGGCGCAAACGGCAGCCGGGCGCAAAGCAGTGAGAATACGCTCACCTTCCGTGCAAACGGAGCGTTTGCCGCGTTTGTCGGCGTGCAGGTGGACGGGAAAGACCTTGCTGCCGGCTCGTATACCGCCGTCTCCGGCTCCACCGTGGTCACACTGGCAAGTGAGTATCTTGACGGGCTTTCCGTCGGTATGCATACCCTGACGGTCGTTTACAGCGACGGCGCATGCAGCACAACCTTTGAAATCAAAGCGCCGCATGCACACAGCTACGCCGAGGGCTGGTCGATTGATGCGGAGAACCATTGGCACGCATGCGAGTGCGGCGACACGACGGACAAAGCGGCGCATACCTTTACATGGAAGATCGACAAAGCCGCAAGCAAAACCGAAGACGGACGAAAGCATGAGGAGTGCACGGTCTGCGGGGCAAAGCGCAGCGAAAATACCGTGATCGAGAAGCTTTCAAAAAGCGGTGAAGAGACGTCCTTAACGCCTAAAACGGGGGACGGCAGCCACGTGCTGCGGTGGGCTGTGTTGCTGGCGGTGAGCGGCGGAGCGTTGAGCGGCACCGTGCTGCTCGGCAAAAAGAAAAAAGATTCCTGAAACTTGTTTTCATGTGCATAGGAAACGGCAGAACCACGCGACGGCTCTGCCGTTTCCGCATTTTGCGGCGGCGCGCTTTGCAACCGCAAAGCGCGGAGAAAAAGCCGTTTTGGTGCCCCTTTCGGAGCATTCGCCCGTAAAAAGAGGCGGATTTTCGGTAAAACGCAAGTGAAAAAACGAAAATGCAAGTGCAGCTTGACAAAATTCAAAGCGGCTTATATTGCTTTTTAAGACAGGATATGCTATATTTTTCTCAGATTCCACAGATTTTTTGACAGTACGGAGGAAGCGCACCATGATCTCTGATAACATTCGGAATTATAGAAAAGCAAATAATCTGTCGCAGGATGAATTGGCGGAAAAGCTCGGCGTTTCAAGGCAAAGCATCAGTCTTTGGGAAAACGGGCAGACGCAGCCCACCCTTGACAATATTATTGCGCTTGCAAAAATATTTCATGTCACATCGGATGCGCTGCTTTCCTCCGAATCTTCGGAGACCGTTTCCGAGCCCGCCGAAAGCGCATCGGCGGCGCCGGTCGGGGAAGAGCAGCCCCCGAAAAAGAAGAAGCCTTGGCTGATTCCGGTCATTGCCGCAGCGGCGGCGGTGCTGCTTCTCGGCGCAGCCCTCTTCGCGGTGCTGCACAATCGGCAGCAGGCAAGTATGCCCGAGGAAGAAAGCGGCGACAGCTCCGATGCGCCGCAGCACAGCGGCGAGAGCGAAGCGCCCGTAAGCAGTGCAGAGGTCACGAGCGGGGATACGGACAGCATGGAAAGCATTGCCGAAACCTCCGCGCCGCAGCAAAGCGGAAAAACAGGGGGCACAGCCACCACCGCAAAAGAAGAGCCGACGAATACCGCGCAGCCGCAGGCGTTTGACCTATTTGCCTATTGCAAGAATTTTGCGATTCAGAAAGGCCAGCTAAACGGCGACTACACCATTTATCAACAGCCCGCAACGCGCTACGGCGGGTATGAAAACGAATATTTTTCGATTTCCTATTGGGGCGGCAGCGACATGGTGGAATTTTGCCTGCATTGCCCCCTCAGCGAAACACTCAGTATCAATTTTTATCTGCGCATGCGGGGCGGATACAACAAAAGCTATGAATATGTTTCCTCCAAATATTACAGGGACAACGGCGCACCGCTGAGAAACGCAGCCGGCACGATCGACCCGACGGTCTTTTCCGACCAATATCCTCTGAACTGCAGCCAATATGACGGCGCGGCGGACGGGCAAACCGAATTTATGGAGGAAAGCCGCGTCGGCATGTGTGATCTGATTCGCTGCCTTAAGCAGTTCGTCGCCGCGGAGCACATGGAATGCGATTTTTCCGCGTTTGATTTTGTGAATTTCTGATTGCTTGTCCCAAACAGAAAAATCCTGCCCATAGGGGCGGGATTTTTGCTTTTTTGAGGTTGGGCACTCCGTCTTGCACTTTTTTCGGCGGCATGGTATAACAGGGCGGAGGATGCGGCTTTTCCCTTCCTTTGGCGCTGTTGGGATACCGACGGGGGAGTTCGGAATGATTCCGAGCACGCAAAACACACATATGATACGGCAAACCTCGCGGAAAACCGCCGTGCTTGGAGCGCAGGAGCCGGAGTGTCTGCTTTTTCAATACGGGCAGTATGACGCTGTATTGCTTCCGTAATTATATCAAAGCAGTTCTGCCCGGTGCAGGAAAGGAAGTAAAGACAATGAAAAAAGGAAAAAGCATGTTGGTTCTCGGGGGAGCTATTCGACCTTTCGAGGATGCAACCCGGAGGGGTTTTACCGGTGTTTTGCCACATGAAAACGGTTTTGCTCTCGGCGCGTAAATCATATTCGCTTGCACGACATAGAGAAGGAATCCAGCCCCGGAACCTTGCGGGAATGCGGCAAATTTCAAGGCAGGTTTGCACACAGCTTTGCAAACTGTGAGGAAAAGAATGCGAAACTGCGGGAGCAGCCGTCGCGTTGTGCTGATATGAGTAGCCTTTTTGATTGTTTGCACCAGTTTCACTGTTGCTTTGAACGAAAGTCGCTATGACAAATATGAAAAAAGCAGCGGAAGATAGCGCGCTTCCGGAGTGGGAAGCCCAAACTGGATTTCCAGTTTTTTAATGTTCCGCAAGGCGGCAAGCCGGAAGAGCAAGCGCCCAAAACCAAAGAGGAAAAGGGGGGCGGTGTCTCCGCCTTTGACCGCTTGTGCAAAAATCATGTCTCTTGCGCCGGGTCTCTTGCTTTTTTGAGCGGAATATGATAAGATACAACAGAAAAGAGGCGGCGCAGACCGCCGGAAAACGGAGGAAAGAAAACAATGATAATCAGCAGAAAAATTCTTTGCCTTGTGCTCAGTCTTTGCATGCTGGCGGCGTTTGTACCGCTGACGGCATCTGCCGCAGGGGAAGAAGTACCGCAGGGTCTTTGGACGGACTATGCCGCGAAAAGCTTTGCGGGCGGCGCGGGGACGAAAGAGGACCCGTACAGAATCGCATCTGCCGAGCAACTGGCACTGCTTGCCGCAGATGTGAACAGCGGCGTTGCGCATAAAACGCACACCAAGGAATATTTTGTTCTGACCGAGGATATTAACCTTGGCGCGCACCGCTGGACGCCGCTTGGATACGGAGATTGCATTTCTGCAAAATCGTTTACGGGCTATTTTGACGGCAACGGAAAAAAGATTACGGGCATGTATGTTGACGAGCGCGGAAAGAACAGCAACGCAGGGCTGTTCGGCAATATTGCGGCTGTCGGCAGTGAGGATGCGACCGTACAGGACCTGACCGTGGAAAACGGTAAGGTGTTCACGGGAGACGATATAGAAGGAGAAGCGTATGCCGCCGGGGTGCTTCTCGGCAGCATCACCGTGCTTGGCGGCGGTAATGTGGAATATGCGGTCGTGAAAAACTGCACGGTTTCCGGCGTTGTGACTTCGCCGAGAAACGCGGGCGGTCTTGCGGGAGATGTTAGCTATACGCATTTTGAAAACTGCAGCGCCGATGTCGAAATTGAGGGCAAAAGCTACAGCGGCGGCTTTGTTGCCAATGCATATATCTCGGAGTTTGCGGATTGCGTTGCAAAGGGCAAGGTTAAAAGTACAGGCTGGTCAACGGGCGGCTTTGCAGGTCTTTTGCTTACTTCCAATACAGTCAGACACTGCGCGGCGCTTGGCGATGTGAGCGCGGAGAATTGGAACCTGGGCGGCTTTGCGGGCTATACGGAAGCAACGACGGTAATTGAAAACAGCATTGCCATGGGGGATGTGAAGAGCTTGGCGGAGGGCTTTATGCCCAAAGCCGGCGCTTTTGTCGGAACCGATTGGGATGGCACGCTCTCCCTTGTGCGCTGCCATGCGGCAGGCGCGGTCACTGCCCTTGAGACGAAAGAAGGTGCCGTCGGCGGTATGATCGGCTGTGCGAAGGACGGCACAAAAGCACAGGGCTGCTCCTATGACGGCGAGAAGAATTCGCAGTATCCCACGATCGGCGCGGGAGAGCCGCAAAGCTGCGAGATTGCGGATGCCACCACCGTGCAGGTCGGCATTGCAATTTGCGAAGACTATTACGGCGGACATGACCTTGTACAAAGAGCTGCAACCCCGCCGAGCTGCACCGAAGATGGCAGACAGGCGGGCAAGGAGTGCAGCCGCTGTGCATATCGCGAAGGCTTTGCACCGATTGAAAAACTCGGGCATGATTATAAAAACGGTGCATGCACGCGCTGCGGCGCCGAGGACCCGAATGCAAAATGCGACGGCGGAGACACCTGCCCCGGCAACCGCTTTACGGATATGCCGAGCGCCGACAACTGGGCGCATGCGGGCATTGATTATGCGGTGAAGCACGGCCTGTTTGCCGGCATGAGCGAAACCACCTTTGCGCCCGGCGTGACCATGACGCGAAGCATGCTTGTCCGCGTGCTTTGGAAGCTGGCGGGCAGCCCCGCGCATGGCGAAGAAAATCCGTTTACCGATGTCAAGAGCGGCGACTGGTTCTATGACGGTGTTGTATGGGCAGCGGAAAATGAGATCGTTGCCGGCATGGGAGGCGGCATCTTTGCGCCGGGCGAACCGGTCACGCGCGAGCAGATCGCGGCGATCCTCTACCGTTACAGTGAAAAGGCGGGCAAGGATGTAACACAAAAAGCGGATCTTTCCGCATTCCCTGATGCCGCAGATGTTTCCAAGTGGGCAGCCGATGCACTTGCCTGGGCGAATGCAAACGGCTATATTTCCGGCACCAAAGAGGGCGAGAGCGTATATCTGCGCCCGCAGCAGGATGCAACGCGCGCACAGGTCGCCTCTATCCTGATGCGTTATTGCACCGCGGCGGACTGAAAACCGCACCGAAAAAAAGAGCGGCAGCCCGAAAAGCGATTTGCTTTTCG
>OLQA01001828.1_pt1 | contig 17894 bp, 14 predicted proteins | sample 1673151 | NCBI WGS metagenome assembly OLQA01 (sample SAMEA3136760, study PRJEB25190) | human gut metagenome | biome: human gut; feature: human-associated habitat; material: faeces | place: Austria | collected 2013 | reverse complement strand
ACCCCTTTGGTATCTTCCAGACGTAAGACCATCACTGGAGACCCCTCCGACTTCTCCCGCTCGGACGTTCACTTAACAGTGTTTTAAGTCTCGTTCTCATTATACGTATCTCTGACATACATACTTTCTTGGTAGAAATGACTTCTCAATATTCAGTTTAGCTCACAGTATCCTGCTGTAGAGATACGTGCCTCCTTATTTTTCTACACGTTGTAATAGACCTGCTTTGCTCTTCGGTATGAATGTTGTAATCCATACCGGAAATCATCAGTTACAAATACCAGACATCTGGCATATAAAAAAATAGTCTTATTTTTATCCCTGCACGCATTGAAACGATACCTCATGGCACGTTTCTTGGTCAGGTATTTACAATATGCAGAAAAATTTTCAAATGGTACGCTTTTTTATATATTTTTTGTGTGGAAATTTGTGGTCAAAAAAAGTAAGAGATAAAAAACACCTCTTACTTTTTCGCTAATAGTGCAGCACTTGCAGGTTTGGTACATGCGGGCGCAGTTTGTGGTATCATGAACACATCTTTTCTTATTTCTTTCTCGTTTTTCTTTTTTGTGCAAGTTCTTCTCTACTTCCTATATATTTCCATCCGCTCTTTTCATCCATCGTGTCAAAGTCATTATACATATCATCGTCATCATCTCCATCATCATCAAGAACTGGCATATAATTATTTTCCAAAGCTTTTTCCTGTGCGATGATATATGGATAAAGCTGCCCAAAACGCTGATTATTCTTTAATTTTGTTGTAATTCGTGAAATTTTCCGCTTAATTTTTGGAATATTACTTCCAGGAATCTGTTCTGCTATCTCACGATAACTTGAATGTTTTTTATTTGAATTTTCCGGATTTAAAAGAAGCCGTAATAACTCCATTTCCTCATCTGTCAATACATCGTCAAGAAGCTCTTTTAAATTTCGTTCAGATTCAGACTCGATAACAGACTCTTCCGGGCCCTTAATAGTTGTCATATAATCAGCCCCGGCATCAATCAATGCTTCATATGAAACGCTATCTTTTTTTGACATTAAATCAAGTGTGTTCTTTACTGTTGCTTCGGACAATCCCGTAAGTCTCATGATTGTTTCAACATCATCCGGATTAAGGCCATATTGTTTACAATAATTCTGCGCACCATTAATCTGTTTCATAGCATTTGCATAATAAACGGACGTTTTTCTGAAATTTTTACTTGAATAATCAGCAACAACATGTTTAATCCATGGGGCAATGAATGTTGTTATTGCTCCTTTGTCAGGGTCATAATTTTTTAATTCACTTAAAATTTTTACCCACACATCCTGAATAATGTCTTCTCTGTGCGAACTGTTTTGCATTAATGTTTTGTAGTTATCCCATAAAGTTTTATAGACATATTTTTCAATATATTCACATATTTTTGAATATGCGTCCTTGACGGTTTCTTTATCTCCTACAGCATCAGCCATATGGTATATCTTTACAAGCTTGTTGATTTCTTCCTGGCTGTATCTTTCATTTTTGCTGTACTTGTTGTCGTTTACGTTTTTATCATCAATTACAGTTTGTGCCATATCTGTCATCAAGTAGTTCCTCCTTGTTAATTTCCGGTTTTAGCGTCTTTTTTATCACTTCTCTGTATCCTCTTTCAGGAACATTTTTAATTTCTTTTTTATCTATTTTACACAGCTGCTCACCAAGTTTTTTTAAATCTGGTATTGTTTCTTCAAGCGGTTTGTATCTTTCAGACCATTCCTTCCAGATAGTATTAAAATCTGTTGATGTACTGAGACATATATATTCAGATAAATTCTTCATAGATAAATACATTGTTTTTTTCACAAACACAATCCCCTTTTTTCTGTATACATGCAATATGCTTGATTTTTTCGAAAAGAGAAAAATTTTTACATTTTTTACACGAAAAACAGAACAGGCAATGATGCCTGTTCTTATTCCTGTTCTGAATCTGTATTATCGGTCTCTTCCAACGGGGTATTTGCCGGTTCCTCTGTTGCTGCTTCATTACTTATCTGCACCTTTTTATAGATGCATGTAACTACGTCTTCTTCAAACAGTAGATATTTCTTTCTTTCTATCTCGTATTCAGATAGACCCTCTGTTTCTGACGGGTCAAGCTTAGCATATCTCTTTTCCATATCAGTTTTTGTTGCCACATCGTAATTTTTGATTACAGAAGCAATAAAGAAAATTTTGTACAGACTATGCTTTGCCTCATCATATGTTGTATTCGGGTCATTTTTCTGAAGTGTTTCGAGTTCCTTCATGATAAGGCTTTCCGGTAATTTAATGAATGTTGTCTGACTCATCATTGTATCAATCAAACTATTGATTGTATGCGTTCTGGCTATTTCTTTCGCCTTTCCATTTGAATCATTCATTAATGCCTGACGCATGTTGAATACACTGTCGTATTCTGTATTCTGACTTACATAATCATCTGTCACAGGATATGGCATTTTAAAGATATTTGAAATCGTAATATCTACTGTTGCATTATCATATCCATTGAATGATACATTTTCAATATGTACTGGGACACCAATTGCTGCACCAGTCAAAGCATCAAAAACATTTTCATCATATATTTTAGATGTGCTTGAATATCCCATCATATAATTTGTTTTTACTTCCTGTACTGTATTATCCTGCGTGATTGTATAATCACAAATCATAGATTCTCCATCAGCATCAAGTGCACCAAGATGTGATGCTGTACTTTTTAATTGGTCATACATAACGTCATCAACATTATCTTCTGTAACCTCAATGTTATCCAGGTCCTCTGTTATATCAATATCGGAAAATGAAGCTGGTAATGATACATACTGTGTCATATTGATTTCTGATAATAATTCAGGACTTTTTACTTTTGTTACCGGTTCTTCTACATATTCGCCAAGACCGGCATTCTGTTTGTTTATGTACAGGCCGGCTGAAATGAAACAAGCCGCGCCAGCAAAGAAACATACAAAAACGATTGCTTTTTTCATTTTTATACCTCCTGTTCTCGTAACATTCTCTCATTCTGCTGTGACGCCGCTTCTGGGTCTGCAAGAATGATATTGCTGTTTTTTGCATCTTTTTGGATTGCAAGTAAATTTCCGCTATTTCCGGAAATTGCCAATTTGTCTCCATTTGTTGTTGCATCAACAAGGGCACTATCAAATGCCTCTGTATCAGAATTGATTTCGAGAGTTCCTGATAATGCTGAACATCCTTGATAACATCCTGAGAAATCAGTTACTCCTTCAGGGATTGAAGCTCCAATTTCAAGAGCCGAATCACCAGCATATGCACTTGAAATATCAAGTACTTTTTCCGGAAATCTGACCGCTTCCTTAATATTTAAACAATTCATAAATGTTTCTGACATATAAAGAACACTATTTGGAATCTCTGTTGCTTCTCTTAGATTCGAGCATCCGTTATGTAATCCAGAAATGTCCTGTAAATTGCTTGTTTTTGACAAGTCTGCTGGTTTTTGTAATGATATACAACCTTCAAATGCATATTGTGCAGATGAAACGTTTACCGGAAGTATATCAATTTCTTTAAGTGCTTCACAGCCCGAGAATGCATAGTCCATAATTTTCAGATTTGAACACTGAAAATAATCAGGTGCTTTTTCAAGTACTTTGCAATTTGCAAATGTTTTTTTCATTGTTTTTACACTTTTTGGAATGTTTGTGCAGTAAACAAGATTTTCATTTCCCTCAAACCATGAATCCATACTTTCAATCTGTAATGCTTCATCTATATAGACATGTGTATATTCACAATCTTTCCATGGAAGAGATGTACCAAAATTTGTAAGCTCTCCTTTTCCTTCAAATTCCAGGTCTCCATTTGAATAACATGTCACAGTTGCGTCTTCTTCATTTGGATATCCGATATTTTGTTCAAATACTGGTTTTCTTGTAATATTTACAATCGCAGTTGCTGATTGTCCTTGTGAAGTTATTTCAACTTCACAAGAATCACCATTTTGAGCTGCTGTTGTTGTTTTAGAAGAAAAGTCATTCAGTTTAACTAATTTTCCAGTCTCTGTAACTCCCTTAACATTAAACATGCTTTTCGTAAAATTTTCTCCAGGGCTGACTTCTCCAACAAACTCTGCCTGAATACTTGTTACGGCAGGGTCCTTATTTAAACTGTCTGACAATTTACTGTATCCAACCATACCAATCATGGCTACAGCGACCACTCCAATAATAATCTTAACTTTTCCATCCATTTCGCTTCTCTCCTCAGCCTATCTTGAATCCGTCAAGGTCATCGTCCTCTTCTTCATCATCTTCTTCATCAAGTATTACAGGCTTCTTTGCTGGTCTTTTTTTTGTTACCTTTTTGGGTTTTTCTTTTTCTTCTATTTTTTCTGGCTTCGTAATACTTACAGATTCTTTTTTTTGAGTCTCTGGAATGATTTCATCTTCTTCGTCATCTTCGTCATCTTCGTCAAACTCTTTAAAATCATCTGCAATTACTTCAGTCTCTGTTGGAATCATTCCAACTGCTTTATCATTTTGATGCTCAGAGCCAATTGCGTCATCTTTTTCACTTTCACAATCATCGTCTTCATCAAAGTTATCAGTAATATGTGGCTCTTCATTTTTATTTGCATTTTTTGTTTCTTTTGGCTTTCTTGCAATGGCGTTTTTTCCTTCAAGATTCAAAGCTTTTTTAATAGCTGCGTTATGCATGTTGGCTATTTCTGGGTCGTTATCAACGTTGATTTCATCAAGAGCAGTCTCGTAATCACCCTGCTCATCTCTGATAAAATCAAGTGCATTTACAATAAGATTATACATATACTGATTTCCAGTATAGATAGTTGCAAGCTGGTCAAGAGTATCTTCAATATCTCCTGTATCCTCAAAGCATTCTTTGAAATTTTCTGCGTATTCATTGTCAAGCAGTTTTTTGTTTCCGTTTGCATCTTCTGATTCATCCTGCTTTGTTGTCAGAAGCTTTACAAATAACGCAAGGCCAATAACAACACAGCATACACCAGCGCCAATCAGTACGATTACTGTTTTGTCCATTATTTTTCCTCCTTATGTTATTTTGTAAAGTAGCTAGCCAGCGTTTCTGTTAAATCATCTACTTCTTCCGCTGTTGCATTCTTTTTGAAATATGCACGTGCAACAATTTTAGTATCTTTGCTAAAGAACTTAATTGCTGCATGTTTTGAATTTAGCTTACAGAGCATCTGGTCTTTCAATGTAGCCGTTCTTGATACATCAATATAGTTTACATCACCAAATCTAATCCTAATTTCAAGCGCTTCATCCTCATATACAACAAATTCTGCTTTTGCAGCATGGCGTTTTGTGATTTCTGCATCGCTATACTCTTTTAGGTATTCAATCATTTCTTCTGGCGTTAAGAAATGTCCCATATTTGTTAGTTCATCTTCAAGGTCCTGGATTTTTTTATTTGTTTTCTTCGATTCTTCTGCTACCTGACTTTGCACCATGTCATGCATATTGTTTTCAAGTTTTTTGTATTCCATGTCCTTCTGGCTTATTGCATCTGATAACTCTTTTAATTTCGTATCTTTTACTGTTAATTTTTCTGTCAGCTTTTTCTCCAGTGCAATTTTTTGTGATGTAAGCTGCTGAACTTTTGACTTCATTCTGAAGATTTCTTCTTCAGCATTGTCATTACCCTGACCAAGGACGTTCTGCCGATTCTGTAAAGCTGCGACCTGTGCTGCAAGCTGTTGAATATTCAAAACATCTTTGGTATTTCTTTCTTCATAAGCTTTGATTTTTTCTTCCATCTCTGCTTCATGTGCTTTTAATCTTTCTCTTTCTTTTGCTGCTTCTTCCTGGAGCTGGATTTTTTCCTGTTCAAGTTCTGCTACATGCTGCTTTAACTCGTTTTCGCGTTTTTCCATTTCTTCTTCGCGAGCGCTCATTTCGTCTTCCCTGGCAGCTACTGCTTTCTCTCTTTCTGAAATACTTTCAGTCTGCTCTACGAGAATCTGTTGTACATCTGATGCAAAATCAACCGAACCCTTTTTCTCAATCGTCTGTTTGTATTCTTTTATGCATGCATCAAGGGCAGCTTTGCACATTTTCAGCAGGTTTTCTGTGCCATCTGGTTCATATTCATCTGGAGTGGAATACGTCCTGACTGAAAAAATTTCTTTTTCTGTATCGTAAGAACTCATCAATTCAGGGTAATTTGAGTTAATGTAAGAAGCATACATTGCACCAATATCCCTATCAGTCTTTACTGACACTGATACGAGAATCTCCGCATCAAGTGGAAAAATAACACATCTTATGGTTTCGTCGTTCTCTTCTGTAACAGAAAACTCATTTCCGTCTTTTGTTGCTCCCATGTCTTTTGCTAATTTATCAAATGTTTCCTGTGCATAGCTTTTATGTACATTATCGTATTCTTCATTGTCCTGTGCTGTTGCTGTCACTGCATGATAGCTATTGTCTACATTTACAAGATTAATATTTTCCTCTGGATTATACTCTTTATCCGTATCTTTTCCTGATGGTTCTTTTTCCATAAAATTAACGCAGTCATTTTCAAATGAAAGAACTGCTTCTTCCATTGCTGTGATAGCATTTTTTATAACTTCTAATGCATCATCTTCATTCTGATATGAAAAGAATTTTGAAAAAGATAACACCTGTCCACTCAGATAAATACTGTAATCCGGATATGTCTGCAACATTTCATCCTGAAATTCTTCTGCAGCAGCTTCAGAAATTGGATATTTATATTCTCTGGAACCTTTAATTTTAACTGTCCCTGTTTTACATTCAATGTTAATGTTTACACCTTTAATTCCAATCTCGTGTTCTGCTAAAAGAATAACATTGCCATCAGCTTCTTTTATTTCTGCCTCCGGGAGGAATTCTTTGATTTTTTTGGCCATTCCTATTAATCTTTCTTCTGCCATTTTTTTATGTATCTCCTTTCAAATATAATAAATATAGATTTGTTGTAATTGATTTGTGCTACATTACTATTTTTAATATGCAGAAAAAAATAAAAATGGGTTCATATTTTTTACAAAAAAAATAAAAACAGCACTATTTGTTATTAGTGCTGTTTTTGTATTATATTACTGATTTTTTTCTTTTTTCTTTTTATATATGATAACTCCGCCGGCAGCTCCAAGACAAACTACAATAACTGCAATAATTGCAATGATATTGTTCTCGTCACCTGTTTCTACTACATTATTCTGTACTTCAACATTTCCTACAGCTTCTCCGTCCTGCGTGTTCTGATTCTGCTCGCTGTCAGCTTCTGTATCTGCTGCTGGTGTCGCTTCTTCAGGTTCTTCTGATTTTGGTTCAGGTGTTGGAGATGGTGTCGGAGATGGAGACGGTGTTGGTGTTGGCGGTGCCACTTCATTTACTGTACATGTATATCCGTCAACCGTTTTCATTTCGCCATCAGCACCAAGGATTGTATAAGAAATATCATATGTTCCTGCTTCTTCCGTATCAACATCTTCTGTGTTGAGTGTCACGGAATCTACATAATCATCAAAAGTACATTCTGAATCTGTGGGGAGTTCATCTCCTTTATCAATAGTGATATTTTTCATACCAGTTACATGTGATGCAAGCTCCGGTTTTACTTCGCATTTTACAGTGGCGGTACGCTGTTCACCTTTGGTGTCGTCGAAAGTATATTTAACTTCATATTCACCTGGCTCCGTAGCATACACATTACTGATATCAGGCTGGACAGAATCAATATTAATCATTTTATCTGTTCCCTGGAATTCTTCTTCAACTGTTGGAAGGTCTTCTTTTTCATACATTGTGATTGTAGGAAGGCTAGATATTGTTGCAGCCATTTGGGATTCATACTCTTTCTGTTCTGCTTTTCTCTGATATGTAAGATACCCGCCTGCACCACCACCAACAAGTACAATTGCTGCAAGTGCAATGATTAATCCTTTTTTCATCTATTTTTTCCTCTTTTCTAAATTATTTGTATTAACAACGACAGGTTTTAACCTGCCGTTGTGTAAAAATCATTGTAGATTATTTCTTGATGAATTTGCGAAGGGATACATATGCTGCGCCAAGAGCAGTCATAATTGCAGCTCCTGCGATTGCGATTATTCCCATGTTATTATCACCAGTTTTTACTCCGCTTGTGGCAGTAGAATCACCTTTCTGGGATGCATCTCCTGAACCAGAGCCAGAACCGAGTGTTGTCTTGGTTTCACTGTTTGGAACAGCTTTATTGGCATCTGCACCATATTTGCTCAGTTCTGCTTTTCCAGCCTCAAGCAGTTTGCTTACTTCATCCGTTGTTGTTGCAGCATTAATTTTATCAATATATGTCTGCAGTACCTGCTGAGCAGCTGCTTTCTGCGTGTCAGAAAGTTCACTATTATTAACCATATTGGTCAGACTTTCAATAGCATTCTTTTTGGCATCTGCAAGTGCAGTATCAGTAGTTCCATTTGTACTTCCATTGGATGTTGCACCTGCATCTTTCATTGCCGCGTCAGCCTGTGTTACAAATTTATTTACATCATCCGCAGAAGTTGCATTGTTAATAGCATCAATATACTTATTCAAAACTTTTGTCTGCTGGTCTGTAAGATTTGTGTATTTGTTCTTAAGCTGATTGATTGCATCTGTTTTAATCTGAGTTAATGATGCTGCAGAAGACTGCGCTGTCAGGAGTTTGTCAATACTATCCTTTGCAAGGTTGTAGCATTTCTCCATTGTGTCTTCATTTGTTGCCTGTTCAAGGTTAGATTTCTGTTTTTCAATAACCTCTTTTGCTTTTGCCAGATAATTAGCATCGGTAAACTTATCTGTGGAAACCAGCCCATCCAGTTTTGCTGAATATACAGCACGCATGGATTTCAGATAAGCACCTTTGTATTCTTTCTTTGCATTTGTATAAATGTTAGCGCAATCGTCGGCGCTTGTTGCTGCTGCAATGTCAGTTCTTGCTTTTGAAGCAATCTCATCCATTTCAGTACTCTTATATTCGCTCTTTGCACTGTTCTCGAGTTCACTCAATTTCCTGAGAGCTTCAGCTTTGGCTGTTGCCAGCGCTGCATCCTGCTCATATGCTGCGATAGTTGTCTTAACATCTTTTGTAAAAGTATTGTGGATTTCTGTAATTTCATCAGCTGTTTCAGCTGTCTCAATTCTTTTAATTGCAGATTCTGCAAGTTTGGAAATTTCTGCTTTTAGTGTTTCATCTGTCTGACTGTCAACTGTTTCCTGAATTGCTGCTTTTGCAGTTTCTTTTGCTTTTGCCAGCTCTTCGGATTTAGAAATCTCATTTGACAGTTCACTTACCATATTTTTTGCTTTTTCAAGAGCACTGTCTACTTCATCTACAGATGCTGCATTATCAATTAGTTCATATGCTTTTGCTTTTACTTCCTCTTTTTTTGCAGAAATGGATTCATCGGAAGATTTGATTTCTGCCAGCAGTTTATCAATATCTGATTTTGCTGATTCTTTTGCTGCTGCAAGCTTTTCGTCTGGCTGTGCTGTTCCGCCTGTCAATTCAATGTAATTTGCATAAGCCTCAGCTTTTGTTTTTCCGGTTACATTTTTTCCAGCGCGTCCAGTCAGATATTTAACATACTGCTTTACGTCGCAAGTAAGTGCTTTCCATGTGTCAGATACGCGGCTTTCAGCTTCGTCAACCGTTTTAGGTGTTCCCAAAGCTACAATTTTTTCAATGGTTGCCGTTGTATCGCCATCACCAGAAATTCCTTTCAGGTCTTTCAGTACACTTGAAACTGCTGCAAGGTCTCCACCAACAACCTTCTGCGCATCGCTAAATGCGAAACCTGCAGAATTCATCAATGATTCAATCTCTTTTGCGGATTTACATGCGTCAAGTCTTGCAACAAGTGAATTGTATACGTTGCATACGATTGTTGTAGGGTCTTTGATAGAGTCCTTTGTTTTATTCAGCTCTTTTCTAGCTTTTTCTCTCAGCTCATCAACAAAATCGGAATCCTGTTCTCCAATTCTTCTGATACTTTCTTTTCCTGCATCCAGGGCATTTGAAGCTTCATCAACTGTTGTTGCCTTGTTAATTTTCTCTATAGCTGCAGCCATAGTATCGTCTGCCATCTGTTTCTGTGCATTTGTCTCATAAGAGAATGATGCGTGATATTTCTTCAGAATATTTACATATCCCTGCTTTGCAACAAACAGCTGCTGTTCTCCAATGATACTGTTAGTTGTGTCAGTGAATTTATCAACAACTGCCTGCATTTCTTCTTCTGTTGTCAGAGATTTAATTTGTGCTTTTGCAGCTTCAGCTTCTCTGTCCCATTTTTCCTGAAAATCAGATTCCGTAAACTTGTCTACACCAAGTTCATCAATCTTCGCGCACATAGAAGTTCTAAGTTCTTCAAGACTCGCATCTTCAACTACGCGGCATTCTTTTTCAACTCTTTCTTCCGTGCCATCTACACCTGTGATGATATATGTAATTGGGTATGTTCCTGCCTCATCTTTATTTACTTTTGAAGTATCGATAGATACAGATGCTACATGTTCTCCATCAAAAGATACTGTAGGCAGCGGAATGTCTGCTCCAATCTGCATTTCAATATCATCAATATTTTCAACATATTCACTGAGTGACTTTTCTGGTGCTGGTTCTTCTCCATCTTCAATTACGGTACACTGCTTTTCAACTACTGCTGTTCTTCCATCTGTGCCTGTGATAGAAAAGATAATCTTGTAGGTGCCTGCTTTTGTATTGTCTACTGCAGAAGTATCAATATCTACAGATTTGATGTATGTTGTATCATAAGCCAGATTTGGCTGTGGAATGTCTTCGCCAACCTTAATCTGAAGGTCTTCCATGCCCATTACATATTCATACAGCTCTTTTGTTGTGTCGTTTGGCTTCTCTACTGCTTTTACAGTGCACTGCTTTTCAACATTCATTGTGTTTCCATTCACACCTGTGATAATATACACAATTTTGTATACGCCAGCTGTATCTTTATCAACTGCAGATGTGTCAATGTCAACAGATTTGATATATGTTTCATCGAAGGAAACCTCCGGGGCCTGAATTTCATCGCCCTGATTCATTTCAAAATCCTGAATTCCCATTACATATTCATACAGCTCTTTTTCCGGCTCTGCAATCAGAAGGTCTTTTGGATTTGTTGTGATTCCGCCGTTTTCTTTGTAGATTACGTCTGCTGCTGCAACAGTTTCGCTTACTGCAAATTCGTAATCTTTATCGCTGCCCATATCTGACAGGATTGCCCTACGAATATCGCGGCCAGGCTGAAAAGCGTCTTCTCCATATGTGTTTTCAAAAACAAGTGCGATGGCATATTTCATTGCTCTTACAGCTTCTGTACTTTCGTCAATTGCAATCTTCTGTACCTTTTCAATGACTGCCATCTCTGTGTTATAGAGAGAACTCTTGTCAATTTCTTCGCCGGTTACGAAAGATGTCAGTTGTTCTCCATATTTACCAAATGTATCTGCTGAGAATGTAATACTTGACAGCTTTGTTGTAAAGTCTGTTGGCGTATCAGCGACTTTTTGGGCTTCATCTGAGGCATAGCCGACCATTTCAGCTTCTGCTTCCTGCGCGGAAACTTCTTCACTTGCATCTTCGTCGACGCTTTCTGTTGGTTCTGCAGTTTCTTCTACTGCTGGGGTCTCAGCTGCGACCTCTTCTACAGCGGACGGTTCTGTTTCGTCTGCTGCAAATACGGCTGTGGCTGGCACGGCCATTGTAGCTGACATGCCTACAAGCATGGCTGAAATAATTTTATTTTTCATTTCTTTTTCTCTCCTATTTTCTCGCTTATTGCGAATTATTTTAGAGTGTTTATCACTCATCTGCTGGTTCTATCATTAATATGACAAATAAAAAAAATTTTGTAACACTTTTTGTTTTTTCTGTGAAATCTTTTCTTAACGGACAATTATTCAGGGTCTACTCTTACTCCTTGCACAACAAATCGCGTAGATGAATCACCAGTACACGTAGAAAGAGTCACCATCTTGTCTGTCTGTTTAAATTCACAATCTCCCATGTCAATATTTGATTTTGCTTTCATTGCATTTCCATAATCAACAGTCTCTGTTCCTGGACCTTTGATTAACGTGTATGTATCTCCGTCAACATTTGCAGTATATATAGAGAATATTTTATATTTATATGCATCGTCCGGAGTGATAATCCAGAAATATGGACTCTTATCTACTGTTTCCTGGAGTTTATACTGTTTCAGTGTTCCAAACATACTTCCGTTTTTCATGTTGTGTCCATACACGATGGTGTTCTGGTCGGAGAAATCTTTTGAATTTTTACAGTCAACAAAAATTGACCCGGCAAAGACTTCCTCTTTTTTATATGTGTGATGCAAGTAATACTCATTATCTTTTCCCTGTACAATCGGATAACTGATATCTGGAAGAGCTTCCATATAAAGCCATCCTGCAACATCTTTGTTGATTGACTTTAGCTCATTAAAATCAATTTCAAGTGGTGAGTTCCAGTGTTTTACTATTTTACCTTTTGCATCTTTGAGCTGCTTTACTTTTTCTGTATCAGCATCTCTTTCCTTGACTACCGTATCTGCAATCTGAGAATATTCATCAACACCTGCTTTATATTCGGCAAAGATGGAATACAACTTATATCCTGCAAATATTGCCACAGCTAATGCGATAATAAAAATCAGCATTAATATAATGTCGCTTGCACTGGTTTTTTTCTTCTTTTTCTTTTTGCGATTTCTTTCCTGCTTACTTTCTTTTTCTCCTATTTTTGTCATTTCATTTAATACAAATAATCCTCCTTTTCTGTTTTGATATACTGAAACAAGAACGACATTTAGGTTCCCTGTTTTGTTTGTATTTGATGACAATTTAACAAAACAACCACAACTTTTCGCTCTCTGATTAATATGCAATATTTTTTGTGTTTTTATCGTTTTATACACAAAAAAAATAGCTAAAGTTTTCGCTTTAGCTATTTGTGCTTTTTGAATTATCTTCCAATAAGACCCATCAAATAATTATATAATGCTGTACTTGTTGCATCGGAATATGTCTGTCCATCAGTCGTGTCATATCCAGCATCAACAAGATAATTATATGCGTCAATAAATGGAATATTCAAATTCTGATACATGTATGTATTGAATGTTATAATATCAGCATTTGCTACCTGACTTGTCTGAGCAACTGGTCCAACTGAAACGAAATACACTTCTGCACCTTTAGCCTGCCATTCAGCGGCCTTTGCATTGATTGATGTCGCATATGACTGATATGCTGTCAGGTCATTAAATCCCATGCTGATAAACACTTTTGTACCTGTTCCAACCCTGGAATCAACATCCGGGTATGCCGTTTCCGTCATCCACGAATAGTCTCCTGTTGATGAACATTCCCAAAGTGCAGTTTCTCCAGTTGCAACATTTGCCATACTTCTGAATCTCAAATCACCAAGAAAAATAATATCAGCTGGTTCTGCGTTAGCCTCGGTTCCGTCATTAGATGCTGAGATTGAATCATCATTCTGTGTGCTGGCATCTGAATTTAAATCACCATACATGTCATCATAATCACTATTTTCCGGAACAGGGGTCACGGTTGGTGTTGCTGTTGGCAGTGGTTTTGGTGTTGATGTAGGAAGCGCTGCTTCTTCTTCATCCTGATTTGTTACTTCATCCTCAGCGGTATCTTCTTCATTTTTAGAAGATGCTTCGTCAGGTTCTTCTGTCGGTGTTGCAGTTAATTCCTTTTTCTGGCTTTCTTCCTGCTGCTGTTCTTCTGTCGTTTGTGGTTCCTGGCTGTCTGAACTTTTTGCAAACTCTTTGTATGTTAAAATACCGGCAGTAGCAACAAGCGCCGCAATAATGATTGAGATTACGATAATTTTTGCTTTTCCTTTTCCGTTCTCCTCATATTCTTCGTCATCGTCATCGTCGTCATCATCATACTCTTCTTCATAATCATCTTCTTCATAATCGTCATCTTTTTGAGTTGATTTTTTTGATTCTTTTTTCGTACTTTCTATAATTTCATCATCTTCATCGTTTCCAATGGATTCAGAATCTGTATCGTTGTCTTCCTCTTCGTCGAGAAAATCTTCATCTCTACGGTTGTCGTCTTTCATTTCTTTTTCCTCCTGATTTTAAAATATATTCCGGAGGGATTCAGACGGCAAACAGCGATTTTTTAATAAGCGTTTAATCTGACTGATTATATATGCTTATCATTTGACCCATTTGAATCCCTTCCAATATCTAAACGATGCCTTTGCTACAATATCTTCCTTTGGAACATATGGATAATCCCAGTATCTGGAGTCAGCAGAACTGTTTCTGTTGTCTCCAAGCATAAAATAGGAATCTTCCGGAACATTAAATTCCATGTCAGGTTCATCATCCATTTTTTCCCGAATAAAAGAGTCATCGAGTGGTTCGGAGCTATCATTAATATAAACCTTCCCGCTTTTGATAGTCACTTTTTCGCCGGGCATACCAATAATACGCTTGATATAATAACCAGGCATATTATCTGGTGCATCAAAAATAACAATATCAAATCTTTCCGGGTCATTTCCAAATTTATAGGCGAGCCGGTTGCCGATTACCCTGTCGCCAGTCATTAATGTATTCTCCATTGACTCTGACGGAATATATGCATTGATGAGTACCTGTGTGTATAGAAGCATTATTGCGCAAAATGTAATAACCGCAATCGTTAAGTACACAACAATAGTATGACGAATTTTTTTGATTTTGTTCATTTTATCTTCATTTTTTTCTTCCATTTCTATTTATCCTTCTTCCTGTTAGTTGATATTATTCTGATTATATACTATTACTGGCCATTCTTCCTGTATAGTGCTAAAAATTGTATTCATGTTTGAAGCATCGGTTGTCATACACCCATCTTTAATTGTACTTTCTGAAAATCCAGATATGTCCCCATTGCCAGAAAATCCGGAGTCCCCGATATTTTCTTCATATTCATACAGCGTCGTATTCCCAAAAGAAAGGGCGTTTGTCATTCCATCTTCTGTTTCCTCATTTTTGGATTTTACTTTATAACATCCTGAATCTATATTTCCATTCAATTTGATTGCTGTTTCTATAACCGGGTTCCCATCAACATACATAATTGCTTTTTTATTTGAAGTATCTATTTCAAGATACGAATATCCAATATCATTTGTATCTCTGCTTACTGTTGTCTGGTTATATATTGGTTCTACTACATCTATGGTATCATTTTTTATATATTCCAACAGTTTTTTTGCTGTTTCTTCTATATTTATCTTCCATCCATAGTCTCCGCCTGAAATGACTGACGTTCTGTCGTCAAACGTAACAAATTTTCTTCCTGTACCTACAGTATCATATTTTTCTGCAATCTCTTTTACATATTTTTTAACTTTTTCTTCGCTTAAACGATAATCTGCATCAAGAAATCTTTTCTTTATTAAGTCAAAATCCACGGTCTCTTTTCTGTCGCCAAAATCATATGTAATGATTGTATCCTGAATGGAGTTTAACATATCACATTCTTTTTGTAATTCTTCTTCATCCGTTTTTTCTGCATCTATGTAACATCCGGATTTTTCCAGGTTCACATTTGATTTCCATTGCCTAATAGCTGTTTCCACAACCTGGCGGGCTTTTGTTTTATCCAGTTCCGTTCCCTTTACTGCCGGTGATACCTGATAATAATCATTTGTTTCTACTATATGGGCACTCTCACTTTTTACCATGTTGTTCATACATTTTAATTTTGTCATTTCAGCTGACATTTCAGTGTCATCAATGCTATAACAGTCAGCTGACAAATGTTGCTCATCTAGTTCTGGGATAAACCATAATTTGCAATTTTGATTATTGATAATGTCCACAAGTGTTGATTTTCCAACAAATGCAAGTCCGACATCATTTGCTGCTATTTTTTCTACGCCGTTATTTCTTGTATCAACAGCTATTGCATAACTTTCTACTTTTCGTGAAAGTAATGTTTCAGTTTCCTCTATCGTTTTGAATGAACAATGAAATCCATTGATTGTTGTTCCTATTTTAAAATGTGTCTGGAAATAGGCTAGGCCGAGAAAATATCCGGTTCCAAGCACAATGCTTAATATACATAGCAGCGTTAAAACTATTTTTTTTGTTATACTCATAAAAATATGCTCCTTTTTCTTTTATTTCCAATATGCTGGATTTTTGGAAATTAGTTCGCAAATTTTTTGAGAATATCAAAATATCTGTTAATATCTGCAGCGGCTTCTGTATTTCCTCCTTCATCTGGATGCGCAGTTTTCATAAGCTTTCTTCTTTTATCTCGCAGCTGCTCTTCTGTAAATGGAATAGCCAGACCATAAAAGGAAAGTGCTTCACTGAGTTCATCTTTTCTTTGCGATGTCTTATTTTGCTGTGAGTCATGACTGTTGTATTGATTATACTGTTGATTATATTTTTGATTGGTATCTTTTTGACTCTGATACTGCTCATATGTTTGTTTCCAATCCTGCTGCCATGATTCATATCCTGTATCCTGATATTGCGATGACCATTCGTTATTATAATTGTTATAACTAGTGCCATCATTATATCCAGAATGACCTGTATAGTCATGGTTATTATAATTTGTATTATTTTGACTACCAGAATAAAAATCATTCTTTCTATCTTTTGCATATACCACTTGTAAAATTACAATACAAACCAGTTTGGGGATAAGCAGCAAGAGATATATCACTGCAAAGAAAAGAGGAAGGTAAAAGATAAGGATTGCAAGGATTATAAGCAGCGCTGGACTTCTGTCAGTTGTCAGCATGAATTTTCCATACATAAATCCTGCAATCATGGTAAGCATAGTCGCCACATCTTTTGTATTGTAAGCAATCTGTTCTGCGATTTTTTCAAAGATTTGTTTCATTACTGTTTTTCCACCTTCTTTTTCAGAGTTTTCTATATTTTCTTACATTTTTATTATACTGAATTTTTGCGTTAGATTCAAATTTTTGCCGAATTTTTAAACAATAAAAAAGCAGGCTCAATCAACGAGCCTGCTTTTTTTAATCATCATTATTTTCCGCCATCAAGTCTAGTATCATCAATCTTTTCAGTATCAATCACTGTGTTATCAAGTCCAAGATTTTTAACAATAGCTGCCACTGCCATAAGTGCAATTCCGCAAACTGCAGTTTGTACTGCATCAGCTTTAGAATCTGCATCAGAGCGTTTTGTAGCAAGTATGAACTGAATAATAGCCCAGACAAAAATTGCAGCGCCTACAAATTTAAACATAGAGCACATTAAGCTAATTAAGTTTGACATAACAGACTTTGCTTCCACTGCTGCAAATGCTGGAATGATAAACATCGCTGTTCCCAGTGCCATCATTGCCAGACACCACAATACCTTCTTATAATCAATCTTTCTATTTGCTTTACTCTGCATTTCTTTTTCCTCCTGTTAGATTTTTTTTGCACATATTTTTTTTGTGCTTTTCTATATTTTGCAAAATCGTGTCATGAACAAAAATCAGCTCAACCGTATTTTCCAACAGGAGGGTTGCCTTATCGGCAAGGCTCTACTGTTAATTTATATACTGTTTCTTTATGACATCTTTCTGCTTTCATTTTTAATATGATAAATAAAAAAAATAATGTAACACTTTTTGAAAAATTTTTTGTGTGAAAAAATAATCAACTATGAATCTGTTCGAAAACTTCGCCAATCGGTTCACGGATTATCAGGTCTGCAAAATTATCTCTCTGCGCTGGCGTCTTATTGGTGATTGACCGACGGGCAACCAGAGGTTGACCGCGGCTTCTTCGCGAGGCCAAATTCGCCTCGCAGGACTAACACTAT
>OLQA01001816.1_pt1 | contig 17970 bp, 16 predicted proteins | sample 1673151 | NCBI WGS metagenome assembly OLQA01 (sample SAMEA3136760, study PRJEB25190) | human gut metagenome | biome: human gut; feature: human-associated habitat; material: faeces | place: Austria | collected 2013 | reverse complement strand
CGGAGTTCCTCTTCGGCAGCAAGATCATCCGCCCCTATCAGGTTCTCTTCTGCCTCGTCGTCATCGCCGGCTCGGTCGCCAACCTCAAGCTGGTGTGGGACATCTCCGACACCCTCAACGGCCTCATGGCGATCCCGAACCTCATCGGCATCCTGCTGCTCAGCCCCGTGGTCATCAAGCTGACGAAGGAGCACTTCAACGGCGTGAAGGCGGGCAAGCTCGAATAAGCGAATATCCGGTCTCCTGCGGCGGGACGGACCATGCGGTCCGTCCCGCTTTTCGCTCCCCCGGCAAAAAAAGAGGAGAAAACGCGGAATATTTTCGCAGATTTCCCTTTACAATAGAAAAAAGCCGTGGTATGATATCAAAGCGCGTGAAGGCGCGCGAGGAGCATACCCGAACTTAGGACGCGGATCGTCACCTGTCCCGCCGCTCAGTTCAGGGTGAATATTTTTGAAAGGTGGAAACACAACTATGATGCTCAAAGACCAGAAGACTGCCATTATCGAAGCCAACCGCACCCATGAGAGCGACACCGGATCTCCCGAGGTCCAGATCGCCATTCTCACCGAGCGCATCAACCAGCTCACCGAGCACCTCAAGGTCCACGCGCAGGATAACCACTCCCGCCGCGGCCTGTACAAGATGATCGGTAAGCGCCGCAGCCTGCTCGACTACCTCATGAAGAAGGACATCGAGCGCTATCGTGCCATCATCGCCAAGCTCGGCATCCGTAAGTAAGAGACAATATGCGCGGGGGAAGGATATTCTTTCCCCGCGTGTTTTGCTATCTTGCACCCCTGATTTTCCCGCAAAAGCCCACAAAACAGGGAGCCGACGCCCGCATTTTAGCAGTTGATCTTGTCCGCGAGACCTTCGCGGCTGAGCTCAAGTGCTAAAGGGTCGGACAAGGCTCCCGACAAAAATCTGAAAAGGAGTATGATCATGTCCACCATCATCACCCACCGTCAATTTCCCGGCTACCACAAGTATGAAATGGAGCTCGCCGGCCGTCCGCTGACCCTCGAGGTCGGCAAGCTCGCCGAGCTCGCCAACGCCGCCGTCATGGTCGGCTACGGCGACACCCGCGTGCTGGTCTGCGCCACCGCGTCCGCCCGTCCCCGCGACGGCATCGACTTCTTCCCCCTCTCCGTCGACTTTGAGGAGAAGATGTACTCCGTCGGCCGCATCCCCGGCAGCTTCAACCGCCGCGAGGGCCGCCCCGGCGAGAAGGGCATCCTGACCAGCCGCGTCATCGACCGCCCCATCCGCCCGCTCTTCCCCTATGATTTCCGCAACGACGTGTCCATCATGGCGACCGTCATGGCGGTCGACCACGACTGTTCTCCCGAGATCGCCGCGCTCATCGGCACCTCCGCCGCCCTCGCCATCTCCGACATTCCCTGGAACGGCCCCGTCGGCGCGCTGAAGGTCGGTCTCGTCAATGGCGAGCTGGTTCTCAACCCCACGAGCGAGCAGCGCAAGGTCTCCGACCTTGACGTGACCGTCGTCTCCACCAGCAAGAAGGTCGTTATGATCGAGGCGGGCGCGAACGAGGTCGATAACGACACGATGTACCGTGCCATCGAGCTGGCGCACAACGAAAATCAGAAGCAGATCGAGCTCATCAACCGCATGGTCGCCGAGATCGGCAAGCCCAAGTTCGACTATCCCCACGCGAACTTCAATCAGGAGCTCTTCGACAAGATCGTTGCCGACTTCATGGACGAGGCCATGGCCGCCATGGATACCGACGACAAGAACGTCCGCGAGGCCCGCTGGAACGAGATGATCGAGCACTGGCACGAGAAGTACCTCGAGGAGTATCCCGACATGGATCAGTACCTCGACGAGTTCACCTATAAGTTCCAGAAGAAGATCGTCAAGGCGTGGCTGCTCGAGGGTCACCGCGTTGACGGCCGTCAGAAGAACGAGATCCGTCCTCTCGCCGCCGAGGTCGGCGTGCTGCCCCGCGTCCATGGCTCGGGCCTGTTCACCCGCGGCCAGACGCAGGTGCTCTCCGTCTGCACTCTCGATACCCTCAGCGCCAACCAGAAGCTCGACACCATCTGGGAAGAGACTGAGAAGCGCTATATGCACCACTACAACTTCCCCGGCTACTCCGTCGGCGAGGCCAAGCCCGCCCGCAGCCCCGGCCGCCGCGAGATCGGCCACGGCGCTCTCGCCGAGCGCGCGCTGCTGCCCGTCATTCCGCCCGTTGAGGAGTTCCCCTACGCCATCCGCGTGGTGAGCGAGGTCGTCTCCTCCAACGGCTCCACCTCTCAGGGCTCCATCTGCGGCTCCACGCTCGCGCTGATGGACGCCGGCGTGCCCATCAAGGCTCCCGTCGCCGGCATCTCCTGCGGCCTCATTCAGGACGGCGACGATTTCACCACCTTTATCGACATTCAGGGCGTTGAGGACTTCCACGGCGAGATGGACTTCAAGGTCGCCGGTACGAAGAAGGGCATCACCGCCATCCAGATGGACCTCAAGAACGACGGCCTGACCATGGCGATCATCAAGAACGCGCTGGACATCACCTACGACGCGCGCGTGCAGATCCTCGACCAGATCATGCTGCCCTGCATCGCCGAGCCGCGTCCCGAGGTCAGCCCCTACGCGCCCAAGATGATCACCATGAAGATCGATCCCGACCGCATCCGCGAGGTCATCGGCAAGGGCGGCTCCGTCATTCAGAAGATCGTCGCCGACACCGGCGCGAAGATCGACATCGACGACGACGGCACCATCCACATCGCCTCTGCCGACGCCGCCGCCTGCGACGCCGCGAAGAAGTGCATCGACGACATCGTGTTTGTCCCCGAGGTCGGCAAGCTGTACTACGGCCGCGTCGTGCGCCTGATGCAGTTCGGTGCCTTCGTGGAGATCGCCCCGGGTAAGGACGGTCTGGTCCACATCTCCAAGCTCGACAAGAAGCGCGTCGAGAAGGTCGAGGACGTGGCCAGTTTATACACCATATCGCTGTTCAAAAGGTCTTTATCTTCCTCGGCTATAATCACGGCTCTCCACGGATAGAACCTTTTTCCGGTCGTTTCCGCCAGATAATCGGCTCTTTCCTCGACAAGAGCTTGCAGGTTATTATGACCTCCTTGAACCTCTTTCTTTACAAAAGGAGCAAAATCGCCCGTCAATCGAGTATCTCCCGTCTTCTTCAAAAACATTCCCGGGTAGTCGATCAAATCAGCATCGGTAATCGCCACCTTTATTCCGTTAGGCATCCCCACGAGAATGGGAGCGAAAGCCGGCCAAAAATCAGACATACCTTTCAAATTAATCGTTCGATACTCATTTTCAAAAGACTGAGAATAAACATCTTTCTCATTGGCTCTCACATACCCTACCGTCACATCGTGGTCTTCACCGGCAAAACAAAACTCGGCTTTTTCAGACTGCACAGCTACCGGCTCTTTCGATTTAAAATTTGTCTCCCAACGATAGGCCACACCATCGTCATATGCTCGGAAGTACAAATTATAATTTCGAAATTGCATTTTCAATTCATTATATCGGTCTATCACCTCTCTCTTTTTATAAATAACAGCATCGATAATCTCATCGACCTTTTCGACAGAAAACTTTTTCAATCTAGGATTACGGCCTATCGCCTCTCCATTCCGAAAGGTCATCGAAATTTCAGACGGAGCTATAATTTCGGTATCGGCAAAACAGGCACTCCACGCAATCACGGAGTCGATGCTCACCGTAACCGATATTTTGCCATTCGGCGAATCCACAAACAACTCTTTCGCCCCCACGCACATGGGGAAAAATGCCAGCATGGCAAGTCCTATCGATAATACTTTTTTCATAATTATTCCTTATAATTGATTTTCCACTCCGACGGTTCCCCACTTAGACGGTTTCGAGCCCATCACAAACTCCAATGTCCCGCCATTGGCAATATCGGTATGTTTGAACGAGCATGCGTCCAACGGCTCCCCGTTCAGTTTAACCGACTGAACATAGATATTTTTATCGCTGGCTTTCTTCGCCTTGATCGATAAATCTCTCCCATTTTCCAAATGAATAACAGCCTCCTCGAACGTGGGACTGGATATCAAATACAAATCCTGCCCGGTATTGGGATAGAAACCAAGAGCATGAAAGACATACCACGACGACATTGAGCCCGAATCGTCATTACCGGGGATTCCTTCTTTCGTCGTATTGTAACGCTCCTTCAACGTCTTTCGCACGACCTCGGCCGTTTTATCGGGTCGACCCACGTAATTATATAGGGTAGGCGTCAAAAATCCCGGTTCGTTCGAGATTTGGAACAGCCCCATATACCACCGTTGATCCCATTTCTCATGAGAAAAATAAGTATCCAACCTCCGGGTGAACTGCTCTTTCCCTCCACATTTCTCGATGAGAGCATTCACATCATGCGGAACATAAAAAGACAGCTCCCACGAGAACGTCTCGTACACGAAATCGGGCCATGTTCCACCTTGAAAAACCGAATAATCATTTTCGCTCCACCAAGAGCCGTCGCTATAACGAGGCCACACAAAGCCCTTAAAGCCCAAACTTTCCACATCGGGATTCCACAAATTTTGCCAATTTCGGGAACGTTCCATATACTTTTGGGCAATCTCTTTTTCTTTCAGTCCACGAGCCAATGTAGCAATGGCATAGTCACAATTGGCATACTCCATGGTACGAGTCCCCGCGCGCTCGAATTTTGTCGATACAAAACCCTTCTCATTATAATCACTGATACCGCCGCGTCCTTCCTTTCGCTCGTCATCACCGGGAGACACTTCGGCGTTCTTTATCATCGCCTCCAATGCCAATATCGGCGGTCCGACGACCGCTGCCGGCATGGCGATATCCCAGGGCTGGACGAGGCTGGTTGGCCCCGCAATGCTGGTGGGCGTGCTCGGCTATGTTATCGGCAACTACGCCGGTACGCTGGTCGGCATTATCCTCGGCGCCGCATAAGTTTCTGACAAAGCCTGCTGTTTTGTAACGACAATATAACTCCGGCGCATCTCTTAAACAGATTTGCGCCGGTAATTTTACGGAAGGCAAAACTATGTATTTTGATGCACACTCTGATATCTGGTGTGATGTGACTACTCGCCGTCTCAATGGCGAGACGAACGTATTTGATCGCTGCCATCTGGAGCGTCTCCGCAAGGGCGGCGTTGAAGGAAGTATTTTTGTTATTTGGGTAGACCCGCCGTATGACGTGGACTATGTAAAGCGTACCGAGCAGATCATGGCTGCCATAAAGGCAGAGACTGCCGAGTGCAGGTCTTTCCGCATCGTCCATAGCTATGACGAGATGATGAAGGCCAATGCCGACGGCAAGATATATATCTTTATCGGCATAGAGGGCATGGCGGCGATGGGCAAGGACCTTACCTGGATCGACCGCTATTACGAGTTCGGCTGCCGCCACGGTATATTGACCTGGAACGAGGCAAACGACCTCGGCGCGGGCGCGCTCTCCGGCAAGGATTACGGTCTTACAGACCTCGGCAGGGAGACCGTCCGGCGTATGCAGGAAAAGGGGATGCTGCTCGACGTTTCCCATCTTAATGATGCTGGCTTTTGGGATGTCGTCAAGATTACGAAAAAGCCCTTCATCGCATCCCATTCCAACAGCCGTGCGATGTGCGGCGTGCTCCGCAACCTTACGGACGATCAGCTTCGCGCCATACGCGATATAAACGGCGTTGTGGGCTTGAATGCGTTCAACATCTTCATAGATGACGACCCAAAGAACCAAACCGTCGAGCGCCTTGCCGAGCACGCGGCGCACATGATCGACGTCATGGGCATCGACCACGTCGGCTGCGGCTTCAACTTCTTCGAGTTCATTGATAACCCGGATACCATGGGCACGATGACCGATACGGGCAGCCCCTGCACCAAGGGGCTTGAAAACTGCTCCAAGATACCGAATCTCTTCGCCTGCTTCGAGAGAATGGGCATGAGCCAGGAGGATATGGAGAAGATCGCAAGGCTCAACTTCCAGCGCGTGGTAAAGGATACCATAGGCTAAATATACCATGTACAAAAAAACGGGCTTCCGGCGGCGAACCGGATGCCCGTTTTCGTATGGTGCTCACTGTATGGCGGGGAAGGAGACGGTAATGGAGGTACCATTGCCCGGGGCGCTGGTGAGCTCTATCTTGCCGTGGTGGTACTGCACTGCGTGCTTTACTATGGAAAGGCCAAGCCCGGTACCGCCTGAAGACTTGGAATGGCTCTTATCCACCCTGAAGAAGCGCTCGAATATGCGGTTCTGATACTCGGGCGCTATGCCGATTCCGGTATCGGAAACGGTGACGGAGGAGAAGCCGCCCTCGCTTACCGTGCTTATCTTTACGCTGCCGCCCTGCCTGTTGTACTTTATGGCGTTGTCGCAGAGATTGTATACTATTTCATATAGCAGCCTCTTTACGCCGTATACATTGGCGGGAGAACCTTCGACGGCGATGCTTATACCCTGGCCATCGGCAGACGGGAGCAGGTCGTCGGCTACTGCCGAAGCGACAGAGAGCAGGTCGACGTTTTCACGGGGCATATCGCCGCCTTCGTCAAGCTGGGAAAGGCGTATTATGTCGCCTATCAAGGTAACGAGACGCTGTGCTTCCAAACGTATATGCCCTACAAAACGGGACATATCCTCTGGTTTTACCATGCCGTTCTCTATCAGCTCCGCACTGCCTATTATGCCCTGTAAAGGGGTCTTCAGCTCATGGGAAACATTGGCGGTGAACTCGCGGCGGTTCTGCTCGGCAGTCTCTTTTTCCGTTATATCGAAGGCCAGTATGACTACGCCTGCCGTTTCGCCATCCGCTGCTATGCGGCTTATATCGAACTGATATATGAGTCCTTTACGTCCGGCGTGTATCTCGCTGTGACCGTCCTTGAGCGCAGCCTGTATGGCTACACTAATGCCGTGACTGCGGTCCACGGAAAGGAAATCCCGACCGACGCAGGAGGGCTCCGCACCGAAAATCTCAATGGCGGCGGGATTTATGCTGAGTATGCAGCCGCGGTTATCCAGAAGTACAAGGCCCTCGTTCATACTGGCTGTTATCTGGGCGAACTGGTCGGTGCGCTTTTTAAGCTCCCGCATTTGCGCGGTTATCTGGTTGTGCTGCCTGTTTATGCGGTTGAGCAGAGGAGACAGTTCTTCATATGAATCGTTATCCAGCGGATGCTCAAGATCCAGGCTGTTCAGCGGCTCGACTATGCGCTTTGATAGGCGCTTTGCGAGCATACCGGACAGCACCAGCGCTGCTATGAGCACTATCAGAATGGGCTGGAGGATTCCCAGCATCAGCACGCCTATGGTGGCCCGGCTCACGGATATGCGCAGCACGCTGCCGTCTGTGAGTCTTTGGGCGCAGTATATGGTCTTTTCAAGAAGGGTAGAGGAGTAACGTATGCTTTCGCCGTAGCCATCCTTGAGCGCCTGCTTTATCTCAGTGCGGTCGGCGTGGTTTTCAAGGCTTTCAGCGTCCGTACGGGTGTCGTATATAACATTGCCTTGGGTGTTTATCCATGTAATGCGGTAGCGGTCGGGGGAGAGCCGCTTTAAAAAGTCATCGCCCTGCTGTTCCACTGATACTGCCGCAAGGCCGAGTTCGTCTTTTAGCTGCTTTTTCTGTATTATGCCGAAATACTCATACAGTGCGCCGGTTATTACAAACAGGCTGGCAAGCAATACCGCTCCTGCTACGAGGAGTATGGAGTGGAATATCTTTTTTGTCATTGTGATACCTCCAGCCGATAGCCTACGTTGCGTACCGTTTCTATCATATCGCCGTATTTGCCGAGTTTCTGCCGCAGAGTGCGTATGTGCATATCTACCGTCCTGCTTTCGCCAAGATAGTCGGTGCCCCATATTTCCTCCATCAGCTGATCACGGGTGAAGGCGATACCGGGGTGGGAGAGGAACAGGCGCAAAAGCTCGAATTCCTTGAAGGTGAGAGCAACGCGTTCGCCGTCTGCGGTGACGGTATGCTGGTCAAGATTAACTATGAGGCCGCTGGCCTTGAGGAGATGCTCTACCTGCTTTGGCGCACAGCGGCGCAGTACGGCCTTTACGCAGGAGACCAGCTCCATTACGCCGAAAGGCTTTGCGATATAGTAATCCGCGCCCAGGTCGAGCCCCTGTATTTTATCGTACTCCGTGCCTTTGGCGGTAGCCATTACCACGGGTATGGAGTCAAGCTCAGGGGAGGATTTCATACGGCGAAGAAGCTCTATGCCGTCTATGCCGGGCAGCATAACATCTAACACTACCAGCTCGGGCCGTTGCTTTTGCAGCGCTTCCCAAAATGAGGTTCCGTCCTCAAAGCCCCTGGCCTCCAGGCCTGTGGATTGCAGGGCGTAGACCTCTATATCCCTGATGCTCGCGTCATCTTCAACGCACCAGATCATGCTATACCTCCTTGTGAACGCCTGTTACCGAGAATATCACCCATTCGGCGATATTTACCGCGTGGTCGCCTATGCGCTCGAAATACTTCGCAATCATGAGAAGGTCCAGGGCGTACTCGCCGTCGGCAGGCTCTTCGGCTATCTTGGTTATGAGCCGCCGCTTTACCTGATCGAAGTAATCGTCAACTGTATCGTCATATGCCACGACCTTTTCTGCCAACATTATATCATGCTTTACGTATGCATCAACGCTCTCTGTCACCATTTTAATAGTCGCCTTGGCCATTTCCCTCATAAGGTCATCATTTTCTGCGGGGCGGCCGTCAAGGAAAGAGATTATCTCCGCGATGTCCTCAGCCTGATCGCCTATGCGCTCCATATCGGTTATCATTTTCAGCGCTGCGGATATCTGTCTCAGATCCTTCGCCACGGGCTGCTGCTGAAGCAGCAGCTTCAGGCACATTGACTCTATTGTGCGCTCCTTCTGGTCTATCTCGGAATCCAGCGGAGCTACCTTGGCGGCCAGAGCTGCGCTGCGCTCGGTAAGCGCTTCCGATGCCAGCTTTATAACCTCCTCACACAGTGCGCCCATCTCTATAAGTTCTTTGTTAAGCAGCGCAAGCTGCTCGTCAAAACGGCTTCTCATCTCTAACCGAACCTCCCCGTAATATAATCTTCTGTCTTTTTGTTCCCGGGTTGTGAGAATATCTGCTCAGTGTTGCCGTATTCTATAAGCTCACCCAGAAGGAAGAAGGCGGTGTTGTCGGAAATCCTTACTGCCTGCTGCATGTTGTGGGTGACTATGACTATGGTGTATTTCTCCCTGAGCTGCATGGCAAGCTCCTCTATCTTAGAAGTAGAGATTGGGTCAAGGGCGCTGGTGGGCTCGTCCATGAGCAGCACCTCCGGCTCCACGGCGAGAGCGCGGGCTATGCAAAGCCTTTGCTGCTGGCCTCCCGAAAGGCCAAGGGCGTTCTTTTTCAGCCTGTCCTTTACCTCGTCCCAGATAGCGGCGCCCCGGAGGGAGCGCTCTACGATATCGTCCAGCCTGGCCTTGTTCTTGATGCCATGGGTGCGCGGGCCGTAGGCTATATTGTCGTATATGCTCATAGGAAAGGGGTTGGGCTTCTGGAAAACCATTCCTATCTGGCGGCGGAGCTCATTCACGTCTGTTGTCGGGTCGAATATGTCGGCGTCCCTGTATTTCACGCTGCCTGTTATCTTAACGTCGGGTATGAGGTCGTTCATGCGGTTCAGCGTCTTGAGAAAAGTTGATTTTCCACATCCGGAGGGCCCTATGAGGGCAGTTATGCTCTTTTCGGGTATATCTATATTTATGTCTGTAAGCGCCTGATGGCTGCCGTACCAGAGGCAGAGATCCTGTACGGTGATTATATTCATCATAGTTCCTTTTTCCTCCTGAAGTATCTTGCCACAAGGTCGGCAGAGAGGTTTATTATAAGAGTCAACAGCATGAGTATGGCAGCTATGGCAAAGGCCACCTCGAATTCACCGCGTTCCTTTGCGTATACGTAAAGGGCGACAGTAAGCGTAGCACCGGAGCTGCCAAGGCCTGAGAAGAAGCCGTGGAGCGTATGGGCAAGACCTGCCGTAAACAGCAGCGCCGCCGATTCGCCAAGTATGCGTCCTACGGCCAGTATGCAGCCGGTAATAACGCCGTCCGTACAACCGGGAAGCACTACTGTGCGTATCACGCGCCATTTGCCGGCGCCCAGCCCGAATGCGCCCTCGCGGTAGCTCTGGGGAACCGTCTTAAGGCTCTCCTGAGTGGTGCGCATCACGGTGGGCAGGTTCATTATCACCAAGGTAAGAGCGCCTGCCATAAGGGAGGTACCCATCTTGCAGAACCGGCAGAAGAACAGCATTCCTACCAGACCATATATTATTGAAGGTATTCCGGAGAGCGTCTCTGCGGCATACTCTATGGCGTTTACCACCCGTTTGTTTGAGGCATACTCGGTGAGGTATATCGCTGCGCCCACCCCCAGCGGCACCACGATAAGTATTGTAGCTATCACGATGTATAGTGTGTTCATCAGATCAGGCAGTATGCCTATGCTGTCTGCAAGATAGCTGGGGGAGGTGGAGAGCAGTTCCCAAGTTATATTGGGCAGCCCCTTATACAGCACGTAGCTTATCAGAAACAGCACAAGCAGGCAGGTGAGCCCGGCGGAGAACCACATCAGGCACTTCATCAGGCCCATATAAGCGCGGCGTTTGACCGATACGTTTTTTTCTTCCATGGTCTAACCTTCCTTTTCCCTTTTGAGAAAGAAATTGAGCGCGGCGTTTATCAGCATAATGAACAGGAAAAGCACCAGCGCTATGGAGAACAGGGCCTGCTGCTGCAAGCCGCTTGAGTAGGACATTTCGCTTGCCACGGCTGTGGTCAGAAACCTTACGCTCTGGAAGAGGGAAGGCATGTTGGGCACGTTGCCCGAAACCATCATTATAGCCATTGCTTCGCCTATAGCCCTGCCGACGCCCAGCACCACCGCGGCCGCTATGCCGCTTTTCGCGGCCGGTACGGATACCCGGAAATACGTTTCCACAGGTGTTGCGCCGAGGGCGAGGGAGGCGTCCTCGTATTCCTTGGGCACAGCCTCAAGCGCGGTCACCGAAACCTTTATTATAGATGGCAATATCATAATGGAAAGCACTATGATGGCGGCCAGCAGGCTTGAGCCATCAGGCACGTTGAAAAGCCTGCGTATGCCGGGTACGAGTATCAGCATACCTACAAGGCCGTAAACTACCGAAGGAATGCCTGATAGCATGCTCACCGCTGACTGCATAATGGCCCTGACCGAAGGCTTTGCCATTTTTGCAAGGTACACCGCCGTAAAGAATCCCACAGGCACTCCCAGCAATATGGCGCCGGCAGTACCGTAGATGCTGGTGAGTATGAAGGGCAGTATGCCAAAGGAGGGGGTAGCGGCTGTAGAAGCCCAAGTCTTGTTGAAGAGGAATGGAACAAGACCTATCCTGCGTATTGCCGGTATACCCGATATGACCAGGTATACCGTGATGAGCAGAACGCAGCCCACTGTTATAAGGCCGAGCACAAGGAATATGCTGTGCATCACCAATTCAAGCATTTTCCCGATCCTTTTGTTTTTCTTCATATTGCGTATCCTCTCTCAAGGCTTATAGGCAGCTGTTGCCAGCTGCCCTTTATATACCCGTTTATCAGTTTACCGGGACCGCACCTGCTGCGGAGATGATCTCTGCGGCCTCGGCGGAGGTAGCATAGTCGAAGAACTTCTTTGCAGTTTCGGAGAGCTCAACGCCGTCCTTGGTCACCAGTACGAAGGGACGCTGGATAACATAGCTGCCATCCTTTACAGTCTCCTCAGTAGGAGCGATGCCGCCTACGGTCAGCGCCTTTACGTTGTCCTTGAGGGAGGCGAGGGAGGCGTAGCCTATAGCGTCGGGGTTCTGGGAAACGGTGGTAATGACGTCGCCGGTGGAGGTCAGCTCCTGACGGTACTTGCAGGCGTCATTTGTGCCGGTTATGGACTCGAAGCCGTCGCGGGTGCCGCTGCCGGCCTCGCGGCCTATGAGCACGATCTCAGCATCGTTGCCGCCAACGTCCTTCCAATTGGTGATCTCTCCCTTGTAGATAGATGCGATCTGCTCTACGGAGAGGTCGGATACTGGGTTGTTGGGATTTACGATTACGGCGATGCCATCAAGTGCGAGTACTGTTCCGGTGAGGCCTGAAGCCTTCTCGTCGTCCTTCAGGTTGCGGCTGGAGAGGCCGATATCACAGGTGCCTTCAGATACAGCCTTGATGCCGGAGCCGGAGCCTGTAGGATTGTATGTATATGAGGTGCCGGGGTTGCTGTTGATGAAGGATTCACCCAGGGAGCCTATGACTTTTTCCATGGAGGTAGAGCCGTCCAATGATACGTTGCCGTCTTCTGCGGCAGCCTCAGGCGCCTTGGCGGAGCAGCCGGCGAAAAGTGCCAGTACACAGGCCGCTGCGATTACGATGCTTATGATCTTCTTCATTTTTCTTTGATTCCTTTCTTTTTTATGTCCTTATCGTTTACGGTTATTATGTTAAATCTACCGTGTAAAATTAAAAAGAAAGGTTATGTAAAACCCATGTAAAATGGCACGGTGGGGGATAAACACGGTTATTCCGTCATTTTCCACTGAATTTTCAAGGTTTTGTTTACATTATGTTAATGTTATTTGCAAATCATCGTGATATAATTGCAAACGTGGAACGATACAAGCGGAGGTTTCTTCACAATGAAATGCAAAAGAATAATTTCTATAATTATGGCGACGCTTTGCCTGCTCACTATGTCGGGCGCGTTCGCTTATAAGGTAGGCGAGGCGAGGGTGGCTATAGGCGCTAACCTTGATTCCGAGCAGATAGCGGCAGTATACAGTGATTTCGGCATAGAGCGCGGCGTAATACCCGAGATAACCGTCACCAACGAAAACGAGAGGCAGTACCTCGAAGGCCTGGTAGACGACAAAAAGATAGGCCATAAGGCCATCTCCTGCGTGTATATCACAATACTGGACGACGGCTCCGGACTGAATGTATCCACCAAGAACATTAACTGGTGTACCGAGCAGATGTATAAGAACGCCCTGACTACCGCCGGCATAACAGATGCAGATGTGAAGGTCACAGCGCCCTTTGAGGTGTCCGGCACAGCGGCTCTTACCGGTATTTATAAGGCGTATGAGGATATAACCGGTAATTCGCTTTCCAGCCTTGCAAAGATGGTAGGTGCCGAGGAGCTTATCGTTACCGGCCAGCTTGCCGAGTACATAGGCAGCGACGAAGCTACCGCCCTCATAAACGAGCTCAAGGGCATACTGGATATCACCGAGACCATGTCCGATGCGGACGTGAAGAAGGAGATAAAGAAACTTGCGGACCAGTACAACGTGCAGGTGACAGATGAGCAGATAGAGCAGCTGCTGAAGCTGTGCCGTCAGCTTGAAAAGCTTGATATCAACCAGCTCAAGGAAAAGCTGGTATCAATCACTAATACCGTTGAAAAAGCCATGACTGCCAAGGATAAGGCGGCAAAGGTTGTCTCGACCATCACTGAAAAGGTAACGGGGTTCCTTGGAAGCGTCAGCAAGTTCTTCGCCGGGCTATTTAATAAGTAAGTAAGATATAAGAGCACAACAAAGGCGCGTACCGTATGGCACGCGCCTCAGTCTGTCAAAAAACCCCAGGGTTGATAAGGGGCCGCAGCCCCTTATGTTTAATCCGGCTCTGACGACATGTGCGTCAGAACGGATGAAAACCCAGAGGTTTTCGTACTTTGCGGATTTTGCCGCCCGGGAGCGAATGCGAGAGGCAAAACCCGTAAAACTCAAAAAAGTGGCATTCAGCCACTTTTTTGACACTCTGAGGCGCGTACCGTATGGCACGCGCCTTCAACATATCTGTATATCTGTTAATTTCTAAAGTCTGGACCGGGATCTCCAAGCCGCCAGTGTTTTCTGCAAAGGCCGATGTATTTGTCGTTTGCACCGAGAACTACCTGCTCGCCAACCTTGGTTATGCCTCCTTTGCCGTCGAGGCGGGCGTTGCATATGGCCTTGCGGCCGCACCAGCAGATGGTCTTTATTTCCTCGATAGTATCGGCCCAGGCCATAAGCCAGTGACTGCCTTCGAAGAAGTTGCCCTGAAAGTCGGTGCGGAGGCCGTAGCAGATGACAGGAACGTTGTATTCGTCCACTATATCAGTCAGAAGCTGCACCTCGTCCTTTGAAAGAAACTGCGCCTCATCCACGATTATGCAGTCGTAGTCGCCGCGCTTTATGGCGGCTATGTCCATCTCATGGAACAGTACGCACTCGGAAGAGAGGCCGCAGCGGGACTTTACCGTGCGCACGCCGTCCCGTACGTCTATGGCAGGCTTGACCAGGAGGGCATTCTGACCCCGCTCGCCGTAGTTGTATTTTACCATGAGGGCATTGGCGGTCTTGCTTGAGCTCATCGCTCCGTAGCGGAAATACAGCTTTGCCATGGGTTTTACCTCAGGCTCTTATCATAGGGGATACCCTCCGCCTTAGGCGCTCTGGACTTCTTGGAGGTGAAGGCCAATACCACAAGGGAGATGATGTAAGGCAGCATATTGTATATGCCGCTGGGTATATTCAGGTTTTTGAGGAAATCGAAGCCGAAGTATACATTCGACAGCGCCCTGAAGAATCCGAACAGCAGAGCTGCAAGTGCTATCTTTGTGGGCTTCCACTGGCCAAATATCATAACGGCGAGGGAGAGGAAGCCAAAGCCCGCGACGCCATATTCGAACTTCCATTCGCTTACGCCGCAGGTGATGTACACTATGCCGCCGAGACCGCCCAGAAGGCCGGAGATCAGCACACCTGCCCAGCGCATCTTGAATACGTTTATGCCTACGCTGTCGGCTGCCTGAGGATGCTCGCCGCAGGCCATGAGCCTAAGGCCGAACTTGGTCTTGTATAGGGTGATATAGGACAGCACCAGTGCTATCACTGCGACCAGCATGAACCAGTTGAACTCAAAGGAGCCTATGTTCACAAGGAAGGCCTTCTTGGCGCTGACGTACTGTATGGTAGAGGATACGTCATCGGGATTAGCTGCGGTGTTTATAGCCTTTACGATAACGGTGGCCGCCGCAGTGCCAAGTATGTTCATGGCGGTGCCGACGATGGTCTGGTCAGCGTTGCAGTGAATGGCGGATATAGCCAGCAGGCAGGAGTAGAGCATGCCTGCTATGATGCTGGTGAGTATTACCAGCAGTACCATAAGGGCAGCTGGAGTGCCGTCAGGCAGGTAGCGCATCATCAGTGCGCCGCCCAGAGCACCCATTACCATTATGCCTTCAAGGCCCAGGTTGATTACGCCGGAATGCTCGGAGAAGCAGCCGCCAAGGGCCACCAGCAGCAGAACAGAAGCGAACAGCAGGGTGTATTGTATCAGCAGTACCATTAATTGTCGCCTCCTTTCTCAGTATTTGCGCAGAGAGCTGCCTGCTTTTCCAGCCGGGCCTTTTTTTCCTCGCTCTTTGCAATACCGCGGTTCATCACCGTTTTAAAGAACAGCACGAAGCTGCAAAGGTAGATGATTATGGCGGAGATAAGGTCTGATATCTGAGAGCAGTACATGGACTTATCCACATATGCGCCACCGGCGGTTATGTGTTGAATGAAGAAGGATGAGAATATCGAACCTATGGGGTTCAGTCCGCCTAAGAATGCGGCCGCTATGCCGTTGAAGCCCATGCCGGGGACGGAGGAAGTGGAGCACTGCCACTGCTCGTAGCCGGTGAGGTAAAGCATAGCCGCACCCAGTCCTGCCAGTGCGCCGGAGATGCCGAGGGAGAGGATTATGTTGCGCTTTTCAGCCATGCCGCAGTACTTGGCTGCGTTTTTATTGTAGCCGGTAGCGCGCAGTTCGTAGCCGAAGCGGGTCTTTTCCAGTACTATCAGCACCACTATGGCGATGATTATGGCAAGGGGAATGGCGAGGCCTACGTACTGGTTGTTGTTGAACAACTTGCCTAAGCCTAGGGAGGGCAGCACCGCATTGGGATTGGTGGTGTTTAGCACCAGAGTGTATGGGCTGGTCTCTTCCTTTACCTTGGTGAGCAGCATATTTGTGAGGTAGAGGGTTATCCAGTTGAGCATTATGCCGGATATGACTTCGTTTACGTTGCGGTATGACTTTAGCACACCGCTTATGCAGCCGAGCAGCGCGCCCGCCAGCATTGCGAATACGAGGCAGGGGAGCCAGCTCCAGCCCAGGCCAAGCGCCGTGTAAAGCGCCAGAGCCACGCCGGCACAGTACTGACCGGCGGCGCCTATGTTGAACAGGCCTACTTTATAGGAAAATAGTATTGACAGGGAGCAGAGGAGCAGAGGAGCCGTCTTTACCAGCGTATTGCCCATATACTTCAGCTGTGCCTGGGGCCTGTTGTAGGTCATGAAGTTCTTTACTATGGTAACTATGGCATTGCCTGCGCCGGTAGGATTAATGAACAGCAGCACAATATAGCCTATAAACAGTCCCAGCACGATGCATACGAGGGACGCTATCAGCGACTGCACACCGTTATTTTTCAGCAGATTCTTTTTCATGCTTTCACCTCATCTCTCTTTGCGCCTGCCATGTAGAGGCCCAGCTCTTCCTGAGTGGTGGCCTTTGGGTCAAGCTCGCCGACTATCTCGCCCTCGTACATTACCAGTATGCGATCCGGAACGTCCATCACTTCATCCAGCTCAAGGGATACCAGAAGTACTGCCTTGCCGGCGTCACGCTGGGCTACAAGCTGTTTGTGAATGTACTCGATCGCGCCTACGTCAAGGCCTCGGGTGGGCTGGACGGCTACCAGCAGCTCAGGGTTTTTGTCTATCTCGCGGGCGACTATGGCCTTCTGCTGATTGCCGCCGGACATACTTCTGGCAATGGTGATGGGACCCTGACCGGAACGGATGTCGTACTGGCCGATCAGCTTTTCCGCATAGGAGCGGATATTGTTCCTGCGGAGGAAGCCCGCCTTGTCGGTGAATTCGGGCTCAAAGTAGCGCTGGAGCACAAGGTTGTCCTCCAGTGTGTAATCCAATATCAGCCCGTGCTTGTGGCGGTCCTCGGGTATGTGGCTCATGCCCATTATGCTGCGCTGACGTATGGGAACGTTGGTTATATCCCTGCCGGAGAGGGTGATCTTGCCGGATACGGCGGGCTCAAGGCCGGTAAGGGCATGGACGAATTCGGTCTGGCCGTTTCCGTCAATGCCCGCTATGCAGACTATCTCGCCTGCGCGCACCTTCAAGGATGCGTTCTTTACGGCGTTGTTCTTGTGTACCTTGGAGGCTACGGTAAGATCTTCTACAGAAAGGATAACGTCGCCGGGATTGGACGGGCCCTTTTCAACGTGAAAGCTGACGTTGCGGCCTACCATCATTGAGGAGAGCTCCTCCATGGTGGTATCAGCGGTTTCCACGGTGCCTATATACTTGCCCTTGCGAAGGACGGTGCAGCGATCTGCCACCGCCATTATTTCATTTAGCTTATGAGATATGAACAGTATGCTCTTGCCCTCGGCGGCGAGGTTTTTGATGATCTGCATCAGCTCGTCTATTTCCTGAGGGGTAAGCACAGCCGTAGGCTCATCGAATATAAGTATGTCATTGTCGCGATACAGCATCTTGAGTATCTCTGTGCGCTGCTGCATGCCTACGGTGATATCCTCTATGAGAGCATCAGGGTCAACGGCAAGACCGTATTTTTCGGAAAGCTCCATAACCTTTTTTCGGGCGTCCTGCTTTTGCAGAAAGCCGTGGTTGTTGGGCTCGACGCCAAGTATGATGTTGTCCAGAACAGAGAAGCATTCCACCAGCTTGAAGTGCTGGTGAACCATGCCTATGCCAAGGGCGTTGGCGTCATTAGGATCCTTAATTTCGACCTTGCGGCCGTCTTTATGTATCTCGCCCTCCTCAGGCTGATACAGACCGAAAAGTACGCTCATAAGGGTTGATTTGCCGGCTCCG
>OLQA01001807.1_pt1 | contig 18061 bp, 19 predicted proteins | sample 1673151 | NCBI WGS metagenome assembly OLQA01 (sample SAMEA3136760, study PRJEB25190) | human gut metagenome | biome: human gut; feature: human-associated habitat; material: faeces | place: Austria | collected 2013 | reverse complement strand
TTGAGAGCGAAAAAAATATTTGAGAAAATTATATTCGGGGACTTGACATATATTGGCTATCGATATATAATCAAGGCAAATAAAAGGAAAGTTCCTGAATATTTTTTTACTCCTTACTATCGATAATCGATATAATATGTTGAACGATATAAAGGGTGAAGAAAAAGTTAAGAGAGGAGAGATTTGTATGACACTTAGTAAGAATCAGGTATCCGGTAATACAGCAATGCTGATCTTGAAATTGATTTCAGAGAAAGATATGTACGGTTATGAGATGATCGACACACTGGCGAAGCGTTCAGACAATGTATTTGAACTGAAGGTTGGTACACTTTACCCGTTGCTTCACGGAATGGTGCAGTCAGGGTATCTCAAGTGCTACACCCAGGAAGCGAATGGAAAGCTTCGCAAGTATTATCAGATCACACCGAGCGGGAAGAAATATCTTGCAAAGATGACAGAAGAGTGGAACCGCTACGCATCCGCAGTACAGAATCTGCTGCAGGCAGAAGTGTAGAAGAAGTGTAGAAGATGTGTATGAAGATACGAACAGGGGGTGCGAGATTATGAAAGAATATGAATATTTAAAACGTCTTGGAAAATGTATTTCTAACGGTTCTGTAAGAGGAGAGATTTTGGATGAATATAAGGCACATCTGGAAGACTGTCGAGAGGCGCTTATGAAAAATGGCATGAGTAAAGCGGAAGCCGAGGAGGAAGCAGTAAGACAGATGGGCAATCCGGAAGAAGCCGGCAATGAACTCAATCAGATCCATGCGAGAGTGCTTGATTTCAGTATGTTCTGGTGGATGATGTTCTTTGCATTTTTAGTACCTGTATTTGAAGTTATCAGCAGATTAGTGACAGCGGGAAAATATGGAATTGTTGGCTTTATGAATGAGTATCAGGGAATGAATCAGATTCCGCTGCAGGTACATCTGGTAGTCGGAACAGCAATCCTGTGTTACGGAATTATTTTAAGTATCTGGGAAAAATATTCCGGAAAAGAACTGTTCTATGCGTATGGAAGGAACTGGAAAGGAAGTTATCTGACGAACAGCGGAACCGTAATGGCATTGGCAGGTCTGATCTGTTCAGCAGCAATTCCGGTCAGAGGATTTGTAAAAGGAATGATCGGCGTGTTTGCAGCAACAGTGTTGAATATCATTATCCGGACAGTGATGAATCTGATTCGTAACCGCAGAGAGCAAAAATATCTGTGGGAGATCGGACTTGCTGATACAGAAATTACCTGGAACGGCAAAGGTACGATCTGCGGTGGCAATATGAAAGTCCGCGCGAGAGCATCCGAAGAAGGGGCGGTAATCCCGTCAGGTGCACCGATCATGGTCGTAAGTATGGAAGGATTCAAGCCGGTAGTGATAGCAATATAAAGCGTACAAGTGCGAATGATACAGATTGTGATGAATGGCGAAAAGAATAAAAACCAAGATGCAATTTGTAAAATGAGTTTGTTTTCTTAGTGTTACATGATAAAATAGAATCAAGTGAAAAGCGAAAAGATCAGTATGCATTTGCATATTGGTCTTTTTGCCGCTATAGAATTTGGATGAATTTGCCAGTGGCAGATTCATCAATGAAATAATTATAATAAACAAAAGAATGGTAAGTGACGAACAAAAAGGGGATTGTTTGGAATGTCAGAGAGAACTTTTAAGAAAAATGAAATTACAGAGGGTGTGATTTGGAAACAGTTATTGATCTTTTTCTTCCCGATCATGCTCGGCACACTGGTACAGCAGTTTTACACAACTGTGGATACGATCATAGTCGGAAGATTTGTCGGCAAGGCAGCGCTTGCCAGTGTGGGTGGACCGGCAGCAGTTATTGCGAATATCGTTATTACTTTTTTTAACGGTCTTGCCAATGGTGCAGCGGTCATTATTGCCCAGTATTATGGATCAAGGGATGAGGAAAGACTGCACGTGGGATTACATACTGCATATGCATTTTCCATTATGACCAGTATTGCGGTTACAGTAGTTGGAGTGATCGGAACGCCGTATTTTTTGAAATGGATGAACACACCGGAAGATATGATGGCAGATTCGACCATTTATCTGCGGGTATATTTTTTTGGAATTATTTTTACCCTTGTGTATAATATGGGAGCAGCGATTATGCGTGCAGCGGGGGATTCCAGAAGACCTCTTCTGTATCTGATCGTATGCAGTGTGATGAATATCATTCTGGATATTGTGATGGTTGTATTCTTACATATGGGCATTGCAGGAGCTGCGCTGGCGACGGTGATTTCGCAGTGCATCAGTGCGGCGTTGGTTACCTACTCGCTGATGCATGCGTATGATGTGATGAAACTGAAGCTCCGTGAAATTCGTATGAACATGTCTGTACTTGCAAAAGAATTAAAAATCGGGATTCCGGGAGCACTGCAGGCATGTGCTTACGGTGTGACAAATGTCATCATCCAGGCAGTGGTAAATGGATTTGGGACAGATACAGCAGCGGGCTGGGCGGCTTATGGAAAGCTGGATATGATCTTCTGGACGGTCAACAGTGCGCTTGGTGTTGCGGTTACAACTTTCGTTGGTCAGAATTACGGAGCCGGTAAGATGGATCGTGTATACAAGAGCATTCGTGTCAATCTTGGAATTTCCTATTTATTTAACGGAGTTGTGCTGATTGTACTGTATGTTTTCTGCGAACCGCTGTATCATCTGTTTACAACCGATCAGGCAGTCATAGATATCGGAGTTTATATGCTCAGATTCCTTGTGCCAAGCTACCTGCTAAGCGTACTGCTTGAGAATCTGACCGGCGGACTGAGGGGCTTAGGTGATGTGTTATGGCCGACGATCTTTACGTTTGCAGGATTATTCTTTGTGAGATTGCCTTGGACGATGATCATGACGCAGCTCCATCATAATGTGGAGACTTTACTGATCAGTTACCCGCTTGCGTGGGGGACAACGATTATTTGCCTGATTCCATACTATTTTTGGAGAAAAAAGAAGAAAATGTCGCAGATTGCTTGACCTTCAAGTGACTTGATAGTGTATTGTTGAGCCATCAAAAGAGATGATCATCATATATTATCAGGAAAGAAGGAAGTAGGATGCGAGAGAGAAGAGGTTATAATATGAATATCAAAGAAGTTGAGAAAGTTACCGGACTTACGAAAGCAAATATCCGGTTTTATGAAGAAGAAGGGCTGGTGTGCCCAAAACGAAATGAACAGAATAATTATCGTATCTATACAGAGGTAGAGATAAAACGTTTACAGGAAGTAAAAAAATTAAGACTGCTTGGAATTTCCATTCCGGAGATCCAGAAGATCTATGCGGAAGAATTATCATTGCAAAAAGCAATGGAAAGACGTTTGAAAGAGATTAGGGAAGAGGAGCGATTACTTCAGGAGACAAGGGCAATCTGTCAGAAAGCGATTCGCGCGAACTGGAATCTGAATGAGATTGACCGGTTAGAAATCAAGGAGTCAAAAGAAGAGTGGCAGGAGCGGCTCAGAAAATTAATGACAGAAGACCTTGTGCAGACAAAACTTACGAGAAATGAGCTCAATAATACAATTGGCTTGTTGTTCAGTGCAGGTATGCTGATCAGTATGCTGACCGTGTATTTTATGAAAGTTACCTGGATAAAGGAGTATATGTATATTGGAGTTGCAGCAATTGGAGTGGAAGTTGTGTTTCTGATCATATCTGCGATGTCCTCCGATATAAAAGTACATATGGGTATACTGTTTGCTGGGGCGATTGCACAGCCAGTCGCACTTACTGCGGTGATGGGATTTGTAATGGAACTGATACATGATTCGCAGAAATCACATACTGCGTATATGAAGATGGAATACCATTATATTATCGGGCTTTATGTTCTGACATTGCTTTTAGGTATCTTACTCTGGCTTGGCTCTAAAGTCTGGAAAATGGTATTACAGTCACTTGCCGTTACACTGCTTATTGGAATCATCGGTGTGGGGGTTCTGACAGGTGGATTTTATGTTTCTTACAGAGGACTTCTGGGAATGCAGGGTTCGCTTATATTTGCAGCCGGAGCGCTGGTATATGTAGTAACAGTTCTTGGTGTATGGCAGCATGCCAACAGTGACTGGAAAGTATACAACCGTTATCATGGCGTGTATACAGCGGGGCAGATGGTTAATGTATTTGCTACGATTATGAGTGCAGTTGGATACAACAGCTGGCGTAACTGGAGAAGATAGAGTGAGAACAGATAGACAGGTGGATTATGATTTGGAAGACTCCGCAGATTTGTGGAAAGATTACGGAGAGAACAACATTGATTTTCGAAAAAACAGAGTTTTAGTTATTTCAGGGAATTGTAATCAGAATCTGTGTGTGATACTATAAATAAATAGTATCAAAAACAAAGGAGATTTTACGATGAACTTTTTGGAAGAACGGATTGTAAAAGATGGGATTGTAAAAGATGGAAATGTACTGAAAGTAGACAGTTTCCTAAATCATCAGATGGATATTGAACTGTTTAACGAGATCGGTAAGGAATTTAAGAGACGTTTTGAAGGCAAGAATATTAATAAGATTCTTACAATAGAAGCTTCCGGTATCGGAATTGCCTGTATTGTAGCACAGTATTTTAACGCACCGGTTGTATTTGCGAAGAAGACGAAGAGCATCAATCTGGAAGGTGAGATGTATGTAGCAGAAGTAGAATCTTTTACACACAAATGCAAGAACCAGGTTATTGTTGCGAAGAAATTTTTAAGCGAAGATGACCATGTGTTATTAATTGATGATTTCCTTGCAAACGGATGTGCACTTCAGGGATTGATCCAGATTGTGCAGTCTGCCGGTGCAACCGTAGAAGGCATCGGAATTGTAATTGAGAAGGGATTCCAGGCAGGTGGAAGAGTCATCCGTAATCTGGGATTCCAGTTAGAGTCGCTGGCGATCGTTGACAATATGAACACTGAGACAGGAGAAGTTTATTTCAGAGAGCAGTAAAGAAAGACCGGTGCATCAGGTGGTGCACCGGTCTTTTTGAGAGGGTAAAATGAAAAATCTATATAAACTGTTATTCAGTAATTGTCTAGGCGAGGTCCGGCAGACATAAGAGCTACTCCCCAGGCTATACATCCGACGTCCTCTTTAGTTGATACTGTTAGTATATAAGCAAATTGTGACGGCAATATGACAAAAACTGGAAATGTTTATAAAATTTCTTAAGAAAATCTTATCCTAACCTAAAAGATTTTATAATGGTCAGGAAAGGCAATTTTTCTTACAGCGTGTGAATAAATTTCAGGAAATCAGCACGTCCCTGTTCGGTGCATTTATATACACCGGCATCTTCCAGTACGTGTGTGAAGACGATGCCAACCTCTTTCTGAAGGATTTCCATAACATTTTCTTCTGTAATATTGTCGTAAGTCGGAAGAAATTCTTCTACCCAGTCTGCATGCTTTTCGATTTTTTTGTTTGAACGGATATCTTTGCCATTTACAATGTAATCGGCAAGAAGTTCCAGTTCTTCTTTCAGACGGGATGGAAGTACGGCAAGTCCCATAACTTCGATCAGTCCGATATTTTCCTTCTTAATATGATGATACTGTGCATGCGGGTGATAAACACCTAACGGATGTTCGTCGGTCGTAATGTTGTTGCGAAGTGTCAGATCCAGCTCATAAGTATCACCGTTTTTTCTGGCAATCGGTGTGATCGTGTTGTGCGGTTCACCGTTTGTTTCAGCATAAATAAATGCATCTTCATCCGTATAAGATCTCCAGCAGTTTAATACGTGTTCCGCAAGATCGATCAGGCGTGATGTGTCTTTGCTGCGGATGCGAAGTACGGATAATGGCCATTTTACAATACCGGCTTCCACATCTTCATATCCCGGAATCGTTACCGGAAGTTCGATTTTTGCTTTCGCCATGGCGAATGTATAGTGTCCGCCCTGAAAATGATCGTGGCTTAAGATAGAGCCACCGACAATCGGAAGATCGGCATTGGAACCAAGGAAATAATGTGGAAATAATTTGATAAAATCAAATAATTTGGTAAATGCAGTACGGTCGATCTTCATTGGCACATGTTCATCATTAAAGACGATGCAGTGCTCATTATAGTATACATATGGGGAATACTGGAATCCCCAGTTACTCTGATTGATCGTGATCGGAATAATACGGTGGTTTTCTCTCGCCGGATGATTGACTCTTCCGGCGTAACCTTCATTTTCCATGCAAAGCTGGCATTTCGGGTAGCTGCTTGCGGCAGCATTTCTTGCGGCAGCGATTGCTTTTGGATCTTTCTCCGGTTTGGATAAATTGATTGTAATGTCAATTTCACCGTATGGAGAATCGACTTTCCACTTCAGGTCTTTTGCTACGCGGTAGCGGCGGATGTAATCACTGTCCTGACTGAATTTATAATAATAGTCCGTTGCTTTTTCTGGGGAAATAGCATATTTTTCCCAGAAAGCTGCCTGTACCTGTGCGGGTCTCGGAAGCAGACAGTTCATAAGCTTTGTGTCGAAGAGATCGCGGTAAACAACGTTGTCTTCAATGATTCCACGTTCTACGGCAATATTTAAAAGGTTTGCAAGGATTGTTTCAAGATCCGGAGAGCCATAAGCCACAGCTTCCGGCTCTTCGTAGTTATCTTCGTGAAAAAGATCTAACAGAAGATTTGTTGTATAGATCCGTTCACATTCCGGTGTCAGTCCGGTTCTGATTCCATAGTCTACTAAATGTCTGATATTTTCATATAACATCTGAATCCCTCCTAGCTCAGACGGTGTGCGCCATCGCCAACTTCTACAACATAGAACTCAGCAGTGTTTCCGGTCTGTTCTTTATATCCGTTACCAACTTTTTCGATAAATGTATCAACCGCATCATTTTTTACAATGCTGACAGTACATCCGCCGAATCCGCCTCCTGTGATACGGGAACCGATAACGCCCGGGATTTTCCATGCAAGGTCTACGAGAATATCGATTTCTTCGCAGGATACTTCGTAATCATTTTTTAGAGAAATGTGGGATTCGTTCATCAATTTACCAAATTCTTCAATATTGTTTGCTTTCAATGCAGCGACTGCACGGATGGTTCGCTGGTTTTCGTATACAGCATGTTTTGCACGGAGCTGTCTTACAGGATTTTTGATTGTATCTTTGTGTGCTTCGAACTCTGCTTCCGTAAGATCGCCGAGAGTAACGATCGGCATTTCGGATTTCAGTTCTTCCAGAGCGGTTTCACATTCACTTCTGCGGTCATTGTATGCAGAATCTACAAGACTGTGTTTTACTTTACTGTTTGTGATAACGATTTTTGCATCTGGGAGTACAACCGGTGCATATTCGTATTCCAGAGTATTTGTGTCAAGGAAAATCGCATTGTCTTTTTTACCCATGGCACTTGCAAACTGATCCATGATTCCACAGTTGCAACCATTGAAGTTATTTTCAGAATACTGTCCGATCTGTGCAATCTCCGGCATCGTAATCTCATCAAATCCAAACATATCTTTTAACACAATACCTGTCAGTACTTCTAGGGAAGCAGAAGAGGACAGTCCGGAACCGTTTGGAATATCACCGTAAATAGCAATGTCCATTCCCTGCGGAAGTTTGTAGCCGCGTTTCTCGAATGTCCACATCACTCCCTTTGGATAGTTTGTCCAGTCTGCTTTTTCATCTGGTACAAGGTCATCAAGACTTGTCTCAATCACACCAAGAGAAGCGAAGTTTTCAGAATAGAAGCGGAGAACACGGTCGTCTCTTTTTCTTGCTACCGCATAAGTTCCAAGTGTTAATGCACATGGAAATACGTGTCCGCCATTATAATCTGTATGCTCTCCGATCAAGTTTACGCGTCCAGGTGCGAAATACGTGCGGATATCTCCGTCGGCACCGAAAAGATTCTGAAAAGTTTCCATTAATTTCTCTGTCATTTTTTATTCTCCATTCTTTTTTATTTTATAGTTGCGATAAATGCTTTGTTGAACTATGATAATAATAATGAGATAAATAAACACTCGCAATAAGAATAATAGACAATACTATAAGAATATTGAGGAAGTGGAAAATGCAGATTAATATTGAAGAGAATCAGAAAGAAATCAAGGAACATGGCAGTTACAGTTTCCCGTTAAATGTAGCTGTGGAGCATATTGAGTCCTATGAACAGGGTGCATTTTTGTGGCACTGGCACCCGGAGATCGAGATTACGAAGATCGTATCCGGAGAGATGGAATACCACATTAATGAAAAGATATATAATCTGGAAGAGGGCGAAGGTATGTTTGGAAACAGCCGGACGCTGCATGCCGGATACCGGCGTGACCGGAAGGAATGTACATATTTATCCATTACCTTTCATCCGCGTCTGGTTTACGGATATGAGGGGAGTGTTTTTCACAGTAAATACGTGGAGCCGTTGGTTGATGACAGCAGTTTTGCAGCGCTTAAGCTGGAAAAAGATATAGAGTGGCATCAGGACATTTTGCGGCGGATGGTTAAGATCCAGAAACTTATGGGTGAACAGCCGGAAGATTATGAGATGCAGATTCAGCAGGAAGTTCTTAGGATCTGGGATTATCTGTACCGGGAATACAGAAAAAGACCGCATGCAAAAGCGGAGAGCGCAGTGCATCTGGAACGTCTCAGGGAAATGCTTTCTTACATGGAACAGAATTACAGCCGTGACATCAATCTGGATGATATAGCAGCACATGTGAATATTTGTAAAAGTGAATGTTGTAGATTTTTTAAGAAACATATGGATATGACCATTCTGGAATATCTGATGTCTCTTCGGATACAGAAAAGTATTCCACTTCTGAAAAAAGGAAAGAGCGTTGCAGAGACAGCCGGACTGGTTGGATTTGCCAGCCCGGCGTATTTTGGCCAGATTTTCAAGCGATACATGCAATGTACGCCGAAGTCTATACAGAAGTAATAACAAGATTTAAGCAAATTTGCGGATTTTCAGCGGCACACCAAGGTCAGCGGTCAGCTTTTTACAGGCTTCAATCTGATCTTCAGGGAGAACATCTACAATGGATAATCTTACCGATGGGATCACTTTATGGGCTTCCTGTGCAAAGGAAAGCATAGCTTCAAAAGCTCCTTCGAAACGAGGTCTTGTGACAGCATTGTATTTTTCGGCATCCGGTGCATTCAGACTGATGGAAAGTGCATCGACAACCGGGGCAAGTTCCGGAACAATATCTCGTCCGTGCTGAAGATTGCCAAGTCCGTTTGTATTAATGCGGATTTTTACACTGTATTTTTCTTTGGCATATTTTGCGGATGCCAGAAGGATGTCGAGCGCACAGGTCGGTTCTCCATAACCGCAGTAAACAAGCTCATCATAACCGGTAAAATCAAAAGCATCCATGGCAGCTTTAATCTCTTCCAGTGTCGGATCTTTTTTGTGCCAGAGTGTCTCGGCATCACCGACACCGTCTTCGTGACTTCGGATGCAGAAGGTGCATCTGCAGTTGCATTGATTTGTAATGTTTGCGTATACCTGGTTTTTGTATGTGTATAAAATGTCAGCCATTTTTTGTTCTCCTATCTTAAAGTATTTCATTAGAAAGCTGTCTGCGGCAGCTCAAGCAGATAATATTTTAGATTTACTGATATAAAATCAATTCTGCTTTATTTTTGATATGTGCTTTATCCATTGCACCGGCAAGTACAAGGAAAATCACAGCACTTCCACCGGACTGTACAGCGCTTCCTGCAAAAGAAACGATGACAGATATCCAGGAACCAAAGAGGATTCCCTGGGCAAGATAATAACCGGTTGCGGAAATAAGAGCGGCGAGGAAAGGTGCAATGATATTACGTCCGTTCAGCATGCGCCCGTTTTTGCTTGTAAATGGTAATGTGATCAGCATCTTGATTATAATCGTTGCCGGCGCCCACATTGGTGCAGTCAGAAGGTCTGCAAGTCCTCCGCCGATCGCAGCGGCAGCCATCGCATATGGCCTTGGCAGGATCACAGCTGCGACATAGATCAGGGCATCACCGAAGTGGATATATCCACCGTTTGCACCGTAAGGTATATGACAGATATATGCAGTCATCAAGGTGATGATTGCTGCGAATAATCCGGTGACAGTCAATAAAGTAACTGGTTTTTGCTGTTTCTCATTCATTATTAAATCTCCTTTTCTAATCCGGCAGTAAGCATTGCCAGATATTGCTCATAATTTACACCATCATTAGCCGGAATATGTTCCCTGACAGAGTCAGCAAGTGCGGCTTCCAGAAATGAACCGGCGAGTTTAATGGTGGCTGGTACGTCATATCCCCTTGCAATCCCTGCGCTTAAGCAGGAGGCAAAAAGATCTCCGGTTCCGGAATAACTGCCACCGATATATGGAAAAGAGACAAGTGTCTGCATTTCTTTTGTAACATAGAGGTTTCCCATTTTGCGAGTTCCGTCATTATCAGAAAAACGGATTCCGGTTACAATAACTTTAGAAGGCCCGGCTTCACAAAGACTCTGTGCCAACTTCACGATTTCTTTCGTCATAGATTCTGCATCGGAAATGGCAACCAGTTCATGATAAGAAGCATCCGTGAGCAATGTCAGCTCTGTCAGATTTGGTGTGATAATGTCAGCGGTCATGGCAAGTTTTTTCATTTTGCGTAACAATTCAGGTGTGAACATTGCATAAGTCCGTCCGTCATCACCCATAACCGGATCGACTAATAAGAATGTGTCCGGTGTGTCAAATGTTTCTACGAAATGAAAAATCTGGTCAATCTGCTGCTCACTTGCTACGAATCCGGTGTAAATACCATCGAAAGTCTGTCCCATCTTTTCCCATTCGCTTCGAAAATACTCCATCTTCTCTGTGTAATCATCACAATAATAACTCGGATAACCGGTCTGAGCGGATAACACTGCTGTCGGCAGTGGACAGGGCTGCACTCCCATAGCGGCAATGACAGAGATTGCTGCGGTAAGAGAACACCTGCCGAATCCGGATAAATCATTGATCACGGCAATTTTTTTTGTCATAGTGTAACTTCCCTTCATCAAAACTACACTTATCTTAGCACTAAAGTGGTGTGTTTGAAAAAGCCAGATATAACAAAACTAAGCAAGCCAGTTAAAGGAGATAAAAATAGGTGGGTTTCAAGTATAAAATGTGATAAGATAAATACAAATTGAAAAATATATCTTAATATTAGAGAAAGATGGGGAATGAATTTATGATTACGCCAATTCAGAAGAATAAAGTATACGAAGATATATCAACGCAGATAAAACAACAGATTGAAGACGGGACCTGGAAAGAGGGAGAACGTATTCAGGGGGAAATAGAACTGGCAAAAGAATTCCAGGTTGGCAGAAGTTCCATAAGAGAGGCAATAAAATCTTTGCAGGTGTTAGGAATCCTGGAGGCACGGACTGGACAGGGAACTTATATTGCACCGAATGCGTTACAGAGGATCAATGATAATCGTCTGATGGAAATGATGAGCAATGAACATTATTATGATGAAATCTTACAGTGCAGATTAATATTGGAATCTCAGGCGGCTTACCTTGCAGCAAAGCAGTGTACGGAAGAAGATATTGCATATTTACAGAAAAATTATGAAGAGATGGTAGAAGATACGTTACAGGGCTGGGATGAAGAGTCTGAAAAAAAAGGACATGAATTTCATGCTTACATTGTGAAGATGCTTCATAATGATGTGCTGATGGCACTATATAATTCACTGGTGCAGATGGTTTTGGAGGAAAGAGAAGAGTTTGAAAAGGACTCGGAACTTGAAGAGGTGTTATCATACCATCGTGAACATGGTGAGTTGATTCAGGCATTAAAAGATCATGATGCCGAGCGAGCTCGAAAGATTGTGGAATATCATTTAACTAGAAAAATGAGAAATAAATAGAATAAAAACATGAGTTGTCTAAATTGTTGCGACAACTCATGTTTTTTTTGAAACAATTTCAAATAACTACTTGACTTTTGATGGATTTAATGTATATTAAATGTAAGGCTGTCAGACAACCAGACAATACAAAATAACAAGGAGGATACAAGGAATGAGAAAAAGAGTCTTGAGTGCGATTTTTGCATGCGTCTTTGCGGTTGGACTTCTTGCAGGATGTGCGAATAGTGGTCAAAATGCATCCGGCGAGACGAAAAGTGGAAAAAGAATTTGGAAATTTGCACACACAAGAGCGGAAGGCACGGATAACGATAAACTTGCCAATGAATTTGCGGATAAATTGACGAGTCAGATGGATAATTTACAGATTAATATTTATCCAAATAACCAACTGGGTGATTATACGGTTGTTCAAGAATGCGCAGGTATGGGAGAAATCCAGTTAATGTTAGGATCTATGTCGCCATCTGTTAACTCTACGTTATCTGTACAAATTGCTCCATATCTGGCAACAAGCTGGGATGAAGCAATGGCATTGTATAATTCGAATGACGGAATGGTATATCAGTATGTAAGCGGCCAGTTGAAAAAAGAAAATATCAAACTTTTAGCCGTAATTCCTAAGTATTTCGGTGCAATTATGACAACAAAGCCAGCGAAAAATATTGAAACCCCAGGTGCAAAAAAAGGACTGAAAATTCGTGTTCCTCAGCAAAAAGCGTTTGAAGAGTTCGGAACTGCAATTGGCTTTTCCACAACACCGTTGCCGACATCTGATACATTTACTGCGTTACAGACAGGAGTTGTAGATGGTGTGTCTGGTGGTGGTGCAGAACAGTATTGGAACGATTACGGTGAATTGTGTAAATATTTGTATTGTACAAAGACGCATATGGAATGTCACTGGATCTATATGAGTATGGATACCTGGAAAACATTGTCGGCAGAGGAAAAGCAGATTGTGCAGAAGAGTGCAAAAGAAATTGAGGATGAAGCATTTAAACTTGCTAAGAGTAATGAGAAAAAGTACATTAAGTTATTCAAAGAAAAAGGTGTAGAAGTATACGAACCGGGAGATAAAGTAATCGATGATTATCGAGATTATGTGCGGAAAAAAGTATGGCCAAAAATTGGTTCTGAATATGGTTCCGTATGGGGCAAGTTGAGTAAGAAGATTCAAAATCAATAGGAGGAAAAAGAGATGAAAGTACTTGGAGAAAAAATAGAACGCTTTCTTGACATAGTTGGAAATGTCTGTGAAGTCGTTTGTTCTATATTGGCTTTATTTATGGTATTCCTCGTGACGTTACAGGTTATTTTACGATTTTTTAATATGCCTTTATTTGGAATTGAAGAATTACTGACATTTCCTACTATTTGGGTATATTTCCTTGGCGGAGCGTGTGCAGCATATACGAATTCCCATATTGAATGTGGAATTGTGAAGGCGGTTTCAAAAAATAAACATGCAGTTCAGATTACAGAAATCGTTTGTAATATCGTTGCCAGTGCATTAGCAATATATGTGTTTGACTGGGCGGTACAATATTCGATACATAGTCTGGAAATCGGAAAGAAAAGTGCAGTGCTTGGAATCCCTATGCCAATCGGAGAACTGGCAATTCTTACAGGATTGACACTGATGTGTGTATATACATTAGTCGGAACTGTAAAAAATATCGTTAAATTCAAAGAAAAATGGGAAGAAGGAGGAAATAGATCATGAATGTAATGGTTGCATTTGCAATTTGTATGTGCTTGTTATTGATCCTGTTATTGATAGGTATTCCATTACCATATTGTTTTGCCGGAGCGTTGATTTTCCTGGTAGCAACTTGTAATGTGCCTGTGCGGTCTTTGTTTGTGTGGGGATATTCACAGATGATCAGTACCTCGCTTCTTGCAGTACCGATGTTCGTAATAGCAGGAAATTTAATCGCAGAAAGCGGCATGGCAGAGAAACTGGTAGGACTTGCCAGAGTATTTGTAGGAAAAATTAAAGGCGCACTCGGAGTTATCGTTGTTGTCATTTGTGGTATCATGGGAGCTATTTCAGGAAGTGCATTCACCGGAATAGCAGCTCTTGGAGGAATTATGATTCCAGAGCTTCGAAGAGAAGGATATTCCAGAGGATTTGCGACTTCTTTGGTGACTTGTTCCTCTATTTTGGGAAGCTTAATTCCACCAAGTGTTCCTCTTATTATTTATGGTTGGGCAACAGGAACCAGTATTCTGGCAGGCTTTCTTTCAACTGTAGTACCTGGAATTTTAACAATTATAACCTTTTCTGTTTTAAATATTGTATATGCAAGAAAATATGCGAATGCTCCGGTAGTAGAAGAAACAGTAGCAGAAGAAAAGCCAAAATCAAAGAAAAAAGTAATCATTGAATCCATTCCTGCACTTATGATGCCTGTAATTATTCTTGGAGGAATTTACGGAGGTATCTTTACCGCAACGGAAGCTGCGTCTGTATGTGCGGTGCTTGCAATTTTATTAGGAGTCTTTGTGTATCGCAGATTGAAAGCAAAAAATACCCTGAATATGTTACGATCTACAGCATCTTCTATAGGATCTATTTTTATGATGATCTTTTTCTGCCTGTTACTGAGTCAGGCAATGACACAGCTTCAGATTCCACAGATGCTCGTAAATGTATGTCGGAAAATGATCCGGAGATTCGTGATGCAATTGCAATCGCACATGCGAACGGAGTGGAGACAAAGGTGGATTTTCTGGAAGAAGGAAAATATCCGGAAAATTCAGCCAGAGTTACAGTATATACAAAAGATGGTGAAGAATATTCCGTATTTGGAACTTCAATAGGTGGCGGAAGCATTCTTATCAGTGAAATTGACCGGGTTCCTATGCGCCTGACAGCGGATACCTGGCATGTGATAGTATGGAGTGAAACAGAGCTGGCAAAAGAGACATTTGCAGGAGCAAAAGAAGTACAGCAGGGCATTTCAGAAAAACAAGAATATGTAACGTGTGGTACGTTTCTTGAAAAACCGGATGAGAGTATGCTTGAGCTGCTTCGCGGGCAGAACATGGTGAAAAAAATAAGTCTTGCGTCACCGGTTCTTGCCTATGGATCCTCTAAAAGACATGTAGAATGGATCAGTTCTTGTGACAGCGTTTGTGAATATGCTGAAAAGGAGAATTTAACACTGGCAGAGACTGCTGTCAGATATGAATCCTTACGATCCGGATTTTCGGAAAAAGTAATTCGTGACCGAATGCATGAACAGTGGCTTTTGATGAAAGAATCTGTAAAAAAAGGACAGGAAGAGCATCAGCTGCTCTATGGACTTACCAGTGGAAAAGATGGAAAAATGCTGATGCAGGCAGTGGAGAAAGAAGAGACGATTTCAGGAGGTACGATTCCACTTGCGACAGCAATGGCTCTTGGAGTTATGGAATATAATGGCTCCATGGGATGTATTGTCGCAGCTCCAACTGCAGGTTCCTCAGGAATTGCACCTGGATGCATGACTGCATTGCAACAGGTACATCAACTTTCAGATAAACAGATTGAAGATGGGCTGTTTGTAAGTGCATTGATTGGCGTTATAATGGCTGCTTGTGATGTGTCTTTTTCAGGATCTGTCGGTGGCTGCCAGGGAGAAGTAGGAGTATCCAGTGCAATTACATCAGCAGGTATGGCCAGTATTTTCACTGAAGATAAGGAAGCAATTATGCATGCAATGGCTATTTGTATGAAGAATTTGCTGGGACTTGTGTGTGATCCGATAGCAGCACCGATTGAAGTTCCATGTATAAAGCGAAATGCAGTTGGTGTGGCAAATGCTTATATTTCTTCCGATATGGCTTTGGCAGGAGTAAGAAGCTTTATTCCGCCGGACGAGGTGATCGATGCACTGATTGATGTAGAGAAGCGCCTGCCATCAGAATTAAAGTGTGCAACAATAGGTGGACTGGCATGTACCAAAACAGCTGTGTGTACACGAAAAAAATTAACGCAGTAGATTTTTAACATAGAACCCTATAATATGAAAATGAAAAAGAGACTTACGCATGAATGAGATGCTCCCCTTCTGTGGAGTGTACAAACAGAGTGCAGTCTCTTTTTCGTTGTTTATAGACAAAAAATATGATAGAATATGTGAGAATTTTAACCTGATAATATTGTATAAGAAGGAACAGAAGAGAAAATGGAAAATCTGATATTTAGTTTAAATGCAACCGTCCCGATTTTTTTACTTATGATCCTGGGACTATTATTCCACAAAATCGGATGGATCGATGATGTATTTGCACAGAAAATGAACAAATTCGTATTTGTGGTTCCGCTTCCGGTTTTAGTGTTTAGTGATCTGGCCACAGTCGATTTTCACGAAGTATGGAATATGAAATTTGTATTGTTTTGTTTTCTGGCAACATTTCTCAGTATTACACTGGTATCATTTATGTCACTGGGGTTAAAAGAAAGAGCTTTGAGAGGAGAATTTATTCAGGCATCCTACAGAAGCAGTGCTGCACTTCTTGGAATTGCATTTATACAGAATATATACGGAAATGCAGGAATGGCACCGGTTATGATCATTGGAAGTGTGCCGCTTTATAATATTATGGCAGTATTGGTGTTATCCCTCTTTAAGCCGGGACAGAGTGGACTTGATAAGGCTGTTTTAAAAAGAACAGCTAAAGGGATTGTGACAAATCCGATTATTTTAGGAATTGTGGCAGGACTTCTCTGGTCTGCACTGGGACTTAAGATGCCACATATTATGCAGAAAACGGTAACGAATATCGGCGGTGTGGCAACACCGATGGGGCTTATGGCAATGGGAGCTACTTTCGATATAAAGAAGGCATTTGCAAAAGTGAAACCGGCAGCAGTTGCGACGTTTATGAAATTAATCGGTCTTGCAGCAATCTTTCTTCCAATTGCGATTACATTGGGGTTCCGAAGAGAAGAACTGGTGGCGATACTGGTAATGCTGGGATCAGCGACAACCGTAAGCTGTTTTGTTATGGCGAAAAATATGGGACATGAAGGAGTCCTTAGTTCCAGTGTTGTAATGCTTACTACCCTGTTCAGCGCATTCACACTGACAGGATGGCTGTACATATTAAAAAGCATGAACTTTATATAGTTCATGCTTTTCAAAACTTTTGATACTAATGACAAACTTTGCAAGGCCTTCTCTTTGGACATGAGGCGAGTGATCCTGATTTTACAACACGAGAGCGGCTAAGCGTAGGGCAGCTTCTGGTGCTGTGGTAGACTTGTCCGGAAGGAGTCCAATATACGGTTCCAGAAGTCTTTTTCGGTTTTGGTTTTCTCTTTTTAGTAATGATCCGTACTTTGCACGTAGCTTTTTTTCCGGATTTTAAGGTGACAGTTATTTTAACTTTTCCGTTTTTCTTTGCTTTGATTTTCCCGGTTTGTGTGACAGATGCCAGTTTTTTATTGCTAGATTTCCATTTTTTTACAGAATCTCCTCTTCCATAGGAAACTTTAAGCTTTTTTGATTTCCCCTTATAAAGCGTTAGCGATTTTGGTGCTATTTTAGCATATGCTTTTATTTTTGGAGTTGTTTTGGTTTGAATGCTGTCGCAATACCAACAAAAGCGTTCTTTTGTACCGGTTCTAAATACAGTTGCTTCTTTTAATACCTCCCATTCAGACCAGTCGTGTGTGCAGACATCAGCATCTGAATCAGCGGCCTGTGCCGGTAATGGCATAGGAAGCAGAACTGTCAGCAATAAAGCGACTAACAGTATGGTAAATTTCTTTTTCATGATTTCTTCCCTCTTTCTATCGATTATGATAGCTTTATTATAAGAAGTAAAAAAGTGAAAGTCAAACCTTAAGGATTTCTGAAATCTGTGTAAAATCCTTGACAAAAACAGAATCGATAGATATGATGTTTAGTGAGTTTATACGTAAAGGCGTTGAAGAAGAGGAGTATGTATCATTCCCTGTCAGAGAGAACTGTCCGCAGGCTGGAAGGCAGTTTCAGAATCAGAAGATACAGAAGGTAGCTTTGGATGCCGGATATCTGAACCGACAGATTACGAACTGGTCAGCAGATTTAGAGATCAGAGGAACAAGTAGGATATCCCGGAGTCGTTCCCGTTAAAGAATAAGATGAGACATATGGAAGAGTTTCTTCTATATAATAAA
>OLQA01001798.1_pt1 | contig 18097 bp, 18 predicted proteins | sample 1673151 | NCBI WGS metagenome assembly OLQA01 (sample SAMEA3136760, study PRJEB25190) | human gut metagenome | biome: human gut; feature: human-associated habitat; material: faeces | place: Austria | collected 2013 | reverse complement strand
CGAACAGGAGCAGTACTCGCTGGAGGAAGTGCGCCTGCTGCTGAAGCTGCTGCAGTGTTCCAAAAGATCAGGGTAGGAACTGCGCCTGGCGCAGCATAACTATAAAAATCAATGAAGAAAGGTCAGGGTGGAAAATGAGTAAAAAAGGAGAGTTAAATAAAAAGATAATGAGGACATTGCTGGCTATGTCGCTGGTATATGCGGGAGGGATGTTTTGCGGCGATCGGGCAGAGGCCTTCGGTTATGGTGATACTGCTTTGGAAACTGTAACTACAAACGGTTCCTCGCCTATCAATGATGATAAAATTATTACGTCTGCTGATATTATTGCGGGCGGGTCGGGAATTGCAGGAGGACTTTTGGTAAATTTCGCACGGGTAGGTAGCACTATTCTCCTTAATACAGTAGATTTCAACGGTAGGATCGATGTAGATGCGGTAAATACGTCAAAGGATGCAGTGATTGTGAGCGCTAGATATTTGTATAGTGGTGAGAAGACTACTTTAAATATGAAAAATGACATTATAGCGAAAGCTGATGCAGGGCAGTACGCTTTACTTTTGACTGCTGCTAATAGTGGTCAGACAGTTACACTGAATGTTAATCCTGATGATAATAAAACTGTGCAGCTGCTGGGTAACGTCGGTGTCGAGGATGGGAATGGTTCTCCCCAGCAAAATCTGTTGGATCTGCATTTGACTAATGAGGATTCTTATCTGGCAGGTGATCTTAAACTAGAAGCTGGAAGTAATCTTCAGCAAATAAGGTTTACACTTACTAATAGTGCTGTCTGGTATCCGGTCACTGACACATATGGGAACGACGAAACTGTAAATTCTGGTGGTGGTGATTATAAGGAGATGTCACTCAAACTTGACGGCGGCATCATCGACCTGTACCACAGCCAGCCGGGCGTGGCAAGGGCCAATGCGGGAACGGCAAGGACCTTTACCCTGAATGGTATCACCAGCAATGTCAGCGGCAATAGCGGTACGACATTCCGCATCGGCAGTGACGTTATGGGTATCAATAACAGCGGTACGGGCATTGCTGATAAAGTAGTGCTGAATGGTGATGCCGGCTACAGCGGCAATGACAAATATTTCATCCAGATCGTGGCCGATCCAAGTATTTCTTCGTCTGTACCTGTCCTTGACGTAGCGGATAAAAAGATCGTGGTAGCGAAGGTAGACGGCAGTAATATGACAAACAGCAATACTACGATAGAAGGCAGCAAATATAAGGATATGGATCTGGACGCCGGCCTGACACTGGCTGATGTTACGCCGGAACTGGAATATGATGTTTCAGAAGGTGGCTGGATCATAAAAAAAGTTACCGCGGAAAATTTTCGCAGCACCGGTACAGCCGGCGAAAAAGGTTCGGCGCTGACCCTGGCAGAAATCGGCGCCACAACGATGCTGAACGCAGCCTCGGCCTGGCGGGCAGAAAACAACGACCTGCTGCGGCGCATGGGCGATCTGCGTAACGGCAATGATGAAGCCGGGGCCTGGGTAAGGATGTATGGCGGCAAAAATGAAGTCGTCCAAGGCCAGCAGAGCGACTTGAGCTACAAAGCTGTGCAGGGCGGTTATGACTACCAAAACAATTTAAAAAACGGCAGGCTGTTCACCGGCTTTACTGTTTCACATCTGGATGGTGATGTCAGCGGCAATCATACTGACGGCGATATCAATTCGACGCTGTTTGGCGTTTATGGCAGCTATGTGGGCGATAAAGGGCATTTTGCCGACCTGATCGTCAAGTACGGCCGCATCAACAGCGACTTTACTACGATCAAAGGAAGCGACCGTTATGGCTCTGACTACGGCAGCAACGGTTTCAGCATCACTACGGAATATGGCTAACGTCAGAACTTGAAAAATAATTTCTACATCGAACCGCAGGCCGAGCTGACCTACAGCCGTATCGGCGGCAGCGATTATACTATGGTCCTGAACGATAAAGACGGCGCTAAAGTAAACAATGACGCCTTTAACTCGCTGATCGGGCGCGTCGGCTTTACGGTAGGCAGGCAGCAGGAACAAAGCAACATCTATGCCAAACTGTCGCTGGCCCGCGAGTTTAAGGGCGAAGTGGCGACCAGAGCCAGCTATGGCGCTGTTACCAGAAGCTATGAAAGCGGCGGCAGCGATACGTGGCTGGAATATGGTATCGGCTTCAATGCGAAAATGAGTAAAGGTACAAATCTGTATGGCGAGATCGAAAAAACTACAGGCAGCGTCATCAGAACCAAATGGCGTGCTAATCTGGGCGTAAGATACAGTTTCTAAGCAGGGCAGGAAATACGCCGGTAGTGCAATCATAGGTACAGGGAGTTTTACTATGAAGAAGCGGACATTGCATTTTGGTTTTGGCGTGGATGCCAATTATGTCAAATATGCCGGTGTGCTGATGACGAATCTTGTTGTGCTGCATCCGGACAGGGAGTTGCATTTTCATCTGGCCTGTGACGGAATAGAGGCTAATGACAGGCATAAATTAGAAAATTTCAGAAAAATCTATGGTAATGTCAGGATCACCGTCTATGAGATGCAGGATCAGCTTGACGCTTTAAAGCCAATCAAGGCTGATGCGCCGACACGTCTCAATCGGTCAGTATTGCTGCGGATATTGCTGCCGCAAATGCTGAATATTGAAGTTGAACGAATGGTGTATATGGATGTGGACGTGATCTGTCTGCAGCGGCTCGACGAATTGTTTGAAATAGCTTTACAAGGATGTCCTGTTGCCGCAGTACTGGATACTAAAAGTATTAAAAATGCTGCACGTTTGCAGCTGGACAGTGGCAGATATTGTTTTGCCGGTGTTTTGGTGCTTGACTTAGTAATTTGGCGTTGTCAAAAATTGACAACGCAGATGACAGAATATTACCAACAGTACAACAGTAAGCTGAATATGCTTGAACAGGATGCTTTGAATGCCGTGTTGAACGGTGCTTTTCTAGAATTAGACAAACGGTTTAATTTTCTGATCGAAGTGAATAATCCGCTGATGGCGGTCTATCCCGCTAATACCGCATTACTGCACTGCGTCAACGAAGCAAAGGCCTGGACGCATGGCTGCCTGCCGGAAATACGCGAGCTGTACTGGCGCTATGTGCGGCAGTCGCCGTGGTGTGATTTGCAGCCAGTAGAACCGACAACAGTAAAAGCGGCGTTTTTAGCCGGCACGACGGCAGAGCTGCAGAATGAGTATGAGCAGGCACGGAAATACTATGTAGTAACTATAAATAGTTTTACAAAGCACTACCAAAATACGATGCCGCAGCTTTTGGAAACTGCCAGACAGGAGTGTATGGCGGCTGCGCTTGCTGAACGTCGGGGAAATATGCAGACTGCTGTAAGATATTATGGTATGGCGGCCAAGCATTTTATGGAGCAGTATCTGCGTGATAATCCGGAGCTTGCAGGCAGGTAAAAAATGAAGCTTGGCAATTTAAAATAAAAAATCAGCGATATGAAGTAAGTTTCATATCGCTGATTTGGTTTGTTATTTTCTGCTTATGATGTAGGCCAAAAGGCGTAACCAGTGCAGGAGCTTTGTGTATTTGCTATTGATGTCGTACCTCGTTTCTCTGTTTGTTTTACAGTTCTCTGTGTTTGCTGATGATGGCCCGGCTCAGTTCGTTCAGGCAGCTGGTCAGCTTATCCAGCCGCTGCTCCATACGCAGCAGCAGATACCAGCTCAGTACCATCGGGAAACCGAAGTTGCCGACGGCGCTGAAGATTTCTTTGGTATCCATAGTCGTTATGCCAGCACGGTAACGGTAACGACCTTGATGCGGGCTTCGACGAATTCATTCAGCCCCAGGCCGCCGCTGGTCAGCACGCCTGCTTCGATGATCTTGGCGGCTGCTGCCTGCGCTTCGGCTAAGGTAACGTCTTCACGAGGGTCGGCGATGCTCAAAGTCTTTTTTGCGCCGTCGCTTTTGGTGAAGATGAGTTCTAAAGTTTTTTCCATGTTTGTTCTCCTTTACATTAGATTTTGGTTTGCAGGTGGGGTTTATTCTGCTTTGTCGAGTTCGGCTTTTTCGGTAACGTAAACGTTAACTACGGCGTGGCTCATAAGTTCGCCGATGGCTTCGGTAACTGCGAGGCATTTGGCGGCTTCGGCGTCCAGGCGGACACTGCCGACAGAGGTGCTTTTGGTTTGCATGGCGCCAAGGGCGTTGGTGCCGTTTTCTACGTCCATGGAAAGTTTGAGGGAAGTAGGATTTTTGCTGACAGTCATATTTTCAGCTCCTTTCATAAATTGGTTTTGTTTTTGTGGTTTGTAACTAGAGGTTACAGTGCTTTATTTAGTTTTTACTTTTTTATTATGCAGCTTTCTTGAAAGAAAGCTTCGGAAAGAACTTTGCGCACTGTGACAATTCCTGTTTAACTTCGTTCGCTGTACGGCTTCCGGGCAACTCGGCATTGCAGTACAGAGAAAAGCTTTAACTGCTGATCGTCAATGCCTCAAACAGTCCCTCCAGCGCTTACAGCTCACAGCGTACACAACGGAATGTGCCACAATGTGCGCTCAAAACCCTTGTGCCGTACTATTCAGCTATGGATTTCATAAGCAGAGTATCGACCGCCTGATATGATCAATATTTACGGTCTATGGCAGTAAAACGTATGATACAGAGGGTTTTAAAGCGCAATCCAAAGCTTAACAGCGCTGAAAGTTCTTTGCTGACTTTCTTTCAAGAAAGTCTAAAAAAGCTAAAAAAGCTTGAAGAAAACATTAAAAGAAAACATTAAAAGAAAACATCGTGTTCTTTAAAAAGCAGCCCTTTTAAACAAGGGGGCTGCTTTTTGCATACCACAGGGCCTTGCCCCTGATGACCTGCCCGCCGGGCTTCATTGCTCCGTCGCCTGGTGAATCGCGCAGATACCATAAATCCCAGCGGGTTTCGGCGTCGCCGCTGTACGGTCCGTAGCCGTCGATAAGCGCGGCTTCGCAGTGAGTAAGCACGTTCCAGCGGTCGATAGGGACATTGAGCCCCTGGGCCAGCTTGGCAACTAATTTACCTGCGGCATCGATCTGGCGGGGAGTGGGCGGAAACTTGCCGAAATCAGTATCCCTGCCGTTATGTGGCAGTGCGCCGCAGGCACAGCAGAGAGCGATACCGATAGCGCCGGTATTGCGCTGCCACGTATGGCTTTTAAGCTCGGTGAGCTGCGTGCAGGTCTGGTAAATACTGCCGTCGGCGTCGATATTGAAATGGTAGTCGTCGTAAAGCTGGCCGTAACGCCCGGCGGTCCAGTGCAGATAGATCTGCGAGATGCGGTTGTATCCCAGGGCGACAAGTTCGGCGAGTTTGGCTGCTGTCAGCAGCGGTGCTGATGATATTTGCATTTGCATAGTAGAGATGCTCCTTTCTTGTGAGTTTGGAGAGCAGGCCATTATTTTAACGTACTCCGTTCAGCATTTTGATGTGCTGTGGCACCCTCTCACTCTTATATGGCTTTTTAGGCCCTGTTTTTTAACCTGCCGGCAGGAAAAATTTAAAAAGTGTAAAATTTGCTCTTCCAAGCGGCGGATAAAAAATATTTATGTAAAGGGGGTTAAAAATGACCTTGTAAAAAGCCATATAAGAGTAGGGGATATTATTACTGACGCAGTAAGCATACCGAATCTTTTAAATCTTAAAGACCTTTAGCATCTCTTAAAGCTTTTAAATCATTAAAATCTGTAAATCCTTCATACATACTTATGATTTTGACTTGGAAGTTTTAAGTGTTAATAATGGTTTTGTATTACTGATCTGCGTTAGTATTGATACTTACACCCTAAATTCAGCGAAAGCAGGTAAAAAAACATGAATGATTCTTTAGCTTCACAACAAAAATCTAAAAAGACGGGCGGCGATGTGCTGAGTGCCCGTCTTTTGTATTTGGCGCTGAAATGCCCCTTACTACAGGGAAAACACTGCCAGACAGAGACTGTACGGCCAGTTGAGCCGCAGTCTGCCAGAACGGTGAAACCGCCGAAAAAGGACGATGCTTTAGTAGAGCTGCGTATCGTTTTGCCTTATGGTCTGCGCAAGCAGGCACAGGACGAGCATATCAACTGCAGCGCTTTGTTCCGCAGGGCGCTTAAGCGCAGTTTAACGTCACGCCGCAGTTCTGGCGCAAGGTGTGACTAGTGGATCATTTTACAGCGATCGAAAATGCGTGGCTGGAACCTCCGCAGAGTCTGGCGGAAGCCGTGTACAGCTGTGAATTGTGTAATGAGGCTGTTTGCGCTGGTGATTTGTATATCGAGCTGGATGGGATCATTATTTGTATAGACTGTCTGGACAGCCTGACGGCGCGGGAGCTGGCAGTAGAGGTGTTGAATAATAAGATCACCGCAGCAGGGTGAGATAAGGGGATGTATTGATGACAGTTACTTGCACAGAAACAGCGGAGTGTGATAAATGGGCCGAAATAGTGGCTTTAGCGCAGCAGGGCAATAAAAAAATGCTGGGGGTGATTTTGCAGGCTTTTGATATCAAACTGCGTAAAATAGCACATACCAGCGCTTACAAAGGTTTTGCCGAGGATGGCGAACAGATCGAAAGGGTTGCCGTAGTAAAAGCGCTGGAAAAGTGGGGACAGCGGCAGGATTTCGAGAAGCTGCCGGCTTTTATCGTCAGTAAGTCGTATACGGCGCTCAGCAGTGAATGGAAACGCCGGCATAAGGATGAAGAAATGACCTGCCCTTATGAAATAGAAAGCGGCTGTGAATTTGCAGAGGAAGTGCTGACGGCAGATGCGGCGCAGACGACGCGTACTTATTTTGAACAGCAGCAACTGCAGCAGGATTTTACGGAAGTGCAGGAACTGCTGGTACAGCTTTCGCCCAAACAGGAAGAATTGATCGAACTGCATTTTTTAGAAGGCTGGAGCAACGGCGAACTGGCACAGAGGTTTGGCGTCAGTCCGGCGGCGATCAGCAAAACGATCAAAAAAGGACTTACTAAGCTGCGGCAGCTGCTGCTTGCAGCGCATCAGGCCGAAAAACAGCGGGAAGCGGAAGAACTGCTGATGTAGATAAGCTGGGATATGGATCATCAGGCGCAGGCCGGCGGGCTGTTATGGTACTGCCGGACAGGGTGATCTGACTGGGAAATGCGTTTGCCGCCGCCTGGACAGAGAAACCCGTAAGTGCGCCTGACCATATAAGCCAATCAAAGGCTGAAAATATTGCGAAGGATGTGCTGAAAAATGGAGAGACCTTATGAACAGATACGGCGGATGGTAAAACTGTTTGAATATAACAGACTAAAGCTGCGGTTTAGAAACGAAGATGAACGGGCTAGGTTTATTGATGGCTGGGCAGAACGCTTCTGCGAGACGGACGATGCCGAATGGAATATTGCCGTTACTATTATGACTGCCCGCCGCCGTGAACCGAACTTCTATAATATGGAAAAAGCCCTGCGCGAAGCGCAGGGCATAAGGCGGGAACGCAGACTGCAGGATGAATGGCGAGCAAAAGACGAAGGGAGTTTGCAGCAAGATCAGCGAGCAAATAATAATGCCGCAGAACAGGGACGGGAAGGAAATGGAAATAATGGAGCAAACGCTCAAATAAGCACTGCTGCCGAAACAAGCGGCGGAGCAACTACCGCCAATATGCAAAAAAGAGCCTTGCAGCTGCAAGGCTCTTATAATTTGAAAGCTACTCCGAAAACACCCGAAGAAATAGCGCAGGAAGCATTGCTGCGGTATGAGAGGAGGGGGAAGAATAAATTAACGGAGCTCCCAAAGACCAGAATCAACTCTATGAAATAAATCATTTTTACCAAGATATGCAGTGACATCACTGGAATGTTGATAAATAGTTCTTCTTATGGTACTTTCAATGTTAGCATTTCCTTGTTTATCTTGGTGAAATAAAGTAACTAAATCTTTGCATTCATCATATATGTCGACTAACGTAGCTTTACCACCTAGTTGCTTAAAAGCTTGAATAATAATATCCAACCATCTTATATTATCTTCAGCTTCAATTGCACGTTGATCCATTTGTATACCTAACATCGAAAAGGCTTTATGAGTTGCATCATAAATTAAAAGATCTTTGTCTGTTTTTTGTTTGTATTCATATTGCAAGTATTCTTTGTTTTGTGTATATGTATGATCTTTGCTAACAACTATTAAATTTGTAGTGATTGTATTAAGTAAAGACTCCCAAATTACTTCATCACAATTAGAGTATTTATCTCCGCCGGGTGGATTTCCTAAAATTTTTCTTTTAACTGCAAGGTTTATGTATTCATCCTTAGTTAAAACTGTATTTCCGCTTTTCCATAATTTCATAAAACTATTGTATATATCATCTTGTTTCGGGTCTTCTAATATTTCATCTATTCTATTTATGACGTTTTTACGATGGTTCTTCAACTCTTTGGAACATTTTTGGTACTCTTTATATCCTTTGAGTGAAGTAATAAAAGATGATGCATATGGTCTATCAGATGTTGCAAGAAAACTGGTCTTTAATTCGTTAATTACTCGTGTTCTATTTCTTAAATATTCATTAATTGCTTGCTCTGTGGTAATAAGGATACTCTTATTTTTAAAAAGAGAATGTAAAAAGATTTTTACATTTCCTGCTTCATTAGAGTTGTAGAGACCTAAAAAAATATTTGTGTCTATAAATATTTTAGTGTTTTCTTTAGTGAACATAATATAACTCCTTTTGTTAGGTAGAAGATGTTGAATAAAATATCGCTAATAGTGTTGTAATTTGTAATTTCTTATATAGTATTCAAGAACAAAATAAAATTCTTTAAAATGATGTTCTTGATTATCATAGATTTTCTGTAATTCCTCAGCCCAGTTTACGTCACTTTCGTTTAAGTATTTATAGGCCGCAATCGCAGCTTTTCTTCTATTTTGAAGTATTTTATTGTTGAGATTTAATACTTCAATAGTTTTTTTTGCATCATGATTATCGTTATCATGAATTTCACCGTTTTCATCATAAACAAATAACTCTTGGCAATTCTCAGTTAATGGAGAAATAGGAATATCATCAGCGCCTTTATGGGCATCACAATGTAGAGGATATTGGGGATTAGAGGATCGTTTGTTTGAGCCTCCTCTGCAGGAACAAATTAGATTTGTATATTCTAACTGTAGCTCAGGATAATTCTGGCGGCATTTTATATGTTCGATTATAGATTCAGTTTCATCAATTTTGGAGCCGCAATATGCACACACATATCCTTGTTCAATCAACAAGCTAATTCGTAATTCTTGTTTTACATTTGGTTCCTCTAAAGACATGTGTTTGAATGATGAAATCCTTTTACTTTTATAGTTTTCAAGACAACTTGGACAAGGTTGTTTTTTTATATATATCATTTTGCATCAATCCTTGCTATTGATAAATCTGCAGTGATAAAAAATGGATCCTCATCACTAAGATATTCATGAAGTTGTTCTTTTAATTGTTTGGCAGTAAGGATGTTCTTTTGCGCAATAGCTTTATTAAAATTAGATATTAGTTCTTCAATATGTTTTGGACGTAAAGAAATATCCATTAATTCTTCCATGATTTCTGAGGCATTCCGATTATAAGTGTCAACAGATGATTCATATATTGTACCGTTTTTAAGCAAAAAAACATTATGACGTTTCATTTGCGAGAGCGTAAAAGGAGAATGTGTGGTGAAAAGAACTTGGCCCGTAATATTCTTTAAACTCACTAATTCAGCGAAATGTCTTTGCCAAGTTGGGTGAAGGTATGAGTCAAATTCATCTAATAAAAATAAAGCACTATAATCTCGAGTAAAGTTCAGTATAGAAAGAAGATTTCCGAGTTGTTTTTCGCCTTCGCTTAATTCGTTACAGTCAAAAATAATGCTATCTTTAGTTACATCTATTTTAATATAGTCTAAAATTTCTGCTTGTGAAAGGATTTTCAGTGCTTTAAATAATCCTTCAGGTCCACTAAAATGATCTTGTATTTTACTGCACTCGGAAAGAGTTAAAATTATATTATCATTACTAACAATTTTATACGATGAATTATGATCCAAAATATCTAGGAGTTCCTTTATGTAACCTTTAGCGTTCCAATAATTATCCTGTTTTCCACTTTTTCCCCACGAAGGTCTTTTCAGGTATAACTTACACTCTTTTGAAATATTTGTGATACCTAAAGTTTCTTCCAATGTTTTGAGTATGTCAACATTGGAAGAATAAAAGCAAGAAATTGCCATTAGCGAAAGTCCGAAGTCATTTATTGAAAGATAACTAATGGCTTTATAAGAAGGATTTTCACCATTCTTAATACACTTATTGAAAGTTTTATCAATTGACTCAATAGCAAGCTTTTTTAAACGTTCTGTTTCTCCAGCATAATATAAAAATACAGTAATAGGAATAACAGAACGGTTTTGTGTTTTAGGAAGTAATTTATTGTTTTTTAAGATTTTTAATTCACCAGAGTTATTACTTATGCAGATTGAGTCGCCACGTATTTTGTAATGGAGCTCGAAGGTGAAACCTAGTTCTTTTGCGTCAGTCATAATAAATGAAAATATATGTGCAATAACTTCAAGTATATTAGATTTGCCGCTGCCGTTTTTACCAGCAAGTGCAATTAAATTAAGGTTTTTTTCAAAGTCAATTCTAAAAGAAGATAAATTCTTATATTTATCAATAGACAAGTATTCAATTTTCATGATTGATTTCCTTTTACTAATATTTCTTTCAAAAACTCCATTGCACTTTCTTCGCTAGGATCATTTGTCCCCAGCTCGCCGCGAAAGGCACGGGCAAGAATAGATTTCTTCATCATGTCGATTTGGTCGAGTATGGGCTCTAGTTGTTCTTGCGTCTGTTGTTCTTTTTCTAGCAGATTATCAAGAATTCGGACGATTTCTTGTTGCTCAATAATTCGTGGACATCTAAAAGTTATTTCATTTAATACTTTAAGATTTATGTTTTTTTGTGCAGTTGCAGGAGCTTCTGCTTCAAGCTGCTTCTGTAATATATTCATCAAATAATATACAAATTTAGAATTAGTATACTCATTCGGAGTAAATCCGACAACACTATCTGGAAAACAGCTATCATAACTCAAGATAGCAACATCCCCAATGTTGGCAGCAATAGTTATACATAGTGTTCCTTTAGGAAATAATTTGCTTTGATTAAGACCAATTTCACTTAGAGTTTGGTTATGTTTGGTAATATAAACGTCTGCATTTGCAACATCCCCAGTTTGGATAAATGGGTAAGGGCCTCCAAATAATTCTGAGGCATTTCGTGGACGATGTTTCGATCGCCCGCGTTCTAATAGTCCACAATCACCAAGACGTTTTTCCACCCAACTTTCCAACTCCACCCCATTTTTCTCCCGCCATTTTGCGGTAAGTTCACCTGTAAAAGCCTTGTGTAAAATTGCCGCCTTACGGCTTTCAAAGCTGTCAAGTGCAGATTGTACCAGTTCGCGTGCGTGGTCCAGTTTTTCAAACAGGCTTTCGATACGTGCTACGATACGGTGTTGTTCGGGGATCGGAGGGAGAGGAAAAAGACTTCCTGTTAGATCTCCTAATCTGATATATCTTATAGTTGAGCCACGGTTTCCACTTGTAATATTTTGAATATCTCTAAGTGTATGATAATATACAAATTTTCCATTCACTGCTTTGAAATTCTGAATGACATATGTTCTCTGATACGCATTAAATTCGCCATCGTAATAATTGACATGAAAAGCTCCATTTCCGGCAATCAGAACACTTTCACCATAAAAAACAGAAGTATCGCATAGTAAGGGATCTTCTGCACAAGTAAAAAAGAAATACTTCCCTTGTTCAGTAGCAAAATTCGCATCTTCTTTCCCAGTTTTAATATCAACTAAGCGACCAAGTTTGGTCCACACCCAATTTTTCGGAATCGTATAGGGTTGCTCGCTTTTTGGAACAAATGCCTGTTCAAGTTTTTCTTCAATTGTAAGTGTTTGAATATTTTTTACCTTCGCCATCACTTATTACCTTCCAGTGATTTCAGTTCTTTGGCTACGCTTAAAATCAAATCCATAGCTTCTTCTAACTGTGCATGGATTTCTTCAGCGCTTTCGATGGGATCTGGCAGGTTGTTGTAATCCAATACGCTGTCATCGCGAATTAAACCAAGGTCCAAGCTGTCGCCTTTGGTTTTGATTTCTTCACGAGTAAAGCAGTTCCAGCGTTCGTCTTTTACTTTGCTACGTTTTTCGGCTGTGTAAGCAGCTACAAAATCATTAAAATGATTTTTGACTAAAGGATTGGTCTTACCGAGATTAGGCATATTGGTGCGCAAATCATAAAACCATACTTCCTTAGTATTGTCTTTTTCGGTTTTACCGCGGGTAAAGAATAGTACATTGGTTTTTACGCCTTGGGCATAGAAAATACCAGTAGGTAAGCGCAGTACTGTGTGTAGATTGCATTTGTCCATTAAATCGGCGCGGATTTTTGCACCGTCTCCATCAGCAAATAACACATTATCGGGTAAGATGACGGCTGCACGAGCTTTACCGTCTGCCTTTAGACTGCGATAGATATGTTGTAAAAAGTTCAACTGTTTATTACTGGTGGGAAAGGTCAGGTCATCACGGGTAGCACGTTCGCCGCCTTTTTTTGTACCAAAAGGCGGATTGGTAAGAACGACGTCAAAATCTCGCATCAGTTTACCTTGGTTGGAAAGAGTGTCTGCTAAAAGTATTTCTCCCTCAATGCCATGTAACATGGCGTTCATTAGCGCAAGACGATGGGTGTCGTGTACCAGTTCGCAACCAGTAAAGGCGTCTCTGATTTGGAATGTTTGGGCTTGAGTGGAGCCTAGATCAAAATAATTGTCCGTCCTATTTTTTATATAGCGATCAGCAGCAATCATAAATCCAAATGTGCCACAGGCTGGGTCGTTACAGCGTTCGCCAGCTTGTGGCGCTATTAATTCTACCATAACGTCGATTAAAACACGTGGAGTAAAGTATTGACCAGCACCGGATTTTTTCTCGTTGGCGTTTTTCTCCAATAAGCCTTCATAGAGATTGCCCAAGCCTTCTTCTTTGGCTGAATACCAGTCCAGAGCATCTATATTGGTGATGATTTTTTCAAGGTTTTTAGGTTCTTCAATATTAGAACGCGCGCCGTTGTAAATTTCACGAATACGGCCAGTGCAATTTTCGCCAAGGTGGTTAAGTAGTTCGGCGTAAAAACGTTTAAGTTCGATACCTTGTTTTTGAATAAGTTCATTCCAACGATAGGCTTCTGGAATTTGTTTATCTGTCCCAGTTTCTTTACTCATTTTGAGGAACAAAATATAGGTGAGCTCGGTAACATATTGGTGATAAGTAATACCGTCATCACGTAGTACGTTACATAAATTCCAAAGTTTTAAGACAATCTCTTGATTGTTCATGCAGATGTTCCTCCGTCGTCATATAAATAGTTGTTTAGTTCATGCAAATAATCATTTAATTGTCCAGCGAATACCTTATTGATTTTTTGAAAGCCGCCAGCAGTTTTAAAGGCACCACTTTCAAAAGATTCATGGTCTATAATTGTTTCAGCAAGTAGGCTTTTTTCAATGCGATCGAGCCAATCTTGTTGCATTTTATTGAAATTATGATTGTTGCGCAACTTAGCCAATGCTTGCCTAATGCGTTCGTCGTGTGCAATCAATGCGGAACCAAGGGCACTACGGCGAATAAAACTGATGATATCAGCTGCTATGTCTTCATTTTTCCATTCTTTCCACGCCGTATTAAGCTGCTTCTCCGTGAAATTGTGTCGGTCCAGCTCTAGCTTTAGGCTCTTAAGGCTTTCGCGTGTCAGGTCACGAGGACGAGTACAAACTATTTGCAAAGCTACTAATTTATTCAAGTTTTCATGGATGAAATTGTTAAATTCACTCAAATAATCTTCTGGTGCCTGGCCTTTACCATAACCGCGTGTATGGCCAATGAGTTGATCTTCTTTATCAGATATAACCATGGGACGATTGAGCGGCAAACCGCCCTCGTTTAAAATTTCAAATAGCTGCTGTTTTTTTAAAGCATATTCCTTGGCTGCTTGTGGTGACATGGATAAAAGTTTTTCAGCTAATTCGGATGGGTTTAATCCATCAGCTAAATCAATAAAGTGCTCTAACGCATGTTTACTGAGTATGCGTTTTTTGCGTTGGATTTTAGCAACCAGCAAATCAATTTGATTTTTTAATTGTTGATCAGTGGTAAAAACTTCTAAGCCGTCAAGTAGATCAGTAAAGCTTGCTGATTCGCTTTTTACTACTGGTTTCATGGTATTAACTGGTGCAAGAGATTCATAAACGCCTACAGGGTCATAGATTTCAAAATGAGTTTTACCAATACGAGGACAAAGACGTGTCGCACGTCCTAACATTTGTTCAAATAAGATACGGGATTTTACCCGGCGCATAAATACAAGTGTTGTAATTTCTGGGACGTCAATGCCAGTAGTTAGAAGGTCAACAGTAACAGCAATATTAGGATACTTTTCATTTTTGAAGTGTTTGATGGTTTCTTGTACTTTTTTGGGGTTTCCGCCACCGATGCTACCTGTAATCTTCATAATAGCGTCATTTGGCACTCCCATGGGTTCATAAATTTCTTTTAAAATTTTTACGATTAAATCAGCATGGTTATCATCTACAGCGTAGATCAATGTTTTACCATCGCCTTCGGGGTTTAAATCATTGGCAATTTCTGTTAATACAGTACGATTAAAATTTTCTGTAATTACACGTCGATTAAAGCTTTCGACATCAAAGTGAAGTTCATCTTCTAATTCGTCGCTGTTTGTGATTTCGCCAGTGACTGGATTAAAAATGGCAACTGTTTCACCAGGTTTATAAATTATACCTTCGGTACTTAATTTAGTTGAAATTGTGTGTGGAGCATCATGATCGACTAAAAAACCTTCAATTACAGCGCGGCGATAGGAATATTCAAATACTGGTTTGCCAAAAATTTCGCTGGTATGCAAAGCTGGGGTGGCAGTTAGTGCAATTTTAACAGCATCAAAATACTCTATAACTGCACGATACTTGCTTATATAATCGGTCTGATTTCTGTAGAGTTGTTCTTCTGCACTCATTTCTTTGTCGAGAATATAACCACGATGGGCCTCGTCAATGATAATCAAATCATAGTCAGTAACAGAAGGAACGGAATCATCTTCTGTATATAAAACACGTTTTACTAGACTTTGTACTGTGGCGATATGGATCTTGGTTTCTTTCTCAATGTTTTTATCATTAAGTGTTTTTATATCATAAATTTCGTTGAGAGTCATAAGATCTTCGAGTTTTACTTCATTGAAAACATCTTGGGCTTGTTCTCCCAAGGTAGTGCGATCAACTAAAAACAGGATGCGTTTAAAACGACCTGTCTTTAGAAAACGATATATCATACCCAGGACAGTACGAGTTTTACCAGTACCTGTGGCCATTGCCAGAAGTACAGTCTGCTTGCCTTGAATAACAGCCTTTTCGGCTGCTTCTACAGCTTCTATTTGATAGGGGCGTAAATTTAATCCATCTTTATCCTGCAGCAAATCATAAGACATGTTTGACAACTTACAGTCAGCGGCAGCAATATCTTTTTCCAATAGATCAAGCAATCCTTGAGGGCTTATCCAATTTTTCAAAGCTTTAGGGATATTGGAGTCTTGCCGTGCATCTCTGAACCAGATGCCTGATTTTGTTTCTATTTGTTTTAAATATGGCCTGCCGTTTGTAGCAAATAAGAAGGGAGCTTTATAACCATTCCACGAATCAATGACAAAATCCATATGCTCAGTTTTGATACCGCAGCTATAGTCCTTACATTGATTGTCAATGACAGAGGAGATGTCTTTATTTTCGGGTTTAGCTTCAATAACTCCGACTAATTTTAAGCCTGCGAATAAAACATAATCCGCATTGCCCCATTTGCAAGCAGTTGAGTCAGTAGGCCATTCGGCAATAGCTATATTACGCCCCTTTTGTGGACGTGTGCCTTTAGAAAAACGCAAAGTTTTAGAATCAGCTTCCCAACCAACGCGCCTTAGCTGTTCGTCAATAAGTTCCCTAGTTTCGGCTTCAGAGAGGTGCATATTATTGACTGCTTTTGCAGAACGTTTTTTACGTTCGATGCTGGTTACAGAATGATCAAGACGAGAAGAGGCAACGGTAGCTTTTACATTTTCTAGTTCTGCTACTAGGGTTTCTTTTTCTTTTAGTAATTTATTATAATCTTGGTTTTGACTTTCATCAGCGGGGAGTATGAATTCAGAGGGTTCATAGGTATAATCCCCATATGTTTGCATAAACCAAATCATAAAGGTATGGGCCATATGCAAAAGAATTTTGCTGTCTTCAAAAGAATCATGACCTTCGTGTACAGCAAGATTACGTTTAATACGTAAACGGTAAAGAATATCATCAATTTCTTTGGGCAACAATCCTTCATTTTTTAGTATTTTAATTTTGTTATTGAGTGTGTTCTCATAAGGTGGAGTGAGCCTGTCTAATTCGAACATATAATTGATGGTAGTTTCAGCAAGCGTGCCTAATTTATAAAGACAGGTATTTGGATCAGAATAGAGATAGCTTTCTGCAAGGTTTCCTAATTTTTCTAATACCGGGAATCTTTCGGACAGAAAATGAAAATTACTGGTCATGCTTTACCATTCCTTTCCTGATCTTTGCTGACAGTATAACGCATATCTGATGGTCGGTTGGCTTCTTTTGGAATTAGCCAAATTTTACCTAAACGTTGTACACCATGGATACGATTTTGTTCACATAATTTTTGAACTCGGCGCAGGGATATTCCCCATTCTTGGGCTGTTTCTTTTGCAGATAGAAATTCCATAAAAATACCTCACAAAAAATTAACTCAAATGAATATAAAATAACTACTTTTATTATATATCGTTTTAGCGAACAATACAACTGAAATAAATGTTAAAAGTATAAAATCCGCTGAATATCCAGCGGATTTGAATTATAAAGAAACTACAATAAATTTTATTTTAGATATTCTTTCATTATTGCGTCAGATTTAAAATAGTGTACTCTAATATCTTCTAATCTATCCACGACTTTTGCTGCAAGGTCTATTTCCTTACTCAAAATACTTTCATCTAACATATTTATAAGATTAGCTACAATAGTTATACAGTACATCAACTGCCAACCACCAGATGCTATATCATCTGAATCTTTAAATACTTGTTTCTTGCCATCGAAAAAACTCATGTCAGATGCTTTAATGCCGTGTGCTTGTTGTGACATATCATTATAAAAGCCATCGTATAATAAAGAGTCTTTGAGATCATACCACTCTAGTTCTTTACATAAATTTCTATAAGAAGAGAGCGTTTTGCCCTGCTTTTGACTATATAATTTATACCATGTAGCAGAACGCCAGTCTGAAGCTTTAAATTTAAGTGTTTTTCTTTTTAAATAATGATGGACGTCTAAAAATGTTTGAGGAATTCTTTTTTTAGTAATATAATCTGAGTATTCTTTTCTTAATTCTTCGCTTAAATTTGGTTTTTCTATATTATCGCCATGCTTTTTTCCCATTTCTTCCCTTAGGTATATTTCTTTATGGATTCTAATAATTCTAATAAACATTCCTTTCTCTTCTATCAAATCATCATTTTTAATTAAATAGCCAAGTTGTAAAGCCAGTTCGAAAAAAGAACGTGTTATTATTAATGCTGGGTCTATTCTTTTGTAGGAATATAATATTTTAATTGATTCTAGATAATCTAGACATTGTGCCAAATATGCAGCAACAACATCGTTGCCAACAGTATACATTTCTATTGAATCATTGTGGTGAACTGTATTTGCAACATCTTCGAATGTATTTTGCAATAATTCAAAACAATATAAGGCTTCTTGTGCCCACTTTTCTTTTAGAAGTTCTTTGCTTTCTAAGGTCATAATAAACACCACCTATAATTATATCTAAAATTATAACACAAAAGCCGCTGAATATTCAGCGGCTTTCTTACTTTCAATATAATGGTGGAGACGAAGAGGATCGAACTCTCGACCTTACGGATGCGAACCGTACGCTC
>OLQA01001794.1_pt1 | contig 18124 bp, 14 predicted proteins | sample 1673151 | NCBI WGS metagenome assembly OLQA01 (sample SAMEA3136760, study PRJEB25190) | human gut metagenome | biome: human gut; feature: human-associated habitat; material: faeces | place: Austria | collected 2013 | reverse complement strand
CTTGGGGTCCAGGGCGGCGGTGTGCTCGTCCAGGATGAGGAAGTTGACTTTTTCGTCCATCAGCATACAAAGCCGCAGGCGGCTCTGCTCCCCGCCGGAGAGGACCGAGACCGGCTTGAACACATCCTCCCCCTGGAAGAGGAAGCGGCCCAATCTGTCCCGCGCCTGCTGCGCGTCGCACCCGGCGTCGTAGATCATGGTGTCGTACAAGCTCCGCTCCGGGTGGGCAAAGCGAATTTGCTGGGGCAGATAGCCGGTCTTCACGGTGATGCCTTGTTTCACCACGCCGCCGTCCTGGGGTTCCTCCCCCAGAATGATCTTCAGGAGCGTGGATTTCCCCGTCCCGTTGTCGCCCAGCAGGGCCACCCGGTCGCCGTCCTCCAGGCGCAGGGTCACGTCGTGGAAGAGCGTCCGCTCCCCAAAGGTCTTGCTCAGATCCCGCAGGGAGAGCAGGTCGTCGGCGTGAAACTCCGCCTGGCCGAACTTGGCCTTGAGCTTTTTCACCCGGTCCGGCCGGGCGGTCTGGTTAAGCTTCGCCATGCGCTTCTCGATGGAGAAGGCCCGCTTGTTGAGGTGCTCCGTGTTGTGCTCGTGCATCATCCGCACGGTGTCGGAGAGGCGTTGCAGCTCCGCCTGTTCCTTCTTGTATTGCCGCAGCTGCTCCAGGTAGCGCTTCTCTTTTTCCACTGCATAGAAGGAGTAGTTCCCGGAATAGAATTCCGCCTTGCCGTCCTTCAGCTCTACGACCCGCGAAATGGTCTTGTCCAAAAAGTAGCGGTCATGGGAGATGACCAACACCGTGCCCTTGTAATGGCTGACGTAATCCTCCAGCCATTCCGTGGCGTGCAGGTCCAGGTGGTTCGTCGGCTCGTCCAGGAGCAGAATTTCAGTATCTACCAGAATCAGCCGGGCCAGGTTGATGCGGGTCTTTTCGCCGCCGGAGAGCTGGGCGAAGTCTTTTGCCCGAAAGTCTTTTGAGATACCCAGGCCGGAGCAGATTTTTTCTAAGCGCGTCTCGATCTCATAGCCGCCGCCCGTTTCATACGCCGCCTGCAAGCGGTCGTACTGGGCCAAGAGCTGGGCGTCGCCCCCGGCCAGCTGGTCGGAGAGGGCTTCCATCTCCTGCTCCATGGCTTTGAGATCGTCAAAGGCCGTGCGCAGCACGTCCTCCACGGTGTACCCGGCGGGGTAGACGGGGATCTGGGAGATGAGCCCCAGCCGCTTCCCGGCGGGGATGATCACCTGCCCGCTGTCGGCCTCTTCCTGGCCGGTGAGGATGCGGAAGAGCGTGGTCTTGCCCGCGCCGTTCCGGCCTAAAATGCCCACCCGCTCGCCGGTGTCCACCTGAAAGGTCAGGCCGTTGAGAACGGGCTGACCCACTTCATATTCTTTTACTAAGTCGCGTACCGCAATGTCGATCATGGATGTGTTTCCTCTGTGGGGCGCAGCGCCGCCCGGCAGAATTTTGCCGGGGGGAGTGGCGCGTGGCCCCGAAATATGATATGATAACGCCAACCCAACGGAGCACGCTTTGAGCTTTCCTCAAAACACGCTCCCCGAACAGGAGGCATACTAAACATGATTTCACTTCTGTGGCAGGACAGCGTCCTGTCTTTGCTGGACCAGTCTGTGTATCCCCAGGAGGAGCGGTGGCTCACCTGCACCAGCCTGGAAGAGACGGTCCAGGTCCTCTCCTCCGGTGCGATCCTGGAGGAAAAGATCGCCGCCATCGCCGGGGCCTACGGCCTGTGTCAGGCCGCCCTGGCTGCCCAGGACTTGCAGCAGACCCCGCAGTTTGACGAGGTCCTGGCCGGGGCCCGCGCCATGCTGCTGGAGAGCCGGGACCACAGCCGGGACATGCAGCTGGCCCTGGACTTCATGGCGGATCCGCCCGAAGCCTACACCAGAAACGTAGACCGCATCACGACCCTCTTGGCCACCGCCGTGACGTTTGAGCGGCAGCAGGTCGTGGCCGACCGCAACACCGCCCGCAACGGCACCGACCTCATGAGCGAGGGCACCCGCGTCCTGCTGCGGACCGACCGGGGTGCGTTCCACTCCGCCGCCCCCACCGGGGCCTTGGGCATCGCCCGCCGGGGCTGGAAGCGGAAGCTCATCGAGCAGGTCACCCTCTGCGAGGGCCGCCCCTCTCTGACCGCCGGGACCTTGCTGGCCCAGGAGCTGAGCAAGGACAACGTGCCCTGCACGCTCATCCCCGACCAGGCCGCCGCCACCTTCCTGGCCCGCCAGGGGGCGCACATGGTCCTGGTGGACGGCATGCTGGCCGCCAAAAACGGCGACCTGAAGGCCCCCGTGGGTGCCTATGAGCTGGCCATCGCCTGCTACTTCCACTCCATCCCCTTCTACGCCGTGCTGAACGCCGATGACATCGACCTCGACGCCGCCGACGGCAGCGCCTTCGGCCAGGCCGAGGGGGACCCTCATTCCGTCACCGCCGGTCTGCCCTGCGGCGACGCCGAGGGCTGGACCCCCGCCTATGACGTGGTCCCCGCCTTCCTCATCACCGGCATGATCACCGACCGCAACATCTCCTGCGCCCCCTATGAGGAGACGCTGGAGGACACGGTGAAGAACGCCCCCCGGAAGATGATCGTGGACTTCGGTTCCTAAACATTGCAGTCAAACCTGCAAACAAGAACCCAGAAACGGGAGACAGCCCAGCCGGGCTGTCCCCCGCTTTTTTTGTGGTTTAATTCTTGGGGGCCAAGCGCTGCAGCTCGCGGGTCAGCTCCTCAAAGGCCATGCCGCGGGAGGCCTTGACCAGGATCACCGCACCAGGCCGGATGAAGTTGGCCAGCAAGGGCTTTGCCGCCGCCCGGTCCTTGGCGTAAATGGCCCCTTCCATGCCGGCCTGATGGGCCGCGTCATAGATGTTCCAGGCCAGCTCGCCCACGGCCAGCAGCGCGTCGATGTTGCCCAGGGCAGCGGCGCACTCGCCCATGCCCCGGTGCAGCTCGGGGCCAAGCTCGCCCAGTTCAAACATATCACCCAGGACGGCCACGCGGAACGTCGCGTCGGTCTGGGACAGCACTTCCAGCGCCGCCCGCATGGACTGGGGGTTGGCGTTGTAGGCGTCGTCCAGAATGGTCACGTCGCCCTGACGGATCACGTTCATCCGCATCTTGGTGGGGACGAAGGCCTCCACGCCCTTCTTCATCTCCTCGCCGGTCATGCCAAATTTTTCGCCGATGGCGCAGGCCATGAGGACGGGATAGATCATGTGGTTGCCCAGGGCGGGGATGGTCACGGCGAACTCGGTCTTGGGGGTCTTGATCTTGCACTGCAGCCCCTTGGCGCCCATCTGCCGGATCTCTTTGGCCTCATAGGGCGGCTCGTGGTCCGCGCCGCACCAGAGGATGCCGGGGGCGATCTTCCCGTCCAAGGTCCGCAGCAGGGGGTCATCCCCGTTGAGGACGGCCAGGTCGTCGCCGGTCATGGCCTGGAAGATCTCGCTCTTGGCCTTCAGGATCCCCTCCCGGCTGCCCAGGTTCTCGATGTGGGCGTCGCCGATGTTGGTAATGACCGCCACGTTGGGGGAGACGATACGGGTCAGGTAGTCGATCTCGCCGAAGTGGTTCATGCCCATCTCCAGCACGCACAGCTCGTGCTGGGGGTTCAGGCGGAAGAGGGTCAGGGGCAGGCCGATCTCGTTGTTGTAGTTGCCCTCGGTCTTCAGGACCCGGAACTTCTGGCTCAGGACCGAGGCGATCATGTCCTTGGTCGTGGTCTTGCCCACGCTGCCGGTGATGCCGATGACCGGGATGGGGAACTTGGCCTTATAGGCCCGGGCCACCTGGCCCAAGGCCTGCACCGTGTCCTCCACCAGAACATAGAACTTCCCCGGCACCGCCTCCTTCGGGGGCACGGCGGTCAGGCAGCCCAAGGCGCCGCCCTCTAAGGCTCCGGTGATGAACTGGTGCCCGTCGATGTTTTCGCCGCGGATGGCCACGAACAGGTCCCCGTCATGGACGGCCCGGCTGTCGGTCTCCACGCCGGAAATGGTCGTGTCCAGACTGACGTCTCCCAATAGCTTGCCGTCGGTGGCGGCCAGCAGTTCTCTTACTGTCATTGGTTCCATAGTGCGTGCTCTCTCCTTTATGCTCGTCTCTCAGCCGTTGCGGGCCTTGAGGGATTCGTCAATGATCCGCTGGCACAGGCCGGCGTAGTCCAGGCCGATGGCGGCGGCCTCCTGGGGCACCAGGCTCGTGGGGGTCATGCCCGGCAGGGTGTTGATCTCCAAAAACCAGGGGGTGCCGTCCTCGGTGACGATAAAATCCGCCCTGGAGTAGACGGTCAGGCCCAGGGCCTCATACACCGTCTCAGCCGCCTTCCCTACGGCTTTTTCCCACTCCGGGGGGATCTCCGCCGGGCAGACCTCTTTGGCTGCGCCCGGCTGGTATTTATTTTCATAATCATAGAACCCATCGCTGGGGATGATCTCGATGGAGGGCAGGGCCTTGCCCGCTAAGATGCCCACCTGGATCTCCCGGCCCTTGATGTACTGCTCCAGCACACACTGGCCGCCGAACTCCAGGCCCTTCACCAGGGCGGCGTACAGCTCCTTCTTCGTGTGGGCAATGGAAACGCCGATGGAGGACCCGCTGGCCACGGGCTTCACCACGCAGGGCACGGGGGTGGTGCTGGTCAGGCTGTCGATGTCTTTCATCGTATACTCCGCCCGCCGCCACTTGGGGGTGGCCACGTCCAGCTCAGCGATGAGCCGCTTGGTAAAATCCTTATCCATGGCAATGGCAGAGCCTAAGTACCCCGCGCCGGTGTAGGGGATGCCCATGAGGTCAAAGGCCGCCTGCACGCGCCCGTCCTCGCCGCAAGTACCGTGAAAGGCCAGAAAGACGATGTCGGCCATCTGGCACAACTCTAACACGCCCTGGCCGAACTGGTTGGGGCTGTTCCATTTCCGCTGCCGCTTGACCGCTTCCAGGTCCGGGGCCTTGGGGTCCACCTGCTTCCAGCGGTCGGTCACGTCCCGGTCAAAGAACGCCTCCAAGGGCCCGTCGTAGTCCTCCAGACCGAAATACATATCCACCAAAGCCGCCTGATGGCCCAGGCTCCGCAGAGCGTGGGTGATCATGGTCCCGGAAGAAAGAGACACATTCCGCTCCGGGCTCAGGCCGCCCGCCAACACAACGATTTTCATACAAGGCCCTCCTTTCGCTGTCAAGCCCCCCTGCCGGGGGTCTTTGGGCCGATCCAGGGATGATCTAGGTACATTTTATAGATTATATCATAGCCCGCCTAAAATCTCAACCAGAACGGTAGCGGCGAAATGACGGAAGTCAGGGCAGACAAAAGGCCCTGAACTGACGCAGTCCAGAGCCTCTCCTCCGTCTCACTTCCCCAGCAGCCAATCCAGCACAAATTTCTGCCGAATGCCGTTGTAAGAAGCAGGCGGGTCGTTATCCATCGTAAGCAGGTATTTCGGATTATGGTCTGAGATGGTGTCCAGCGGCCGCAGCTCCCGCTGCAACGTCGCCTCGTCCCGCACCGTCCAGGACACCTGATAGTATTCCAGATTTCCGTCATAGTCCTGGGCCACAAAATCCACCTCCGCCGAGCCGGATTTCCCCACATACACCCGGTACCCCCGGCGCAGCAGCTCCAGATATACCACGTTCTCTAAGATATGCCCCTGATCCACGTTTCGTGTCCCCAGCAGATAGTACCGCAGGCCCACGTCGGCCAGGTAATACTTGTCCTGAACTTGGAGATACTCTTTGCCCTTGATGTCGTAACGGCTGACCCGATACATGAGCAGGCTGTCCGTGACCCCCTCCAAGTAATTTTCCACTGTGCGGGGAGAGATCTTCCGCCCGGAGCTGGTCATGGTATCCGCCACTTTTTTCAGGGTACAGAGATTGCCGATGTTGTCAAACAGGAAGCGCAGAACACTTTTCAGCATCGAGGGATCCTGCACATGTTTCCGGGCCACGATGTCGTTGAGGACCACCGTGTTATAAATGCCGTCCAGATAGGCGTAAATGTTCCGCCGGTCTTTCAGCCCAACGGTATAGGGGAAGGAGCTGTTATACACATAGTTTCGATACAGCTCTTCCTTGCTCAGGGATCCGTCAAAGGCACTGACATATTCCTTGAAGGAAAGGGGGAGCATTTTCAGCTCCACATACCGCCCTGACAGCAGCGTTGCCAGCTCCCCGGACATGAAGTAGGCATTGGAGCCTGTGAGATACACATCCGCGTTTTTCTTCACAAACAGGCTGTCCACGGCCTTCTGGTAGTCCGTCACATGCTGTATCTCATCCAAAAAGATATAGTTCATCTTGTCTGGCAGCATCCGGCTTTTCACATGGTCATATAACGCCCGGTAGTCACAGAGGTCCTCATTTTCCGCTTCCTCAAAGTTCAGACAAATGATCTGCTCCTCCCCGACCCCCTCCGCCCGAAGCTGCTCCTGAAAGAGATCAAACAACGTAGATTTTCCGCAACGGCGGATCCCGGAGATCACCTTGATGATGGGCTGGTCTTTCCACTCCATCAAAAAGTGCAAGTAATCTGGACGTTGAATCAACACAAAAACCGCCTCCTTTGATTTCTTGAACATATTATAATATTTTTTTACCTTTAATTCAACTCTTTATATTTTATTTCAAACTTTCTATGAAATCCAAAAGAATTTCTAATTTATTATCTTTTCTTTTCCTATTTTTTAAAAAAATGAAAATCGCAGCACTCTTCCCCATACCCCAGCGTCTTCGTCCGGGAAAAGCCCAGCTTTTTCAGCCCGCCATAGGTCACGTCATCCACATCACAAAACAGCCGACACAGCGCCGGGCAGCCGGCTTCCACGCAGGCCGTGTGCCAGAGGCACTTGGTAATGGTGGCCTCAAAGTGGTCCTTGTCGTGGGCCTGCGTGCTCTCCCACAGGTCCGACGTGCGCATGATCCTGAGAAAGACCTTGCTATACAGAAAGTAAAAGCCCGGAATCGCTTCCAGCTTCGCCGTGGCCGCATGTTTTTCCGCCGCAACGATATTCTGCATATACTTCCGCATGCTCGCCTCGACGTCCTCCCCCGGCAAAGCCTCTTGAGAGAGTGCCTGATACAGCGCAATGCGGGGCAGGATGGTCTGGACCAGCGTCTTTCTTTGATGTTTGGACTTATTTGCTACGCTCTCGATCAATCCTGTTAAGCGCGTCTCCTGCCGGTCAAATAAGACGTTTCCTCTGGTGCCAAATTCTTCGGTCAAAAACGCTTTGATCTGTTTCTGCTGGTTGATCTTCACCGTGATAACCTCTTCTGATAAAAATGGTCCATCGTCCCGTGGAGGACTGTGCTTGGCTTTTCGATCTCCTGAAATCCCAGCTTTTCATAGAGCCTCATGGCCGTTGTCAGGTTGCTGTGTGTCTCCAGATAGAGCTGCGCATAGCCGGCCTCTCTGGCCCAGTCCTCCGCCAGGCGCATCAGCGCCTTGCCGTGGCCCTTTCCCTTGGCCGAATCTGCCAAATACAGCTTCTGTACCTCCGCGCAGCCGGGAATGGGCGCAAACTCGGCCACGCCAACGCCGCCGACCACCTTCTCTGTCTCGTCCAGCGCAATGAAGTAGGCTCTCTTTTCGGGTGCTTTGGCATAGTATTGGCTCATGTGGTCCAGCTCCGGGTCAAAATAGGCCGTTCCCGGAATGTCCAACTGAAGCTGCTCCAAATTCGTGCGAATGATCTTGGCCAGCGCTGCATCATCCGCCGCAGTGATCGTTCTGTAGTGTAGCATGCTCGATCCCTTCTCCTGTGGTTTTGTTGTTCGGAGAGACGAAAATCGGGCGTGCCGTAGCTGGCACGCCCGTATTTTCGCGTTCCTGATGGAAACCGATATTAGTCCTTATAGCCGATAGCCTTGGGATCGGTGGGGCAGGAATCCTCGCAGCCGCCGCAGTCGATGCACTCGGAAGAGACAACGCAGACTTCCTTGCCGTCAACAGCGCCTTCCTGGATAGCGCCGGTGGGACATTCCTCCATACAGCTCTTGCAGAAGGTGCACAGTTCAGGATTAATAGCGTACATAGTAAGGTACCTCCAAATAGTTTTTTCTTGGCAACCCACATTGTATCACATTTTTCTAAAAATGCAATTCTAAAATCACAGAAAATCGTTGGTTATTTTGATAGATTTCGGGCAAGATTTTTAGGTAGATTCTCCATAAAAACCTATCCGGGAGGAATATCTCTATGCAAAACACCTTGAAACCGTCCCATTCCGGTTCTACTGTGCCCGAATTGGAGGGAGCGCCTTGCTCCGTCAGCCACGAAAACCGAATGATTCCTGTCATTTCCTCCCCACAGTGCGGCGGAGCAAACGGAGGAAAAAAGGAGGCGAAGGCATGAGTCCCTTTCTCTTTCCCATGCGCTCCTGGGGCAGCGGCGGCTCCCCGGCCCCCCGCTCCCGCGGCGAGGCCAATCACCCCCCCTCTCCCCCTTCCCCCGCCACGCGCCTGCTGGACCAACACGCCCAGGACATGCTCCAAGCCGCCGGGCGGGGCAGCTACGACCCCGTCACCGGCCGGGACGCGGAGCTGGAGCGGGTCATTCAAATTCTATTGCGCCGGACCAAAAACAATCCCGTGCTGTTGGGCGAAGCCGGGGTGGGCAAGACCGCCGTGGTGGAGGCCCTGGCCCAGCGCATGGCCCTGGGGCAAGTCCCGGACGCGCTGACCCACAAGCGCCTGCTGGCCCTGGACCTGGCCTCCGTCATCGCCGGGACGAAGTATCGGGGCGAGTTTGAGGAGCGCATGAAAAACATTTTGAACGAAGTGGCCCGCGCCGGGAACGTCATCCTCTTCCTGGACGAGCTGCACACCCTGGTCGGTGCCGGCAGTGCAGAGGGGGCCATCGACGCGGCCAACCTCTTAAAGCCCGCCTTGGCCAGGGGCGGCGTGCAGCTCATCGGAGCCACGACCACCGAGGAATACCGCCGCTTCTTAGAAAAGGACTCTGCTTTAGAGCGCCGCTTCCAGCCCGTGCAAGTGGAGGAACCCAGCCGGGAGACCACCCTCTCGATCCTGCGCACCCTGGCCCCCCGCTACGCCCTGCACCACGGCCTGACCTTCGCCGAGGGGACGCTGGAAGCCGCCGTCACCCTCTCCGCCCGCTACCTGCCCCAGCGCCGCCTGCCGGACAAAGCCATCGATCTGCTGGACGAGGCCGCCTCCCAGGCCCGCCTGCGCTCCCAGGCGCTCCCGCCCAATTTGGACGCCCTGGCCCACCGGGTCCAGTTGGTCGTCCGGGAGCGGGACGAGGCCATTGCCGCCCAGGATTACGAAGCCGCCGCCCGCTGCCGGGACGCAGAAGCCGACTTCCGCCGGGAGCTGGACCAGGGCCGGGCCGATTGGCTGGCCGCCCAGGCTCCGCCCGTGGTCACGCCCCAGGACGTAGCCCACACCATCTCCCAGTGGACCGGCATCCCCCTCACCCGCCTGACCCAGGGGGAGGCCAATCAGCTGCTCCGTCTGGAGCAGGAGTTAGGCCGTCGGGTGGCGGGACAAACCGCTGCCGTCCGGGCCGTCGCCCGCGCCATCCGCCGCAGCCGGACCGGTCTGAAGGAACCCCACCGGCCCGTGGGCGCGTTTCTCTTTCTGGGGCCCACCGGCGTGGGCAAGACCGAGCTGGCCAAGGCCCTGGCCCAAGCCCTCTTTGGCTCGGAGGAGGCGCTCATCCGCTTCGATATGTCCGAGTTCGGCGAGCGCCACACCGCCAGCCGTCTCACCGGCTCACCCCCCGGCTACGTCGGGCACGAAGAGGGCGGACAGCTCACCGAAGCCGTCCGCCGCCACCCGTACAGCGTGTTATTGTTCGACGAGCTGGAAAAGGCCCACCCGGACGTCTGGAATCTGCTCTTACAGATCATGGAAGACGGTATCCTCACCGACTCCCAGGGTCGCCGGGCCAGCTTCGGCAGCACCGTGCTCATTATGACTTCTAATGTGGGCGGCGAAGCCCTCTCCACCGGCGTCCCCCTGGGCTTCTCCGGCGGACAGGCGGGCAAAACCGTCCAGAGCGCCGCCCTCCAGCGGGAGCTGCGCCAGGTCTTCCGCCCGGAATTTCTCGGCCGCCTGGACGAGATCGTGACCTTCCACCCCTTGGACGAGGGCGAGCTGGAAACCGTCGCCCGCAAGCTCCTGACGGCCTTCGCCCACCGTCTCTCCGCCTCCGGCATCGACTTTCTCCCCTCCGACCAGGCCATCCGCTGCCTGGTCCGCCAGGGCAAGACGGAGCAGCGCTACGGTGCCCGCCCCCTCCGCCGCCTCATCCGCACCCAAGTGGAAGACCCTGCCGCCGACCTTCTCCTCCGCCAGGCTGTCACCGCCGGCGGCACGCTCTATCTGGAGGAAGACGAGGGGCATCTAGTCCTCTCGCCGCTCGTCTGAGTCCTCTTATGCGAAAAAATCCAACCCATCTTAAATGATAGGTTGGATTTTTTCGATTCAGTTTCTTCCAGTTCAAGAAGCAGAGAGCAGAGATAAATTCTCTGCTTTATCCCGTTCGCTCCACCGGACGACCTTCGCATCATATCTTCCAAACGCATCCTCGATGCCTTTGGCGATCCCATTCTGGTCATTCAAGATCACGATGAGCTGACTGTCGACTCTTCTCGCCGGTTTTGTGTCGTTCCAGGCAAACAAGATATTTCCCATACTGGATTTATTGGGATTATTCACAGCCTGACAAAGACGCTCCGGCTGTGTTCGATTCCTCTGAAACAAAAAGTCATAATTATGGGAAAAGCCTGACATTCCAGTAAATTGAACGTTCTCTGCACAATAAATACCCTTTTCCGAAAAGAAATCCTGCACATCGTCCAAAAATAGAGAAGCCACCTTCGGTTTCGACAAAGCAAACATATCATCTACCCGTAGCATAGCCTGAATAAATAAGTGCTTTTTCTGCGCAAAATCTTTGCGCGGCGCTTTGGCCACCAGCTCACCCTGATGTTCGCTCACACCATATTGCATCAAAATCCGCTTGAGATACTTTGTCCGCATTGGCGTAAATTGGAAGCCATTCATTTCCAGATTACGAATGGTCATGCCATCATCAGAAAACAGAATCTCATCCCCCTCCTGACGGACATAGATTTGTAAATAATCATTTGCGCTATCCAGATAGGGTGCCGTGATCTCATAATACTCGCCGACCTGCTGAAACGTGATCTCACTTCTCAGCCACGCAGCATACTCATCGATCAGCGTTTGAATATCCATCCGATCTACCTCCTCTCTGGTCAAAGTTCCATTTGACAACGTATCTTTGGTGGTTCCACAACATGAAATTCTTTTAAGAATCTCACTGTGTTTTCTTCAAACTTTTCACTATGGATATCCTCCGCAGGAAATGCAAGTTTTCTACCATATTCTTCCGTATAAACGTGCCAGTGGTCTTTTGTGTTTTTTTCTCCATCAGGATTAAAATGTACATTGGTCGCGTTGATATGTAACTCCAAAAGAGAGATGCCATTCTTTTTGATCCTGGCCCCTATGCTATATTTCTTAGACTGAATTTTTCCTCGAAATATGCTGACAGTAAACAAGTCTTTCTTGGTATCTCCAACCACGTCAAACTCCGCTTTCTTTCCTCTGTCCGGAAAGTCTATCGCTTCGATCAACGCACGCTTCAACATAGCAATGAGCCGCCGGGCTTCTGCATCGGTCAATTTTTCACCGCTCACTGAACCACCTCCGTCTGTAATAGTCTACCATTGTTTGTCAAATTTTGCAACGCCGGGCACAACTTTGCAGTTGTTTTTCCACACATCGTGCGCTATAATAGAACGAGATACTTATTTTTAGGTTGTCCCCTTTGGGATACTTTGCGATACTATATTAAAAAGATTTGTTCAAACGTTTGAAACGTTTTTGAGGTGAGATCATGTCACTGCGCATCGGAATCGACATCGGCTCCACCACCGTGAAGGTCGTGGTGCTGGATGAACAGAATAAACTGCTCTTCCGCTCCTATGAGCGGCACTATTCCAAGACCCGCGAGCGCACCTGCCAGACCCTGCAAGGGCTGCGCGGGATGCTCGGCGGGCAGGAGATCAAGCTCTCCATCACCGGCTCGGCCGGTCTGGGCGTGGCCAAGGCTGCAAACCTGGACTTCGTGCAGGAGGTCTACGCCACCGCCGCCGCCGTGCGTCAGTTCATCCCCCAGACAGATGCCGTCATCGAGCTGGGCGGTGAAGACGCCAAGATCATCTTCTTCGGCAACACCCTGGAAGAGCGCATGAACGGCTCCTGCGCCGGCGGCACCGGGGCCTTTATCGACCAGATGGCCACCCTGCTCAACGTCTCGGTGAACGAGCTGGACGAGCTGTCGCTCAAGCACGAGAAGATCTACCCCATCGCCTCCCGCTGCGGTGTCTTTGCCAAGAGCGACATCCAGCCCATTCTGAACCAGGGCGGACGAAAGGAAGACGTGGCCGCCTCCATCTTCCAGGCCGTGGTCGATCAGACCGTCGCCGGCCTGACCCAGGGCCGGGAGCTGACGGGCACCATCGTGTTCTTGGGCGGCCCGCTCCACTTCCTGGCCGGTCTGCGCCAGCGGTTCGTGGAGACGTTACACTTAGATGAAGAACATGCCATCTTCCCGGAGGACGGCGATTGCTTCGCCGCCATCGGCGCGGCCCTTTGCACCGAGGAGTGCCAGCCCCGGAAGTTTGACGACGTGCTGGACCTTCTCGAACACACCACCACCGTCTCCGCCCCCGTGGACACCATGCCTCCCCTCTTCACCTCAAAAGAGGAGTACGAAGCGTTCTCCCGGCGGCACCAGTCCATGACGGTCCCCACGGTGGACCTCCATACCTATTCCGGCCCCGCTTACTTAGGCATCGACGCCGGTTCTACGACCACGAAGCTCGTCCTCATCGACAAGGACGACAACATTCTGTACTCGTTTTACCACTCCAACCAGGGCAACCCCGTCCGCATCGTCCTGCCCCAATTAAAAGAGATCTACGCCCAGTGCGGCGACCGCATTTCTATCTGCGGGGCCGCCGTCACCGGCTACGGCGAGGACCTCATCAAGAACGCCTTCTCCTGTGACCTGGGCCTGGTCGAAACGGTGGCCCATCTCAACGCCGCCCGCCACTTCACCCCCGACGTGGACTTCATCATCGACATCGGCGGGCAGGACATGAAGTGCTTCAAGATCCGCAATGGGGCGGTCGATTCGATTTTGCTCAACGAGGCCTGCTCCTCCGGCTGCGGCTCCTTCATCGAGACCTTTGCCAAGGCCTTGGGCTACTCCATCGCAGACTTTTCCAAGATGGGTCTCTTCGCCAAGCACCCGGTGAACCTCGGCTCCCGTTGTACCGTCTTTATGAACTCCTCTGTGAAGCAAGCCCAGAAGGACGGCGCTTCGGTCGAAGACATCTCCGCTGGCCTCTCCATCTCGGTGGTGAAAAACGCCATCTACAAGGTCATTCGCGCCGCCAGCGCCGACGACCTGGGCAAGCACATCGTCGTGCAGGGCGGCACGTTCCTCAACGACGCCGTTCTTCGCTCCTTCGAGCTGGAGATCGGCCGGGAAGTCACCCGCCCGACGATTTCCGGCATTATGGGCGCTTACGGCGCGGCCCTGGCCGCAAAGGAGCTTGGCCTGCCCAAGTCCGCCCTGCTCTCCGCGAAGGACTTAGAGGAGTTCACCCACGAGGCCCGGCCCGCCACCTGTAAGCTCTGCACGAACCACTGCTCCCTGACCATCAACCGCTTCAACGGCGTCCGCCGCTTCATCTCCGGCAACCGCTGTTCCCGTCCCCTGGGCCAGGAGAAGATCGACATCCCGGACCTGATGAAGTTCAAGTACCAGTATCTCCGCTCCCTCCAGGGCAAGGGCGGCGGCAACGGTTCCCGCGGCAAGATCGGCATCCCCTTCGGGCTGAACATGTACGAGAACCTGCCCTTCTGGTACACCCTCTTTACCAACCTGAACTTCGAGGTGGTCCTCTCCCCCGAATCCACCCGGAGCCTGTACATCAAGGGGCAGCAGACCATCCCCTCGGACACCGTCTGCTACCCTGCCAAGCTCCTGCACGGCCACGTCATGGCCCTGCTGGACGAGGGCGTGGACACCATCTTCTACCCCTGCATGTCCTACAACTTCGACGAGCATCTGGCAGACAACCATTATAACTGCCCCGTCGTCGCCTACTACCCCGACCTGCTGGCGGTGAACATCCCCGCCCTGTCCAAGGTCAAGTACCTCCACCCCAACCTGGGCATCCACCGCCCGAAGGACTTTGAGAAAAAGGGGGCCAAGCTCCTGGCCGACGAGTTCGGCGTGCCCAAGCGGGAGTCCGTCAAATCCATCCGCAAGGCCTACGAAGCCTACCACGGCTTCCGGGACCTGGTCCAGCAGAAGGGCGCGGAGTACATCGACTTCGCCCGGAAGAGCGGCCGTAAGATCCTGGTGGTCGCCGGCCGTCCCTACCACATGGACCCGGAGATCAACCACGGCATCAACGACCTCATCACGTCCTTCGGCTTCGTGCTGGTGACGGAGGACGCCGTCTTCCAGCACATGGGCAAGGAGCCCCGCCACGTCCTGAACCAGTGGACCTATCACGCCCGCATGTACAACGCCGCCCGCTACGTCTGCACCCAGCCGGACATGGCCTTCATCCAGCTGGTGTCCTTCGGCTGCGGCGTGGACGCCATCACGACGGATGAGCTGCGCTCCATCCTGGAGGAACACGGCGAGCTGTACACCCAGCTCAAGATCGACGACATCTCCAACCTGGGCGCGGTCAAGATCCGCATCCGAAGCCTCATCGCCGCCCTGGACGCCAGAGACGCCCAGGCCAGGAAACACGCACCGGAAGGAGGGGACGCAAATGGCTAAGCTAGAATACGACGAGACCGGCCGCCTGCTCTTTACCCAGGAGATGCGGAAGGAGTACACCATCCTCATCCCGCAGATGCTGCCCATCCACTTTGGTTTCTTCGCCAAGCTCCTGGCCCGTTCTGGGTACAACGTGGCCATCCTGAACAACGACGGGAAAGCCGTCGTGGACAGCGGCCTGAAATACGTCCACAACGACGCCTGCTACCCCGCTCTTCTGGTCATCGGGCAGATGATCGACGCCATTCAGAACGGCGGCTATGACCCCCATAAAGTCGCCCTGCTCATCACCCAGACCGGCGGCGGGTGCCGGGCCTCCAACTACATCCACATGCTCCGCAAGGCCTTGGAAAAGGCCGGGTTAGACTATATCCCCGTCATCTCCCTCTCCTTCGGCCTGGAGAAAAACCCCGGCTTCCACTGGACCGTGGGCCTCATCCGCCGCCTCATCTACGGCATGATGTACGGCGACCTCATCATGAACGTGGCCAACCAGGTCCGCCCCTATGAAGTAAACCCCGGTGACACCGCCGCCCACGTGGACCACTGGACCACGGAGCTGCTGGACCGCTTCGACAAGGGCGACGGCATGTCCCGCAAGAAGATGCGCGGCATCTTTGACGAGATTTGCGCCGACTTCAAGTCCATCCCCGTCTCCGGTGAGGAGAAGATCCGGGTCGGCGTGGTGGGTGAAATTTACATCAAGTTCTCGTCTCTGGGCAACAACCAGCTCGAGCAGTTCCTCCTGGACGAGGGGGCCGAGCCGGTGGTGCCGGGCCTGACGGACTTCATGATCTTCAAGATCTACAACCGCGTCTCCGACGTGGATATGTTCGGCGGCAGCAAGCTCAAGCAGCTGCTCTGCCACTTCTTCATGGGCTACATCGAAAAATGCCAGCTGGACATGATCGCCGCCCTGAACAAGGCCGGCTTCCGCGCCCCCGGCACCTTTGCCGAGCTGCACAAGCTCATCCACGGCTACTTAAACGACGGCTGCAAGATGGGCGAGGGCTGGCTGCTCACCGCCGAGATGCTGGAGCTGATCCACTCCGGCACGCCCAACATCGTCTGCGCCCAGCCCTTCGGCTGCCTGCCCAACCACATCGTCGGCAAGGGTATGATCCGCGCCCTGAAGGACGATTACCCCAACTCCAACATCGTCGCCGTGGACTACGACCCCGGCGCGACGAAGATCAACCAGGAAAACCGCATCAAGCTCATGCTGGCCAACGCCAAGCGCATCGCCAAAGAGGAACAGAAACAGCAGGAATCCCCCGCTCCCGCTGCCCATTAAAAAAGGAGCGCCGGTCTTGACAAGACAGGCGCTCCTGGACTATACAGCGTTCCCACATTTTGTTCTTTGTTCATTTCACAAAATGCCCTTGAATCCGCAAAATCTCTTTGATATAATTAGCGTATCAAAGGGGTGGTGTTCGCGTGTTGACTGAAGAGTTTGTTGAATTAGCAAACAAAATTTGCAAACAGAAAGCGGAAGAGCAAACGATTGAGCTAAAATCCGCCCAAACAGGCTGTCCGAAGAGACTGTATGATACGCTGTCGAGTTTTTCTAACCAAGACAGTGGCGGTGTTCTTGTGTTCGGTATCGATGAGCAGGCTGCCTTTCAGGTGGTCGGAGTCTATGATCCACAGGATCTGCAAAAGAAAATAACGGAACAATGCTTACAAATGGAGCCGCCGGTTCGCGCTGTCTTTACCCTGGCAGAATATCACGGAAAAATGATTTGTGCAGCGGAAATACCAGCCATTGACATCGCAGAGCGTCCCTGTTACTACCGTGGGGCTGGGCGTACCAAAGGCTCCTATATTCGTGTTGGTGATGCTGACTTGCCGATGACAGACTATGAACTATACAGCTACGAAGCATTCCGTAAACATTTACATGATGATGAACGACCCGTTGAACGGGCGACATTGCAGCTGCTGGACATGGAAAAAATCCAAGACTATATGGAAAAAATGCGTGTGGATCGCCCCGGATTTTCCAGGCTGACACAGGAGCAGACCATGGAAATGCTCAATGTTACAAGGAATGGTATCCCTACCTTGGCAGCCGTTCTGAATTTTTGTCTTTATCCGCAAGGATTCTTCCCACAGCTTGGCATCACAGCAATTGTTGTACCCGGCACGGAGATCGGCGATGTAGACCAGGATTCTGCGCGATTTATTGACAACAAGCGAATCGGTGGAACCATCCCAGAAATGGTGGAAGAAGCGTTAAATTTCTGTCGTCGGAACATGAAAGTCAAAACCATCATCAGCAAAGAAACCGGTCTTCGCACAGATAAGACAGAGTATCCTATGGATGCCCTCCGCGAAGCGATCCTCAACGCCGTGATCCACCGTGATTACAGTATTCACACAGAGGGGACTCCGATTCAAATTGACTTTTTTACGGACCGCGTCGAGATCCACAGCCCCGGAAGTCTGTACGGACGGATGAGCATTGAGCAGTTAGGGATCGCGAAACCGGATCTTCGGAATCCTGCGCTGGCTGTCATGGCAGAAACTCTGACCACCGCGGAGCATCGCTACTCGGGTATTCCCACAATGCGCAATGCGATGAAAGAATCTGGCTTACCAGAACCAAAATTTGAGAACCGCAGAAATGAGTTCGTGGTAACGTTTTACAACAAAGAGGACCCAGAGAAAGACGCACTCACCGCGGAACCTGCTCAAGATCTACTGGCATTCTGCCATGAACCAAAAACCCGGCAGGAAATCGCAGCATTCTTGGGCGTAAAAACTGTGTTTTATGCAATGCAACATTATGTACAACCGCTGATCACGACTGGAAAATTAGCCATGACGATACCAGAAAAGCCAAAGAGCAGAAATCAAAAGTATTATACCGTTTGACCGATCCCAAAAAGGCAAGTGCAAGCCGCTCCCACTGCACGACTTACTGCTGGCTTCTTCCCCCTAAATCCGACCAAGACCGTCTTTGTTCTGCGGACAAAGACGGTCTTTTGGGTCCTTTCCGGGGAAAATTAAGGAAAGTCTCTTAGTTTTTATGAATTTTATCACGCTTTGTTGTTGATTATTTCCAAAATCCGTTTATAATAACAAGTAGATTACGAAAAGGAGGTTTTTTCCCATGGCGAGAAAACCGAAGGGACTTACCAAACCCATTGCAAAAACGGCTGCCCGGATGTCCCGGAAAGCTGCCCTGACGCCGACCCAACTGGAAAAGATAGACGCCTACTGGCGGGCCTCGAAC
>OLQA01001787.1_pt1 | contig 18184 bp, 16 predicted proteins | sample 1673151 | NCBI WGS metagenome assembly OLQA01 (sample SAMEA3136760, study PRJEB25190) | human gut metagenome | biome: human gut; feature: human-associated habitat; material: faeces | place: Austria | collected 2013 | reverse complement strand
GTTGCGTTTGGTGTGACAGATGAGATTTTTGGTGTCAGTGCAAGTCAGGAGGGAAGGATCAGTCCGTGGTATAATTATGGTGTAATGTGTGTCGCGATTCCGGGATGGACACTGGGAACACTGGCAGGAGCTGTTTCTGGAAGCCTGCTTCCAGATTTCTTGGTAAGTGCACTGAGTGTGGCAATCTATGGAATGTTTCTTGCGGTGATCATTCCACCGGCAAAGAAAAATCGAGCCGTTCTTGGCGTAGTGATCGGAGCGATGGCTGTGAGTACGTTATTTGCAGTGGTTCCGGTACTGAATAAAGTTTCTACCGGATTTGTGATCATTATCACGACATTGCTGGTAGCAGGGCTGGCAGCACATTTCTGCCCGGTTGAGGAAAAAGAAACAGAGGAAAAGGAGGCAGCAAACTGATATGAAACCGAATGTATATCTGTATATTCTGGTGATGGCAGGCGTAACATATCTGATTCGTATGCTTCCACTGGTCCTTTTCAAAAGGGAAATCACCAGTCCGTTTGTAAAATCCTTTCTGTACTATGTGCCATATGCATGTCTTGCAGCTATGACATTTCCGGCAATCCTGACAGCAACGGCAGGCGGGATCATTTCCGGTGCGGCGGGACTCATTGTAGCACTGATCGTGGCATATCGTGAAAAGAGTCTTCTTATGGTTGCGTTGTTCGCGTGTGCAGCGGTATTTATTGTAGAGAGAATAATGGAATTTATAATGTAGAAAAAGTTCTGGTTTTGCTTTGTGCAGGGCCGGATTTTTTTTTCGAAAATAGTTAGATGAAGCAAATTTTCTTGACAAAACGGATAGCCTAAACTAACATAAGTATAGATGCAACTAACCGATAAGGTTGGCAAAGGTATGAAAAGGAGAAACTTATGTTTTTGGAAATTCGGGATATTAAGAAATCATTTGGTACTGGGGACAGCAAAGTAGATGTTCTGAAAGGGCTGGACCTGGATATTGAAAAAGGGGAATTCTGTGTACTTCTGGGGCCGTCGGGCTCCGGTAAATCCACCTTGCTGAATATTATCGGTGGAATCGAGAGCGCAGATGGTGGAAGTATTTTTATCGAAGGCGAAAAGCTGGCTGATATGAAAGAAAAGAAACTTTCTCAGTACAGACGGAAACATCTTGGCTATATCTTTCAGATGTACAACCTGATTCCGAATCTGACTGTGAGGGAGAATATTGAGGTTGGTGCTTATTTAAGTGACCGGGCACTGGATGTGGATGAGCTTCTGCATACACTTGGTCTTTTTGAGCATCAGAGGAAACTTCCGAATCAGCTTTCCGGCGGACAGCAGCAGAGAACTGCGATTGGGCGTGCAATTGTAAAAAATCCGGATATTCTACTCTGTGATGAGCCGACCGGTGCATTGGATTACAATACTTCCAAGGAAATTCTGAAATTGATCGAAACAGTGAATCAGAAATACGGAAATACTGTGATCATGGTAACACATAATGATGCGATCAAGGACATGGCAGATCGTGTGGTAAAACTTCGAGATGGAATGATCCGTAAAAACTATCAGAACGAGCATAAGATTCCTGCGATGGATCTTGAATGGTAAGGGGGCGGTGCTATGAAGAGTCCTCTGAGAAAAAGAATTCCCCGTGAACTGAAAGGGGAGATTGGAAAATATCTGGTTGTATTCATCTTGATGGTTGCGACGATCGGTATGGTGTCCGGATTTCTGGTTGCAGATGGGAGCATGATCCAGGCATACGATGAAGGATTTGAAAAATACAATATTGAAGATGGAAATTTTCGTACCGGAGAGCGTCTGTATCGAGGACAGCGCGAGGCAATTGAAGAGGAAGGTGTCAAAATCTATGAAAACTATTATATAGAAGATTCTCTTTCAAATGGAAGCACAATGCGCTTTTTCAAGAATCGTACAGAGGTGGATAAAATATGCCTGATGGACGGAGAATTACCGTCAGAAACCGGTGAGATCGCAATTGACCGTATGTACGCAGATAATAATTCACTGAAGATTGGAGATACTCTGGATGATGGGACAAAGTCCTGGACGATCACCGGGCTGGTTGCATTATCAGATTACAGCTGTTTGTTTCAGAGTAATAACGATTCTATGTTTGATGCTGTAAAGTTTGGAGTAGGCGTAGTGACGGATGAAGAATTTGATTCTCTGGATCAGGATAAGCTGCAATATAATTATGCATGGACCTACAATGAAAAATCGCAGACAGAACTCGAGGAAAAGAATGTTTCGGAAGATCTGATGAAGGCAATGGGAAAAGTTGTCACTTTGGAAAATTTTGTGCCGCAATATCAGAATCAGGCGATTATATTTACTGGAGATGATATGGGAAGTGACAAGGCAATGATGATCATGCTTCTCTATATCATCATCGTGATCATGGCTTTTGTATTTGGCATCACGACCAGTAATACGATTGCAAAAGAAGCTGGTGTCATCGGAACGCTTCGGGCATCCGGCTATACAAAAAATGAGCTGATCCGGCATTATATGACTCTTCCGGTGATCGTAACGCTGGTGGGCGCGCTGATCGGTAATATTTTAGGTTATACGGCATTTAAGGATGTATGTGCCGGTATGTATTATGGAAGCTACAGTCTGCCGACTTATGTGACAATCTGGAATGCAGAAGCTTTTCTTATGACGACAGTAGTTCCGGTAATAATTATGTTTGTAGTTAACTATGCGGTTCTGCATCATAAGCTGAAGCTGTCGCCGCTTAAATTTCTGCGAAGAGATCTTTCTTCCAGAAAGCAGAGACGTGCGGTTTATCTCAGTCCGCGAATGAAAATTTTTCACAGATTCCGCCTGCGCGTGATCTTTCAGAATATCAGCAATTATCTTGTCCTTTTTGTGGGGATCATATTTGCAAATCTGCTTCTGATGTTTGGCCTTCTGCTCCCGTCCGCACTGGATCATTACCAGCTGGAGATCCAGAACAATATGCTGGCAAAATATCAGTATATGCTTTCAATGCCGGTAAGTGTGATGGGTGGCAGTAATAAGCTTGAAAGTATGCTGGATATGCTGCTGTTTGCACATGACGCAGAAACAGATAATGAAGACGCAGAGGAATTCAGTGCTTACTCACTGAATACACTTCCGACCAAATACAAAAGTGAAGAAGTAACACTCTATGGCGTTCACGATGACAGCAAGTACATTGATGTGGATTTTTCAGATGGCGTGTATATTTCGAAAGCATATGCAGATAAATTTCTGCTGAAACCGGGAGATTCGATCACACTCAAAGAAAAATATGAGGATGACGAGTATACTTTTAAAATCAGCGGAATTTATGATTATAATGGTAGTCTTTGTATTTTCATGCCACAGGAGGAATTGAACCGGACCTTTGATCTGGGAGATGATTATTTCAGCGGATATTTCAGCAATTCAGAGATTACAGATATCGACAGCAGCTACATCGGTTCTGTGATTGATCTGGATGCATTGACCAAGATCAGCAGACAGCTGAATGTTTCCATGGGAAGTATGATGGGGATGGTAAATTTATTTGCAGTTGCAATCTATATGATCCTGATATATCTTCTCTCTAAGATCATAATTGAAAAAAATGCACAGTCGATTTCGATGACGAAGATTCTTGGTTATACCAATGGTGAGATCAGCAGGCTATACATCTTGTCCACGTCGATCGTGGTTGTTTTGTGCCTTCTGATCAGCCTTCCAATTGAGACTACGATCATGGAAGTTCTGTTCAGGGAAATGATGCTGCAGAGTATCTCCGGATGGATCGCGCTCTGGATCGACCCGATGATCTATGTACAGATGTTTGTGATCGGACTTGTGACATATGCAGTGGTTGCACTTCTGGAATACAAAAAAATCCGGAAAGTACCGATGGGTGAGGCACTTAAAAATGCGGAGTAATAAAAAAAGTTCCCACTTTATATTGTTAACGTGCTAAATAACTGTTATAATGAGCAAATAGTGATGCAGTGAACAAAGGGAATATAAAGTGTTCACAGCGATAAATTTGTTTATAAGAGAGGGAACGATACATATGAATCAGTTGGAAGTACTTCGAGAGAGCCTTGGACAGTGTGATGAGATCGTGCTGGATGCATTACTTATGCGTAACAGAATCGTAGAAGATATCATGGCTTACAAAGAAGCAAATGATATTCCGATCCTTCAGCCGGAGCAGGAAGCAAAACAGAGAGAATGGCTGAACCGCAGAATGGAAGGCAGACGCCATAAAGATGAAGTGACTGCTGTTTTTGAAGAAATTACCAGAAACAGTAAGAGAATCCAGGCACGTAAACTGTTTGATTACAATATTGTACTGATCGGTTTCATGGGTGCAGGTAAATCTACGATTTCTGATTTCCTGCGGACAGTATTCGCAATGGAAGTTGTAGAGATGGACCAGATCATTGCCGAGAGAGAGGGAATGTCCATTTCTGATATCTTTGAGACATATGGAGAAGAGTATTTCCGTAATCTGGAGACAGAACTTCTTATAGAAATGCAGTCCAAGACCAATGTAGTTATTTCCTGTGGCGGTGGTGTGCCGATGAGAGAACGCAATGTAGTCGAAATGAAGAAGAATGGACGCGTTGTCCTTCTGACAGCTAAACCGGAGACAATCTTAAGCCGTGTCAAAGATAATCACGACAGACCACTTCTGGAAGGCAACAAGAACGTTGACTTTATTGCAGGCCTGATGGAAAAACGTCGTGAGAAATACCAGGCAGCAGCTGATATTGTGATCGAGACAGATGGTAAGGATAAACTGGAAATCTGTGAAGAACTTGTTCAGAGAATCCGTGCACTTGACGCAGAAGAATAGGATGAGCGAAGTGAACAGCAACCTGTCAATAGCACAAAATTATTGTTTTTTTAATGAACATATCGAAAATGTCCAGATGCATGCCATCTGGATGTTTTTTTATCACAAAAATTGAAAGATATATCAAAAAACAGTCCATTTTGTTTAATATATCCATATGGTATTATAATTTCATCAAAAAGCTATACGAAATAGCTAAAGAGCGAAAACAAAAATGGGAGGTTTCTTTTATGAAGAAAAAATTAGTTTTAGCGATGGCAGCAACAATGGCAATCACATCTTGTGCAGTTCCGGTACTTGCAGATGATGCAGCAGCTGAAGGCGGAAAGATTGGTATCTCAATGCCAACACAGTCTCTGGAACGTTGGAACAGAGATGGTTCTTATCTGGAAGAACAGTTCAAAGCAGCTGGCTATGATGTAGAGCTGACATACTCCGATAACGAAACAGACCGTCAGGTAAATGATATCCAGAACCTGATCTCCGATGGAGTTAACCTCCTGGTAGTTGCAGCTATCGATGGTGAAGCACTTAATACAGTTATGGATGAAGCAGCAGATGCAGGAATCCCGGTTATCGCTTATGACCGTCTGATCAAATCCGATGCAGTTTCCTATTATATCTCCTTCGATAACTATACAGTAGGTACTCTGCAGGGCCAGTACGTAATCGATACTCTGGATCTTGACAATGCAGGTGATAAAACATATAACATCGAGTTCACAGCAGGTGACCCGGCAGATAACAATGCAGGATACTTCTTCAACGGTGCTTATGACACTCTGAAACCGTATCTGGATGCAGGCACACTGAATGTAGTTTCCGGACAGACTGATTTCGATTCCGTAGCAACAGCAGCATGGGATACACAGACAGCACTTGAGAGAATGCAGAACATCCTCGCTTCCTACTATGCAGATGGAACTCAGCTGGATGTAGCTCTTTGCTCCAATGACTCCACAGCACTCGGTGTTACACAGGCAATCGAATCTGACTATGCAGGCAAAAACGACGTTCTGATCACAGGACAGGACGGTGACGAAGCTAACCTTGCAAACATCGTAGATGGAAAACAGTCCATGACAGTTTACAAAGCAGTTGCAAACGAAGCAGTTGTTACTCTTGACCTTGCAGAAGCAATGCTGAAAGGTGACACAATTGATGATTCTCTGATCACAAACTCCAAATGGGATTTCGACTGTGCATATGATACAGAATCCTATGAAACATCTGAAGGACATAAATGCCCATCATTCCTTCTGGTTCCTACAGTTGTAACAAAAGACAACATGAAAGAAGAACTGGTTGACACAGGATACTATACACAGGACGATGACGGATATCTTCATCCAGCACAGTAAGCAGAAAAAATTGCTTAAGTAACCAATAAAACATGTAATTTGAAATTTTAGGGCGGGGTGAAGAGCCCCGCCCGGTTTTTTGAAAGGGGGCGCCATTTTGGCAGACAATATTTTAGTAATGGATCACATTACAAAAGAGTTCCCCGGTGTCAAAGCTCTGGACAATGTAAATCTTGAAGTCCAGCGAGGAGAGATTCACGCGCTGATCGGTGAAAACGGTGCGGGAAAATCCACACTGATGAACGTTTTAAGTGGTCAGTATCCATATGGAAGTTATACAGGTACAGTTACCTATGAAGGTGAGGAATGTAAGTTTAAAAACCTGAACGACAGTGAAGCGAAAGGAATCGTTATCATCCATCAGGAACTTGCGCTGATTCCGTTACTTTCTATTGGCGAGAATATGTTTCTCGGAAACGAGATTAAGAATAAAAGCGGCAGCATTGACTGGGACAGAACATACAGTGAAGCAGAAAAACACATGGCACAGGTTGGACTCCATGAATCTGCACAGACACTGATCAAAGATATCGGAACAGGTAAACAGCAGCTGGTAGAGATCGCAAAGGCATTCTCCAAGAAGGTTAAACTTCTGATCCTGGATGAGCCTACTTCATCTCTGAATGATGAAGATGCAAAGATGCTTCTGGATCTTCTGATGGAATTCAAGAAGAACGGACTGACCTCTATCATCATCACTCATAAACTGAATGAGATCATCTACTGTGCAGACCGCTGTACGATCATCCGAGATGGTACAACGATCGAGACACTGACCAAGGGTGTAGATGATTTAAGTGAAGACCGTATCATCAAAGGTATGGTTGGCCGTTCTATGGATGACCGTTATCCTACCAGAAAACATAATGTCAGCAAAGAGGTTATGCTGGAAGTAAAAGACTGGACCGTTCATCATCCACTCTATCCTGAGAAAATCGTAGATAATAAAATCAACTGTAAAGTACATAGAGGTGAGGTTGTCGGTTTCTCAGGACTGCAGGGTGCAGGACGTACCGAATTTGCAATGTCTGTATTTGGTAAGAGCTATGGAAGCAATATTTCCGGTGAACTTTATATCAAGGGAGAAAAAGTAAATCTCAAGAATCCGCACGATGCGATTCGTCATGGTCTTGCATATGTAACAGAAGACCGTAAGACAAACGGACTGATTCTCGGAGAATCCATTCGATTTAATACAACACTTGCCAGACTTTCCAAAGTCTGTGAGAAAGGTGTCATCAATACAGATATGGAAGTTCATCTGGCAGATGAGATGACAAAGGAAATGGGAACCAAGACTCCTTCCAATGAGCAGAAAATCGGTAACCTTTCCGGTGGTAACCAGCAGAAAGCGCTGCTTGGTAAGTGGATGTTTACAGAACCGGATATCCTGATTCTGGATGAACCTACACGAGGCATCGATGTAGGTGCAAAATATGATATCTACTGCCTGATCAACAAGATGGTAGAAGATGGAAAATCAGTCATTATGATTTCTTCTGAAATGCCGGAACTTCTCGGTATGTGTGACCGAATCTATGTTATGAGTGAAGGCCGTCTGGCTGGTGAATTTACAGCGGAAGAGGCAACTCAGGAACGTATCATGGCTTCGATCATGCAGGAACAGAATAAAAAATAAGAAATAGTGACTGAACAGTTACTGGGAAAGGGGTAAAAAAATGAAATTTAATGTAAAAGATTTCTTAAGAAAATATACAATGGTCATTGCACTGGTGATCGTATTTATCCTGTTCTGTGGATTGACAAACGGAAGACTCCTGTATGCACAGAACATGTCAAACTTAATGCTTCAGAATGGTTATGTTCTCGTTCTTGCCTGTGGTATGTTATTATGTATCCTGACAGGTGGTAACATCGACCTTTCTGTTGGTGCTGTAATCTGCCTGGTTGGCGGTCTTGCAGCAGTACTTATCAGCAACAAGGGAATGAACCCATATCTGACCATCATCATCTGCCTGGTTGTTGGTCTTCTGGTAGGTATCTGGCAGGGTTACTGGATCGGTTACAAACGTATTCCTCCATTCATCACAACGCTTGCTGGTATGTTTATTTTCCGTGGATTTGGACGTCTGATTCTGGACAACAAAACTGTTTCTATCCAGAACAAAGATTTCCTGAAAGTATTTACTTCTTATATTAATATTCCTGGACTGGATGACACTGCAAACTATTCAGCACTGATTGTTGGTATTGTTGTTGCTGTATATGTAATCTTCAATGTAGTTCGTTCCAGAGCAAACAAAGCAAAAAGAGGATATCGTCAGAATACAGCATTTTCTGATTACAGCAAAGCTGTTATCATCGCAGCAGTTATCCTCTGGTACTGCTACAAACTGTTCCAGTACAAAGGTATCTCCGTAATGTTCATCTGGGTAGTTGCAATCTGCCTGATCTACAACTTTATTACATCCAAAACAGCATTTGGACGTTACTTCTACGCAATTGGTGGTAATGAGAAAGCTACACAGCTTTCCGGTATTGATACAAACAAAGTTTACTTCATTGCATATGTAAACATGGGACTTCTTGCAGGTCTTGCAGGTCTTCTCTGTGCAGCACGTGTAGGTTCTGTAAATGGTAGCACAGGTACTTCCTTCGAGATGGATGCGATCGGCTCCTGTTTCATCGGTGGTGCTTCCGCATACGGCGGCAGCGGTACTGTAGGTGGTGTTGTAATCGGTGCACTTCTCCTTGGTGTTATCAACATGGGTATGTCAATCATGGGTATCGGTGATTCCTGGCAGTATGTAGTAAAAGGTGCCGTACTTCTGATCGCAGTAGTATTCGATGTATTATCCAACAGAAAGAATGGATGATAGAAGCAGATAACAAATCAATAAAATGAATGACGAGGGTCATTGCGTGTGACGCAATGGCCCTTTTTATAATTGGATATGAAATGGACAACAACACTTTTGCACTATGGAGTGGAATATGTTACACTGATATCTGGTAAAAATAAACAGAAAGAATGAAAGCTATGAAGAAATATACACTGACAGTTTTTTGTATCCTGGCAGGCTGCATCTTTTTTCTTTCCGGTATCTGGATTTATTTTCAGAAAAGTCTGGACAGAGTAGAGCTTGGAGAAGGAGAGCATGCGGCAAGCTATCAGAGACATTATCTGATGATCTCCAATGATAAAGATACTGGTATGTGGCAATCGGTTTATGAGAGTGCATCCAAGGAAGCGGAAGAGAAAGATGCGTATGTAGAACTTCTTTCTCCTGAACAGATGAACGGATATTCTCAGGCAGACTGTCTGAAAATCGGAATTGCTTCCCAGGTGGATGGAATCATTCTGGAAGCGGATGGAAGTAAAGAAGAGCAGCATCTGATCAATGAAGCGTTAAAAGGGGGGATTCCGGTGGTGACGGTCATGACAGATGATACGGCAACCGGAAGGATCAGTTTTGTGGGGCTCAACAGTTATCAGACGGGAAGTGCTTACACAGAGCAGATCAGCGGCATGCTGAAAGCGCAGGGAACTACCAGTGTCATGTTTCTTTCTACATCCAGTTCCAAGACACAGGAGACGAATCTTGTCTATTCGCAGGTCAAAAAGGAACTGGAGGCACAGAAAAAAACAGGCCAGTCTGTAGACCTGACGGAATACTGTGTAGACAGCAGTGCAGATTTTGATACAGAAGAATTTGTACGTGACATGTTTGTAAATGATGAAAATCTGCCTGACGTTCTGGTATGTATGGACGAAGTTGTGACAGAGTGTGTTTATCAGGCACTGATCGATTATAACCAGGTAGGTAATGTCAAAGTGATCGGATTCTACTATTCAGATGTGATTCTGGATGCCATCGATAAGGAAATCATTTCTTCTGCGATTGCTCTGGATATGGACGAGATTGGCCGATACAGCGTCAATGCACTGGATGAGTATCTGTCACTTGGACATAGTAATAACTATTATAGTGTAAACCAGCATGTGATCACAAAGGAGAATACAAAGGATTACAGGACGGAGGATGAGAAATGAGACAGGGAAAAGAGATATCTTCCGTAAAAAACTCTATACAGACCCGACTGAGCGGAGTTATGCTTCTGGTTCTTGTGTTTGCGCTGGGAATCAATGTGTTTATCTTTAAGCAGATTCATACAGCGGTTACAAGAATTGATGCAGTCTTTTCCAGTAATACGGCTGTGAATGAACTCTCGGAATCGCTGGAGCAGGTAGAGAGTACGGTTTATGAATATTTAAATACCAAGAGCACACAGGCTCTGGAAAATTATTATCGTTATGAACAGAATTACAAGAATCTGATCGAAGAACTGAATGACCGAAATCTGGATAATGAAGTGAAAATGCTGGAAAAAAATATCCGGAGAATGTCAGAAAGTTATCTGGAACAGACAAATGAGACGGTTCAGGCAAAACGAGGAAGAAATGTAGAAAAATACAAAACTTCCTACGAAGATGAAAATGAGCTTTATGAATATATCAATGTCTATATTTATAAGCTGAATAATTTACGATTTAAAACGAACTCGGCAAATTACCAGCTGCTGCTCTCAGCAATGAATGTACTCTATAAACTCTGTATTTTCGTTATGCTGGTTGTATATGCACTTGGTCTTGCAGTCACAACGCTTCTTGTCCGTAATATGATCCGTCCACTTACAGCATTGTCCAATACAGCGCATGAAGTTTCAAAGGGTAACTTAAATGTACCTCAGCTTCCGGTAGTTGTTGAAGATGAGGTTGGTGTTGTAACCAGAAGTTTTAACCAGATGCTGGAAAGTATCCGGCAGAATATTGAGCAGCTTAAGGAAAGCATGGAACGTCAGGCACAGATGAAGGAACGGGAGCTTCTTATGGAAACCCATCTGAAGGAGGCTCAGCTGAAATACCTTCAGGCGCAGATCAACCCGCATTTTTTGTTTAACAGTCTGAATGCAGGTGCACAGCTTGCCATGATGGGGGATGCGGATAATACAGGAATTTTTCTTGAAAAGATGGCAGATTTTTTCCGTTATAATGTACGTAAGATGGAAGAAGACGCCATGCTCTGGGAGGAGATTGGGGCGGTAGATAACTACATTTATATCCTGAATGTCCGTTTTGCCGGAGATATCACCTATATTAAGGAAGTGGATGAAGGTATTGATAATATTCGTATTCCGAGTATGATTCTGCAGCCACTGGTTGAAAATGCAGTGCAGCATGGAATTCATGACTGTATGGAAACGGGATGGATCCGTATGGAAATTCACCGAAATGGTGAGATGTTGGATGTTACAGTAAGCGACAATGGTGCGGGAATGACAGAAGAAATGATAGCCAGGGTTATGGCCGGACGCGCAGATCAGAATGAAGAAGACCGTTTTTCCACGGGAATTGCTGTTCGGAATGTAATTGACAGACTACAGCTGTATTATAAAGAAGAAAATCTGTTTACGATTGAAAGTGACGGACCAGGGAAAGGGACCAGAGTTCATATCATCCTTCCTGTGTATAAAGATGAACTGGAATGAGAATAATGTGGAAATATTGCATAACAAAGGGGAGACAGAAGAATGTATCGAATTTTAGTTGCAGATGATGAAGGAATCATGCTGGAAGCCTTTAAGAATGTTATATCCAGTACATTTGGGGATTCATGCATCGTAGAAACTGCCAAAACAGGAAGAGCCGTAACAGAGATCGCGGAGACTTTTCATCCGGATATCGTATTTATGGATATTCATATGCCTGGTATTAATGGAATACAGGCTATGCGAGAAATAAGAAAATTTAATACAACAGCTCTGTTTTATGTTGTATCGGCCTATGACAAATTCGATTATGCAAAAGAAGCAATTGATCTGGGAGTCGAGCGATATCTGACAAAGCCAATCTCAAAGGCCAAGATCATTGCAGCAGTGGAAGAGGCCACAGCAAAAGTTGATACAAAAAGAAATCAGCGAAGTAACCTTCTGAGAATACAGGAAAAACTGGAAACAGTCATTCCGGTCGTAGAAAACAGTTTTGTTGGAAGCCTTCTTTTCCAACAGGAGATGCAGGTGGCAGACTATTACCAACAGCTTCTGGATATTGAGGAAAAACAGGGCTATGTTATGATCATTCAGTTTGGACAGTCTTATGAGAATGGAAGGCTGGTAAGCCCGGTTGGAATGAATGTTAAGGCACAGGACTTTTATGCGGAATTGAGAGATATCGTAAAATCTTCTTTTTCCTGTGCAGTGGGATCGATCATGTCCAATCGTATTCCAATCGTGGTTCCGTGTGCACTGTCTGAGAATCCATATGAAGAAAGAATCGATCTGGTTGAACAGGCACGAAGCCTGATTACCCGATTAGAAGATCGTATCGAAGCGAAATTTCGTGTCGGAATCGGAAGAGTACGGGAAATGCAGGAGATGGAGCGCTCTTATCGTGAGGCACTGCGTGCATTGAATGGAAGCAAGAGCCGTGTGATACATATCGAAGATCTTTCCCAGAATGGTGTGTATGATGAGGAATTTCCGGTAGAGATGGAAAAAAATATTTTCCGTTATCTGGAAGAGGGAAAAGAAAAAGAATGTATCCAGGAGATAAATGTGTTTTTTGACTGGATGGTGGCACATTATGCAGACGACATGAATAACATCCGGCTGAAGACCCTGGAATATATTATCTGGGGTGAGAAAAAAGCATTTGAAGCAGGCGCGATCAATTATGGATTTAGCTATCGACGCGATTATCTTGATGCAGCCATGGCATGTACAGGGTATGAAGAACTGCGAAAATGGTTTCTGGACAAGATGGTGAATGCCTGCCGCGCAATCCGGGATCAGAAGGAAGACCAGTCCAATTCTGCTGCAAAGAAAGCGATGCTGTATATCCAGGAGAATTATAATAAAGACATCTCATTGGATGATGTATCTGGCATTGTAAATATCAGCCCTTATTACTTCAGCAAGATCTTTAAAGAAGAGACTGGAGAAAACTTTATTGAATATGTGACGAAGGTGCGGATAGAAAAAGCTAAGGAATTTTTGGCTCAGCCGGATATCAGTATTAAAGAAGCCGGGATCCGGAGTGGTTATACAGATCCGAATTATTTCAGCAGGATCTTTAAGAAACAGACAGATATGACACCAAGTGAATATAAAACGAGGTATGGAAAATGAAAAAGAAAACAGGCATTTTTCTTATAATCGGGATAGTGCTTGCACTGATGCTTACAGGATGTGGAAAGCAGAGTGTGGAGACGGAAACAGCACATACAACAGAAGAGGATAAACTGCAGATTGGACTTAGCTTTGATTCTTTTGTAATTGAACGATGGCTGCGTGACCGTGATATGTTTGTGTCTACAGCGCAGAGTCTTGGGGCAGAAGTAAATGTGCAGGTGGCCGGAGGAGAAGTGGAGGAACAGATTTCTCAGATTGAGTATTTCATCCAGAAAAAAATGGACGTGATCATTATCATACCAATTGATGGCGATGCATTATATGATGTGGTAAAAGAAGCAAAAAGCAAAGGAATCTGTGTAATCTGCTATGACCGTATCATTCCCAATGTAAATGCGGATCTGTATATTACGATCGACAATGAGATGGTTGGAACACTGATGGGTGAAGCCCTGAAAAAAGCCTGCCCGGATGGCGGAAATATCTTTGCGATTTATGGCTCACCGACAGATAAAAATGTTGAGGAAGTTGAGAAGGGATTTAAAGATGCACTGGTGGATAGTAAGCTTAATATCGTTTACTCCGGTTATTGTGATAACTGGCTTGCAGAAATAGCGGAAACCCATGTAAACAAGGGGCTGGAAGTGACGGATGATATTGTTGGTGTTATGTGTGGTAATGACGATCTGGCAAGTCAGGTAGTTAAAGTTTTGTCCGAAAACCGCCTTGCCGGACAGGTCGCTGTTGTCGCACAGGATGCAGAACTGGCTGCATGCCAGCGTATTGTAGAAGGAACCCAGACCATGACGGTGTATAAGCCGATCGAGCAGGAGGCATCTACGGCGGCGACACTGGCAGTGATGCTTGGAAATGGGGAGGATATCGGGTCAGCTGACTGTGAATATCCTGTTACCGAGACGACTAATGATGGAGAATATGAGATTCCGTATTATAAGATCACGCCGGTGGCTGTGACGAAAGAGAATATGGATGAAGTGGTCATAGATGGAGGGTTCCATACACATGAGGATGTATACCTGAATGTAAAATAATGAGAAAGTCACAGTATAAAATATAAACTAATAACGTCTCATAGCTGTTCTTACAGGCTAGTTCAAAGATCTGGAAGTACTAAGAGAAGATAATTCTACAAAAACCACTTCGAAAAATGTCAAACTCGCTGTCGCTCAGACAGTGTCATTTTTCGAAGCAAAGTAGAATTCTCTTCACTAAGTACTTCTGACAGATCTTTTCAGGCCTGATGAACATCTATGAGACGTTTTTTACTTTACATTTGAAATACTGTTTAAAGGGGAAAAGAGTGTGCCTGCGCCTCCAGTCTATGGCTAACGGCGCAGCCGCTGTCCGCATCCCGGGGCGGAGCCCCGTCCCCTCCCCATAAGAATAACTACCACGAATGAGGGATAAAAAACGTATCCTGTCTGGGTTGTACAGGCCTTGAAAAGATTCGTAGATATACTTAGGAAATAAAATACTACTTTGCCCCACAAAATGACACTGTTTGAGCGATAGCGAGTTTGTCATTTTGTGGGGCGTTTTTTGTAGGATTTTCTTTTCTTAGTATATCCGGATTTTTTCAACAGCCTGTATAAAACAGATAGGATACGTAATTTTACATCTCAGCGCTGGTATTATTCTTTATCCATATATGCATTATATATTTCAGGTTGAATCACTTTGCGAATCGCTTCATACACTCCTTGTGATGCTTCTCGGATCTCTTTGCGTGTCTCATCGGACAGGGTAATGATCTGTGTACCGCTTTCTTCGATGGTTGCAATTTTATCTGCAATACGTGCATCGGACTGTTCTCTTGCGTATTCTGTTGCAAGTTGTGCGGCTTCTGTCATGATCTCCTGTTCATCTTCCGGGAGATCTTTGAAGAAATCATCGTTGACGATCAGAGAGATCAGATGCGGAAGATGATTGGTCTCGACCACATAATCCTGCTGTTCATATAAGTTGTTGGAAACGATAACTTCATATGGATTTTCCTGCGCATCGATCGTATGCTGTTGAAGACCGATATAAACCTCACTGAAACTCATTGGAGTCGGGTTTGCACCGAGTGCCTTCCAGAATGCCAGATGATAACTGTTTTCCATAGTACGGATCTTCTGACCTTTGAAATCTGCGAAGCTATTGACTGGTTTGTTTGTGCTCATGACACGGAAACCCTGGTCTGCCATACCGAGAAGATGATAGCCGCCGTCGGTGTAAACATCACTGATCAGGCTGTAGAATTCTGGATCATCGATTTTCTTACGACAGTCATCCAGAGAATCAAAGACACATGGAAGATCAAAGACTGCCAGATCACTCATGAAAGAAACCTGAGGTGCAGTATTCTGTACGACAAATGGGATATCTCCATCTGAGCAGGTTTCAAGCAGGTCGCGGTCACCGCCAAGGGTGGAGTTTGCGTATACCTGGATTTTCATTTTGCCATCGCTTAAATCTGCGACTTCCTCGGCAAACTTTTCTGCAAAGATCTGTGTAACAGTGTCTTCCGGGCTGGCGGTTGCCAGTGGCCAGGAATAACGCTGTACTTCATCTTCAGAAGAAGTACCACATCCTGTAAGGGCAATGCTCAAAGCACCAGCCACAATCAGCACCGGGAGCATACGGAGGATGTGACGCTTTTTCTTATCGGATGTATTGCATGTAGTAAATTTTTTCATGTCTTTCCTCCTATAAGATTCCGATAGAGATTGCCGGTATGAAAGTGATCAGGAGTAGCGCTGCCAGGAAAAATGCGATCATTGGCAGGGCTTTTTTTGCAATCTGCATAACCGGCACATCTGTCAGTGAACTTGCAACGAACAGATTGACTCCGATTGGTGGAGTTACAAATCCGATGGCAAGGTTGACAACCATGATTACACCAAATTGGATTGGATTCATACCGATAGCCTGCACGATCGGAAGCAGGATCGGTGTCAGAATCAGGATTGCCGGTGTGGTATCCATGACCATTCCTACGATCAGCAGGAAGAGATTAATGATCAGCAGGATTGCAACCGGACTGTGGAAATTGTTCAGGATAAATTCGCTGACGGTCTGCGGTACCTGCATCAGAGTCAGTACTCTGGAGAAGGCAGTAGAGGCTGCCAAGATGAACAGGATCGGTGTAAAAGTACGGATCGCTTCTACAAGGATCGGCCAGATATCACGGAGCTTAATGCTCTTGTATACGAACAGACTGATGATCAGGGCATAAAATACGGAGATAACAGCAGCTTCTGTCGGAGAAGCAACACCTGTGTAGATACATCCGAGAATGATGACCGGGCTTAACAGTGCAAAGAAGCTTTCTTTGAGTACTTTCAGAAGCCCTTTGTCATGGAGCATCTGTACCTCTGCATGGATTTTTTCTTTGTCTTCACCGTAGCGTTTGCAGTGATAGATCGCATAGAGCATGAGCAGGGCTCCGATCATGAGTCCTGGGATAATTCCGGCAAGAAACAGATCACTGACAGATGCACCCGATGCCATGCCGTACATGATGAATGGAATACTAGGCGGAATGATAACACCGAGTCCACCAGCTACTGCAACGATTGCGGTAGAAAATGTCAGATCATAACCAAGATGGGACAGGATTGGAATCGTCATACTTCCAACTGCGGCAACCGTTGCCGGAGCAGAACCGGAGATAGCACCGTAAAAAAGGCAGGTGACGATTACGGCACATGGCATACCAGCAGTGAATTTGCCAAGAAAATAGGCAAAAACATCAAACAGCTTTTTGGAAATACCGCCCTTGGCCATGATGATACCGGAAAGGACAAACATTGGAACTGCCAGGAGCGGGAAGGAGTCCAGACCGCCAAACATGGCACGAATCAGATATTTGGCACCAACAGTAAAGGACGGATCAAACACAGACGGAAGAACAGATGTGATTCCAAGGGTGATGGATACCGGAACTGCGATGACCAGTAAGACAACAAAGATAATAAATAAAACTACAACTGGCATTTAGTGTTCCTCCTCATTTGAATTTTTGATCGTGTTGATGCGGTTATCGATTCCTGATTCCAGAGCAGATTCGTTATGGGATTCTGCATTTGCCTGGATAAAGGATTCTGGGGTATTGCGTTCCGGATGTGCCGGGTCAAATACATTTTCACCTCTTGCAACACGGAACTCAATGATCCAGCGCTGCAGGACACGGAATGCGACCAGTACAAAAGAAACCAGAGGTGCGGCCTGTACATAGTACATCGGAATGCCGCATGCCGGTGAAAGCTGTCCGCTGTGAACAGAAGACATCATATAAGAATAAGCAAACGGAATCATGTAAATAAAAAAGATTAGCTCGAAGGTGTGATTCACTACTTTGAAGATTGCTTTTCCGCGGCGTGGAAAAATTGCGACAAATTGCTCGATCTTAATAGAAAGGCATTTTTTGCTGCAGTAGCTTACACTCAAGAATCCACACCAGATGAAGAGATATCTGGTAAGTTCTTCGGACCAGGACAGGGACATTCCAAGAACATATCTGCAGAATACCTGAATCCCCATGATCAGTGTCATGGCAATCAGGAAGATGACCAGGATAAATTCTTCGAGATTCTCGTCCAGCCAGTGAAGTATTTTTTTCATGAAGGACCTCCCTTAAAATAAGTATAGATGGTAATGTAACTGTAACAGTTCAACGCTTTGCAGTTATAAAAACACCGATATTTCTATTTTAAATAAAAATACCGGTGTTTTCAAGAAGTAAATATATTATATGTTACATTGCATTGTGAAGAAGTCCAAGGACTGTATTCAGATCATTTACTCCCATCTGTCCCGGTGC
>OLQA01001783.1_pt1 | contig 18223 bp, 21 predicted proteins | sample 1673151 | NCBI WGS metagenome assembly OLQA01 (sample SAMEA3136760, study PRJEB25190) | human gut metagenome | biome: human gut; feature: human-associated habitat; material: faeces | place: Austria | collected 2013 | reverse complement strand
TCTCCTTATTGCTATTTTCTTATATATTAAATATGCTGAATTTTATGTATAATTTTGCCTAAAATAAAAATGTCGAATTTTTTAGAACTTGTATACATAACAATAAAATTGTATTATACTTGATTTATATTTAGAAATGGAGGTACAAACCAATGGCAAGGACAAAGAAAGTAACACGTGCATCAGAAGAAATTGTAAAGAAAATCAGAGAGACGGATACTGCTATTGAGGAAGCAAAAGAAAATGTAAAATCACTTCGTTCACAGAAAAAACAGTTGATGAAAGAATTGAAAGTAACTCAAAAAGAAGAAGAAAAAATAAAAGAAATGGAAGATATCAAAGGTCTTTTGGAATTAATGAAAGAAAAAGACCTGTCTGTAGAAGACTTGAAAAAATTAGTTGAATAATGCAAACATAGCCGGAGAGTCATTTCCCCGGCTATTTACCTAATATTGTTTAATTTTCGTCTGTACTGCCAACATCACCATCTGCTGTGTTGTTATCCAGGCTCACAATTGCATTTCCACCGGTCACAGTTGGAAGCTTTCCGTTCCATTTTTCGATTTTCTGATAATCAATAAGTTCATCTGAAATGCTTTCCGCAACTTTTTTATTTGCATCTGCCTGCGCTTCTGCTTCTATCTTCATTTTTTCAGCCTTTGCTTCTGCATTTTTAATAGCAACTGTCTTATCTGCTTCTGCTTTCGCAATCGCAGTCTCATTTTCTATTTTTTGTCTTGCGGCTATCTGCTGTGCAATGGATTTCTGCTGAATGGCATCATTATATGCGTCTTCAAAATCCATATTGCTGATGATTACCTGATGCACGATAACGGCATCTTCTCCATATTTTGCATTTAACGCTTCTATAAGTTTCTGCTGCGCCAATGGCTCTACTTTTCCTCTATTTGTTACAGCTTCTGGTCCAAGTTCTCCCATAGCTGACTTAACAGCAGACGCTACAATTCCGTTATTGATAATGTTATCCATATTTGTCACATTTGAATACAGCCATACTGATTTTTCTACGGAAATGTTATATGTAACTGTTACATTTTCGGCATATACCGGAGTTTTGTCCGATGCCTCACCCCAAATCTTATCAGCGATTGTAGCATCCTGCTGTTTGTTACTAATTGTCTGAATTTTCTGGACAAACGGCGCGGAAAAATGAATTCCAGTTGTTAATTCTTTTTCTGATACTTTTCCAAATGTTGATTTAACTCCGGTGTAACCGGTCGGGATTACACTGATGCTGTTAGCCCCGATTCCGATGACACATGCTGCGACAATCGCGAATTTCGCAGACCTCCACATGGTACTTTCTTTTTTCTTCCAAAATCTCATCTATTCTTCTCTTCTTAACCTCCGAAAACCCTGTCGCATTATTCCTGAGTATCTAGATTTTCTGCCCACCCGATAACTTTACATTCTTTTTTTAACCATTCCTTCGCTTCTTTATCCTTATTTACAAAGCATGCCCACACTTTCTTAGCACAATCCAGATTATCAGCGGCCTTATCAATCAGGTCCCACATTGCTTCATAAGAAATCGAAAACTCAAAATCGTCCTCATTACAATTGCGGGGATAGTAAGCATCAATAACAATTGGAATCAGCTGCTCTTTCATTCCTTGGTAATAGCCTTCTTCTGTCTTTAGTTCAAGCCCAAGTGCTTCACATACGATTTCTTTAGGATTTTCAAACAAAACTTTCATGCATTTCGCAATTGGCTTGCGCTCATCATCAAACTCAAGCGTCAACCCGATATCACACAGCATAGAGTCTGTATTATTAATGACTTTTACCATAGCCAACGCTTTTGCATAGATTGATGACCTGTCTATTTTCTGTTCTTTTTCCATATTTTTTTCTCCTTTTTTTTAGTTATCTATAGTATGCTGAAAAAAAGAAAAGTGCTTCGTTTTTTTTGCAAAAAAATAGGGTCATGCGTTTTAACGCATGGCCTATCCATGTTTTCACTGTACACTAACTTTGCATTTCAGTTTATATGTTCTGTCGACTACACAGTTTACATATGTTGTTCCTTTTTTTACACCTTTTACGTATACCCTGTTATCTCTTATATCGTAGTTTGTTCCTCTGTCTACCGTGGCAATACCCTTATTTGAAGAGCTATATCTTGCGTATGAAGATTCACTATCCATACCTGTAACTTTCAATGCTACGCTCTGTCCACGTTTAATAGTTACAGAGTTCTTTGAAAATTTTGGTACAGCTGCGCCTTTCTTTACTGTAATTGTGCATATATATTTCTTTCCATTGTATAAAGCAGTGATTTTTGATGTTCCTGCTTTTTTGCAATAAAAATCAACTTCAGAAATTTTTCCGGTATATGGTCTTTCTGTATATAATGGAGTCTGATATACAAGTGATACAACTGATGTATTACTTGAAGTCCATTTTACTTTACCATTTACATTTCTTAATGCCACAAAGCCCTGTGCGCCAGGTTCTCTTGTAATTGCTGTGCGTGAAAGTGCTGTCTGCGAATAATTCTTAGTTGCTGCATTCACAGACACAGATGAAATAAGCATACATGCTATTGCTGCTAAAGCAACAATTTTTTTGAGCATTGTTTTCATGATTTTAACCTCCTTATATATTATTATTTTTTTTGTTGCATTTTTAATATGCAAAATCCTGAAAAATATAAAAATCGAAGAATGATTACACAAATTTTTATTTTTTCGGCATATTAAAGATATAAAAACCGATATGCATTCAGGAGGAAAATTTATGCAGAACTATCAGATTAGAAAAAAAATTCACCCAAAACAGCATGTCGCTGTTCTTTTAAAAGAAGACTACGAAAATGGAAATCTTACATACGGAATTGTAGATGAAATTTTAACAAAAACAGAAACACATTACAGGGGAATTAAAGTGAAAATCAAGCCGGAAAATGAGACAGAAGAAGAAAAAGAAATCCGAAAAGAAAATCCAGATTACCGCCTCGTTGGCAGGGTAAAAGCAATTCTTCCAAAACAGAAAGTGAAGTGACCTGGATGGCTGAAGGATACATCTATATAATGATGCAGCGAGCTATGCTCGCTTGCACCAGACGCGGGCGGAAAACCCCGCCCGTCGATGACAAACCCATGTCTACATGACATGGTCAAAATCGGCTATGCCTCCGATGTGGAGGCTCGCCGAAAACAGTTAAGCACTACTGTACTTCCTTTCGAATATGAGATATATGCAACATACGAGACATCATGGCAACTGGAGGATAAGAAACTGCACGAGCTGATAGACACACTGAACCCAAAGCTGCGTCTCGCCAAGAACCGTGAATTCTTTGCTATGTCAGCAGAAAAGGCTTATCGATTGCTTGAGGCCATCGCCATCATATCAGGCAGCGCTGACAAATTGAAGCGCGTGGCTCCGATGCAAAACGAATACGTAGTAATCAGCACAAGAAAACAGACCCACTGCCAAGGCAGCAGCGGACGAAAAAGACCGGCAATTAATTTTAAAAAATGCGGTATACCAGTCGGTGCCGAACTTGTGTTTATTGATGACAATTTCGTCAGAGTGACTGTAGTAGATGCGGAGAAAAATAAAGTTGAGTATAATGGTACGATTACTTCTCTTTCACCGCTTGCCGAAAAGCTGCGTAATGTATCAGCAATTCAGGGAGCGTCAGTCTTTACATACAATGGGAAAAAGATTACGGATATTGCAGAGGAGACGCAGTGGAAAGAAGAATGATTGTCTATCCTGGCCAAACATCCAGAGCAACAGAAAAGGCGCTTTTGGCGTCTTTTTTTGTTTTTCTTTTGCCTCGTTGTATGATATACTGAATACATCCGCAATTTGTTAACAGATGCTACATTTTGCATATTGAATATACATAGCAAACAAGAAAGGGGAATGCAAAATGCAGGACAAAAAATTTACAGAAAGGCTGAAACAGCGCCTTACGATTGAGTTTCAAAACCAGGACCGCAGTGGGGCATATGGCTTTACACAGCGCAGCATGGCTTACAACTCCAATAAGATTGAAGGAAGTACATTGACGGAAAGGCAGACCGCATCATTATTTGATACAGGCACTTTTTTCGCAGATGACGAAGACACAATCTTCAGAGCAAAAGACGTGGAAGAAATGAATGGTCATTTTAAGATGTTTAACTACATGATGAAGCACGCAGGCGAACCTCTTACTGCCGATATTATCAAAGGCATGCATAAAAACCTCAAAGAGGGTGTCTTCGAAGATATGGCAAACGGATACGCAGTCGGAGACTGGAAAAAGCGTGCAAACCTTGTAGGGGATATTACCACTGCTCTTCCACAGGAAGTACCGGCAATGGTTGAAGCTCTACTTGCCAAGTATACCGGCAAAAAGAAAGTTGAGTTGAGAGATATTGCAAAATTCCACGCTATCTTTGAAAATATCCACCCGTTCCAGGATGGGAATGGCCGCGTTGGACGCATGATTCTGTTAAAGCAATGTCTTGACGCAGACATTACACCTGTCGTAATCAGGGACGAAAACAAAATCAAGTATTACCGGCACCTTAGTGCCGCGCAGAACAAGCACAATTATGCACCGCTTATTGATTTTTTTGAATCAGAACAAAAATGGTATCAGGAAAAAGTAATACCACTGATTTTTGATTACGATGAATTGCAGTAAGAAAGGAGAACGCAATATGGCAGAAATATCAGAAAATTTAGAATCCCAGAACGATGAAGAACTTTACACAGATTGTAATGACGAACTCTTCATGGAAAACGAACCTGACGGCGAGCCAGCCACAATGAGCGAATACTCTATGTTTTTGGTGCAGCATATGATTGACGACGAATTGGTTTCTTCCTTAATGACTCCGCAGAGTCTCATTGACTACATCAACATGGACGATTGCCACGACGAGAGTTATGAGATTTTCGACTGTATGTCAGAATTCGGCAAAGTCAAACCACTCAGATACAAAGGCTGGCAGCCAGGATGCCTGATTGAGGTTGTAGACGAGACTGGAAAAGTCGTTCTTCGTGGATATGGAGAGGACCATTAAGACAATTTATAATTTTTCTGTATTTAAAAGGCTGTTTTTTGCAGCCTTTTTTTGATAACTCGCCAGCAAAGCTGGGCTCGTTACCAGATTAAAATTGGTTTTGCCATATGCCACAAAAAAAAGAAGCCTTGTAAAATCAGGCTTCTTAAAGTGTTATCATTTCAACATAAGCTAGCTAATATCGCTCTTATGCTAATAGACCACTTTATTTAATTGTGGTATTTTATGCTTTTGAAAAGCTTTTCTATAATTTATATTATACCACAAATCAAAAAGCAAAGTCAATAATATGTTGCAGACTAATTGATAACTTGCGGACAATCACTTGGCCGGGAATTTTTGCCCTTCGTTAATGTATCTCCCATATACATCTGTAACGACTTGCATCATATCCAGATGTAAAAAATTCTGTTCGTACACTTCTGTATTGCGTTTTAAAAAATCCTTCTCTTTAGTCGGGCATATACCAGTGCATACCTTATTTTTGTATGCATAACTGTACAGCAAGATTTCTCCTTTTTCATACAACCTTCTAATACAATTATATACTTCATACAGCATCAGATTACACTGTTTCATCTGAATAATACATGAGAACTCTAGATTCAGGTGATTAAATTCTCTAGCTTTGTTTTTCTCAAATTGAAATGCAAGATTTTTCATTATTCTTGCTTCTATACTTTCTATGAATAAGCTCTGAACTGGTTCTTCAATGATATCATAATATGATATCTGTTCGTCTGCAAAACTGCATATTGCATTATTGTAACTATCTCCAACAGTAATGACAGACACTTTTCTTTTGTTGTACCTAAGATTAGTTAACAATGGTGTCATATCCTTATCGTTGGACATGATTATAAATTCATCAATGTTACTGTTCATATGCATTGCTGTTAAAACATCAATCGTAATCTGCAGGTCAGCAAAATTCTTTCCCTGATTGGAGGTATGAATTGTCTCAACACCGTAAGACTGCAGCAGTGACTGGTGATAAGAATCATGCATATCATCATTGTCGAAATTACAATATACAGCAATCTTTACCAGACGGCGATTACGTTTTTTGTACCACCCTCTTACTTTTTCGAAAAATCCATCGCGAATTGCATTTCTCTTCTCTTCGAGAAGATTTCTTATAGACGTTTTCGTAATCAATAAAAAGCGCCACATTATACAACTCTCTTCCCATCATTTCATCTTCGCTAATTTTTCTTTCTTTGTTTTCCATTTTTTAAATTTCCTTTCTTTATTTAATTTAAAGTTTTTTAAAATTAAGTTACATTTTTAATATGCGAAGAAAACGGAAAAATAGAAACAAAAAAAAGCAAAGCAGGCTTTTATTGCCTGCTTAAATACTCTGTATTAACTTGTGTATTTACTTATTTCATGATTAACCGGCGTTTTTGCCTGCTCCCGCAATGTTTCAACTACTTCGGTTAATGGAAATGACAGTCCATTTGATTTAAACATCAGCGATTCCTCACAGTCTCCGTAGAGCAAATCATACTGAAGCAGAGCTTCAATATATAGATTTAACGACTTAGATGTTGCTTCTTTAACCGCCCGAAGATTGCTTGCCCTGATTTCCAGGCTATCGGCAAAACCGTCAAGGTAATGCCCGCACTCTTCTTCTGAGATATCTGCAAATTCTTTTTTTAATTCTTTTTTCATTACTTTTTCAAGGTCATCTGTTGATATATATATTTGAATTTCGTCAGAATCCTTAAGAAAAACAATCTGGAATTTTACACTGCTGAACAGCTTATTTAATCCCCTTACGATTACAACATCGCTTTCCGGAATTGCGTAGATATCATCAGATTCACTGATTGTTGCCAGAACCGGTTCTGTTTCGTCGTCTTTTGAATCCGTTAAAACTTCCATCGGCTCAAAGATAGTGGCGATTACATTGATGTATTCCAGAATATCCAACCAGTCGTTTTCGTATGTTGACCTGAAGAGATATTTAGTCAAGCCGACATCCATGTTTTGTAGTTCTACTGTATGCATTATTATGCCTTCCTTACATATTATATATTTGAAATTAATATGCGGGATTTTTTGGAGGATGGAATAGGAAGATGGCTGCAATATTTTTTAATTCCATTTTTCTCTTCATTTGTACAGCTGAAACTTCCTGCTTATCTCATGTGCCACATCATCCGGCAGCGGTCTGAACCCAATGCATGTCAGTGTCCTTCCGACGCCATTTTCATCCACCTCTTCCGGTTCCAGCTCCGTCAGGCAGTTGTCCTTAATCAGGAAGAAATCTTTCCCCTCTTCCATTCCAAGTTCTTCCGCCATCTTCTTCGCCTTCATTATCTGATTCCTGTTTCTTGCTTCACATACTGTTTTTGTGAAAATCCCGCAAATCCAATCATTGTAAGTCTCAGCGTCTATTTTTATCTTAAATACATATTCGCCGTTTTCATTTTTTTTTATCTTATTTTTATCGCATTTCGCATCTCTAAGTGGCGCTGTCAGAAACGCCATGGATGCATGAGATACCTGTGCTGCCATTTTACCGGCAGACATATTTAAGTCTTTTCTTGCGATTATTAATTGCCGCATGTGTTTTTATCTCCGTCTTTAATTATTGTTTTTATCTTTCTGAGCCATCTATTTCTTGCTCATTATTTTTAGCTTGCAATATATTACTTTTTAATTGAGATATAGGGCTTCTTTTCATAAGCACGTCTGGCAGCATATCTTTGTCAAAATAATGTTCTGGATTAAAATCTATATTTCTTAATGATGGCAGCTTCTTAAGATATTCAGGATAATGATGTAAAATCAAACTAGCTATCATTTTATTTGCTTCATGATTTTTTGTGCCCTCTATATGCGCTCTTGCAAGCCAGCATTCATCCATTACTAACCTTTTATCAACTAAACATCTTATATTACTTTTACTTGGAAAGACTCTTTCATCATATGATTTAGCTTTATTTTTAGATTCAGAAAATGCTGTATTATATGCATTTTCCACTTCCTCTATTGATGTTAGCGCACTTCCTTTGGGTATGCTGAAAAAATAATAATTTGAATCGCAAGCTTGTCATTTACATAATCAAGTATCAATTCCTGACCTGTTAAATTTGAATAATTATTTTTTAAATACTCATAGGCATCTAGGACACCATTCTCTTCAGCATCAATTTCGACAGGGTCGTTATAGTAATTTGAATAATAATATATATCGCTTCCCTGACGTACTAAATAACTTAACGCCATTTGCCTGCATTCTTCAGGATTATCTCTTGTAAATGTATAATGTTTCAAATAATTTTCCATATGTCTACTTTCATGGAATAATGTTACTAACGTAGAAATAAAAATATTATCATCAACAATAGCTGATTTTGGAATATTAAACTTGTTCATATTAATAACAATGTGCGGGAATTTTTCTGTTATACTGTCTTTACAAATTCCAGCCTCTTTTTCATCTCGATAATTAAAATCAAATTTGATTGGTATATGTCTATTATACATATTATTCCAATCATTCGTTAATGATATAGCTATAGCTTTTAATTGCGATATTGATTCTTCACATGTTAAATTCAATTTATTTTCCATATTCATCACTTCTTGCTTTTACCCTGACAAACCCGTCTATTCCATCTCTTGTATCTACACTTGCACTTTCTTTTTTTAGCTCTTCAATCAATTCGTCTTTAGTCATGCATATATCCATTTTGGCAGCTTCTTCCGGGTGTTTATCAAGCCATTTTCTCGCTTCTTTAAACTTGTTATTGTCTCGTTTTGTTCTCAAAATCCCCATTATTATGTTTACCTCCATTTTTGATTATTTTTTTCTTATCATGTTTTTTAGTCTCCAATTTTCATTTTCGGTTCGGTTCCTTTTCGGTTCCTTTTCGGCTCCTTTTTTGGCTCCTTTTTTTGTTCTTATGCTAATATGCTGAATTTTGAGATTTTTTTGAGTTTCTTTTTATTTTTTGTTTTCTTTATTTTCTTTTAGTGCAGCAAAAATGTACAGCAAAAAGCAGCCGGCGAAGCCGGCTGCGGTAAGACGTTCTCTTTATGCTGCATCATTTACGGACTCTTCTTTTCTAGTGTCATCTATAACGCCAAGCTGTTTAAGCTCCTTATCCAGGTATTCTTCAATACTTTCATATGTGTCATATGTATATTTAACAGTAATCAGTTTATAGCCATGCTTTTTGGCGTAGTCGCGTTTTCTTTTGTCGTGTTCTTTTTGTTTTTTGAATTGTTCTTCACCTCCGAAATAGTCTACCGCTTCATAATGTTGAATACCGTTATATTCAATTAAGATATAGCCATACTTTTCATCAGGTATTGAAAAATCATATGATAATTGACCATCGCCAGTACCGAGTAAATCGGAAAATTTTTGTTGAGTATTAAAAGAAATATTGTTTTTTTGAAGATATTGTTTTATATATTCTTCGCCTTTATAAGTAGTTAAATATGGACATCCACATCCATTATTCCGGTTGCGAATCTCAGCTTTCCATTCAAACTCAAAATGTTTTTTTGTCTTTATGTCGTAGTATGGAAATAGCCACCATACTTTTTTAGACGAGCCTGATACCACTTGACTTGGTTTTAAATTTCCATTTTTAATAGGATGCCACTGTCTTGCAAGTTCAGGATTTGTTGTGCTTAAGTCATTAAAACCTGGCCAGACGGCACGTCCGCTTAAAAATGGACAATTAGCTATTCCTTTGCTACGGCTACTTATGGTTGCTTTCCATTCAAACTCAAAATATTTTCCTGTCTTTACATCGTTATATGGCAATAACCACCATATCATCTTATTTGAACCAATTGTTACATCTGCTGGTTTTAAATTTCCATTTTTTATAGGATGCCACTCTCTTGCTAATTGCGGATATACTGTTTGTAAGTCATTAAAACCTTTCCATACTGCATTTCCTGTTAAATATGGGCAACCATTTCCTTTATTACGATTTACAACAGTAGCTTGCCATTCAAAAGTGAAATGTTTTCCTCTTAAAAACTTTATCGAATAGTCATTCGGCACATCATAAGGTAATATCCACCATACTTTTTGTTCTGAGTTTATTGTCACATCTGTTGGATTTAAATTCCCGTTTTTTGTAGGATGCCACTGTGCAGCAAGTTCTGGGTTTACTGTCGCAAGGTCATTAAAACCTTTCCATACCTTTTTTCGCAACCAGCAACTCACATCCTCCGGTCTCAAATCCCCGTTCTTTTCATAATTCCATTCCTTCGCCAAATCCGGCCTCGCCTCTGCCAGCGACACAAAATCTTTCTTCATCTATTAAAACGCCTCCATTTTTTGGATTTGTTTTAATATGCTGAATCTTGTATCAGGTCAAACATTTTTTGCCAAACTTATCTTCTTCCAGGCATCAGCCAAATTTTATTTTCTTTTTCTATTTTTTCTACACAAAAAAAGCCAAAATCATCTCTGATTTTGGCCCGCTGCCGGCACTGCTATTGATTTTTAGCCTTTCTTTCTATTTTTCTTTCGTACTTTTTCACCGCCTGCTCTCCCGCTTCCTTTACCTGTTCTTTCACATATTTCAGAGTTTCTTCTGAACAACATTCATTCCACATTTTTAAGCACTGAGGCACGATAAAAGTATATTTTCCTCTTGTTTTTCTGTATCTGATTTCTATTGTCACATGCTCGCCATTAATGTCTGCAGAATAAATAATACAGGAGCCTTTTTCAATACGTCCAATATAAGACGACACACAATTATGCTGCCGTTTCTGCTCTTGACATAACGCCCCAGGCGCGTCCAGCAAAATAAACTCTTTTGGCAATTTCAGATATTTTAACGGTGTTTCCGGAATCTTTATTTTTCCCCTGTGTTTTTTCTTTAATAGCCGCTCCGCATATTCATCATGCAGCTTCCGTATCTTTTTCTTTCCTGCTTTTATATCTATTTTTTCTTTTAATTCCATGGCCATTTCTACATAATCATCGATAAAAAAATCGAACTCATAAAGAACCTTTTCAGTTACTTTTTGCTTTAATATACTTTTTATATAATTTTTCCCAATTTCCTTGCATCTTCGCTTTGATGGGATAAAATCCTGTACTTTATCAATCCGATAATCCTTTTCAAACAGCAATCCAGCCTGTTCCGGCTCAATATATTTCTCCGCGCATCCAATGGCATACAACTCATAACAGCTCATTTTATTTGCTGTTTTTGGAAAAGCAACATCTGGAAATGCACTTTGGAAATAGTCAAGCTTATTGGTTTTCTTATCCAAATCAGTCAGTCTCATTGTAGCCAAAAACTTATCGGTCATAAAATCTTTGTACAACAGGCTATTTCCTGCAAATTCTTCAAATAATGCTTTCTGAACATCACTTGGCAATCTCTGTATCACATTTTTAACGGTTGTTGGGTAATATTTGCGGTCAAAATTCGGTCTTGCCGTCATTACTGCTCCATCCGGATAAATGAGAATTGCAATATCCCTAATGCCATAACATTCTATCGTATATTCGTCTTTGCTCAAGCTTAAAGAAAGATGTACACTATCAATATCTTTATATGTTTTTATCGCAAGGTAATTTCCCCAAAAAGTTAGAGTAATCATTTTGGAGGGTCTTATTCCAACAGAAATTGAATGTGATTGTTTACGATTTGATGGAATATGCGAATTAGCGAAATTTAAATACTTTTCAATCAAATCAAAATCTTCTATAAAGCATGATGTCAACTCGTTTTCAGCCTCATTCCATACAATCCATCCTGGCTTTTCGGATTTACATATATTTTTCATCTTTTGAAACATTAATTTATGTATTGGTACATTGGTTTCATCCCGTACCTGGTCTTCAGTTCTGTATGTCATTTTTCTTTTCCTCTTTTCAGCTTATTTTTTTATAGTTAATATGCCGAATTTCCGAAAAAACTAACGTCTCGACCAAAGGCCATTTATTCTTTTTTTCTGCCCTTTTTGCTTCTTTACTTTGCATATTGCAAAAAAATAAGCCAGGGCGACCTTTTCCTGACTTAATTGTATTATGTGATATTGCGATTATTTTTTTGCACTTATTTTGTTTTGTCCCTCATCTTTCAACAAAAAGAAGTGCCATCCTTCAGGATAGCACTTCTTTTTGTTTATTTTCTGGTAATAATTCATACTTTCCAGCCGTTTTATCAATCTTCCCATTTTTCAAAGCATATAACTCATTGTAAGTCCTATTATAATACAATATTTTGTATGACAAAATTGGTATTCTATATCTCGATAATATGTCGATTTCTACTTTATTATCATAGTCCTCTATCTGTTTTTGTAGATATTCTTCCATGGCGATTAATACTTCTTTTTTGCTTTTGTTTTCAGCTTTACATTTTCTTTTAATATCGGTTTCGGTAAAGATATAAACATATTCTATATTTAAAGGCAGTATATACAAATTACTATGTTGTTTTTCCGCAAAATTTTTTAATATACCAGGATATATAAGCGAAACACAATTATTCGGTGCTGAATTACATTCGTTGGCATTTTCTATATTTAATAAAAAGGCATTTGCTATTTTATTTTCTGTTTCGGCAGGACTAATCGTAATATCATATTCTTTTATCATTTTATTAACTGCTATCTCATATAACTTCTCTTCTGATATGTTATTAAATTCAATATCCTCTTCTCTTATCATATTTTCATCACCTGTAACGTAATATATTCCCATGTCAAAAATATTACGTATAATGATATTTGGGTTCCAGGGAGGAATTAATTCTTTATTGAGCAGTCTTAATGTTACTTTGTCTTTTCGAATTGAAAATGGTTTATTATCCTCATACAAATCATAATCATCTGCTGGTCTTATCATTTATTTGCCTCCTCATATTAGATATGCCTATCATTAATGGCTAATAATATTATATCCGATATATTACATAAACACAAACAAAAAAGCGACCTTATGCCGCTAATGTCATTAAGATAAGCATTTCATAACAAGACATACTATACATGAAAAATATATTGTCTGTTTTTTGTAACAATTAGCAGATACGATTCTTCATCTTATGCGTAAACAATCAGGAAGATTTACTCATATATGATACAAAACAAAAAAAAGCTACCCGATATGATTTAGGTAGCCTACATATTTATATTAAAGCCAATTTTCTATAATCTATGTAAGGTATGCAACCAGATTCAAGGACCCTACAAAATTTCATCTTTTTAGATTTCGTTTTGTTGTGTTTAACTTTTGCTTTATTCTCATCTTTAGAAAAATAAATACTTTCACAAATAAAGGTCTCAACTTTCGTATTGCCTTTGACTTTATTCTTTTTCTCATATCGAACTTTATCACCAATATGGAACGGACAAATACGCCATTCCTTATGGAATGTATATGTCCTTCTAGCAGGCTTTACAGTTAATGATTCAAAATGCTTTTTACATTCATCGGCTGTATGTGACTCTGCATATGTATTCATATATTCTTCTAAAGAATCAGTCTTTTGGTCTGTTCCTTTATGTCTGTTAACTGCAACAAGTTTCTTGCCAGCATAATATTCTCTATGATTACGTTTCTGAATAATATTCTTAGACTTCTTCTTGTAGCGTTGCTTCTGATAAATCCTGTCAGGCATAACATCAACAGATTCAACATCTCTGCCAACTAAAGAGATAGCAAATCCATCAAGACAATGGTCTTTTTGTAAATCATACATATCTCTCACTTTAGCAGTATCATGGCCTTCACAGATAGAAAATATAATAGAATTCGCTTTACAGAACTTATCCATTTCTTCAATAAGAACTGGCATAACAGAATTAAGAAGACTTACTTTATACTGTTTATTTGCTTTATTCTTTAATTCAGGCAGTCTGTCCTGCGTATCCTGACACTTGTGAACGCCCGTTGGTCCGTAATGGCAATCATAACAAAGACCAACAAGATTACTTACCTTATCAGAACCGCCTTTACTACGTGGAGTGATTGACCGACGGGCAACCATGGGTTGACCGCGGCTTCTTTGCGAGGCCGAAAAGCGCCTCGCAGGACTAACACTATCCCTCTATCCCCTGTTACAGGGATTACCTTTTTTTATCTACGCGGCATGTTCAGCCTGTGTTTTGTCTCTCTTATCTGCCATCCATACAAACTTACTTTTGCTAAAAAGTTTACAGTATTCTATGCGGCTTCGTTTTCTATACTTATGGCGGACCTTACTTCCAAATCCTGCTTTATGGTAACGATATCCATCAGGTCTTTCAGACATGGTTTTGGCATTGTTATACAAGTCTTTATATCCAATCGCAATTGTTGTTTCATACAGATACGTAAAATCTTTCACATTGTCAAAGGCATGCTTGTATTCTTTGCGTAAGATATTTGACGCCCCATTGATATCAGCATTCATAACGGTTCCGTTCCCGGACTTATACAATCCACGGTGGATTCTTTTACCCGAAAATTGATATTTGGTACCGTCTCCCTGTTTATATGTCGGGATATCGTCCATATCCAGCAGACTTGCTCTGGAAGTATAACTTTCTTCTCTGATAACTACTGCGATACTACATTTAGCAGCAACCGTCTTTAAAACTGTGATGAACTTTAAATATGGAATCGCTACAAAATGCTGATTATTTTTATCTCCGAGAGTGACTTCCTGCTTCTGACCTTCATTATGCCCCATTACAATCACTTCTACATCGGCAGCCTGTGCATATCTACAAATATACCATGCACATTTATAAAAGTAATCACGCATAAAAGAATCACGTTTTTTACTTAAAGTATTTAGCTGTTCACTGTATTTTACAGAATGCTGACTGTCGCTTCCTTTTGTAAGAACCGACAGCAGTGCTGACCGCCGTTTATTAAATCTCTGGTTCACGGATTTGACAGCTCCGCCCTTGATAACAAAAGGAACAGCTCCGAAATTATTTGCAACACCCAGAAAGTTGCTTACTCCAGGGTCAAGACCAAGAATCCGCTCAGGGTTTGATGGCGGTTCTACTGTCTTTACCTTATCGTCAAATGTTACCAGCAGACAATATCTTCCGTAGACTGGCTTAATCTCGGTTTTTATATATTGCAGTCCTTTATATATGGATGCCTTGCCAATGCAGAAGCGTTCTTTCTGATTAACAAACTGAAGATATGACTTTCCGTCTTCTTCTTTCAGTTTTGCTACCTGTTTTGAAAACCATGCAGTAGATTCTTCTGTGTTCTTGTATCCTGGAATCTTTGGCTTTCCTGTGTAGCCTGCCGGATTTGTCCTATACTGCTTTAAGGATTCAAAATATCCCTCCCATGCAGCAATCACTTTCCTGATAGCATTTTGGTTCACCTGGCTGTTCATTCTTTTATACACCGGATTGTCTGTAAACTTAAAAATAGCATCCAGCGTATTGTACGGCAAAAACCATTTTTTGGTTGTTGGATATTGAAATGGTTCCTGGCGGGCGAGGGAATAAGCAATGATAGCACAGTTCATGCCGCCAACCTGAGCAAGTTTCAAATCCTCAAATTTCTTTTTCATTCGCTTCTGTCCAATGGCTTCATTAGCCTTCTGGATACCTGTAAAAACATAGTGCAGGACTTCAGTCTCCAGATGCGTACGTTCCTCTGGAGACTTTTTAATACCAGTCATCGTATTCCGGATATAGAAATTGGCAACATTATACATACACTTGAAATCTGCGGTATTTGTCTTAAAATACTGACAGAACGCAGCGTCTTGTTTATTCTTCTTAGGGTTGATTATCATTTTCCATGTGCGCATAATATATACCTCCTTTCTTACAAGAAATACATTGACTTAAATTTATATAGATAATCATTGACTATGCTTATATTATAACATATACTATACACATAGTCAAGTTGACTTAAATTTGATTTGTGAGGTGATTTTTAATATGGAGTATAAGAAAAAGGCACATTCTGTATATCTGATGACATACCATCTTGTTTTTGTTACAAAATACAGAAAACCAGTGATATCTGATGAGATTGGGGATTTTATGAAGATGCTATGCTCAGAGATATGTAAAGAGCATGGCGGTGAATTGATATCTGCAGAATCGGATACAGACCATCTGCATTTGCTGATATCCATGCCTCCGCAGGAACGGCCGTCTGATATCATACGTGTGTTAAAAACGCAGACATCTAAGAAGGTACATTTAAATGCAGAATATGACAAATATGTAAGTCAATATTTGTTTGGTGACGTATCTTTATGGAGTCCGTCTTATTTTATTGCAACTACAGGCGGAGTTACATTAGACAAAATCAAGGAATATGTGGAATCTCAGTGCACAGAGTATCATAAGCGCAAGTACGAGAAGACTGGCAGGTATAAGAAGAAAAAATAAGACCAGCGCTTACATCCGACGGACAACCTGACGCGTAAATCTAAGTAATACGCATCAGGATTGGCCGCTGTTTTACGCGCCATTCTGATAATCTATATGTGGTTTTCCACACACAAGGCATTTACCATCTTGGACATCGCGAATATATTCTTCAGGTGAATTATATCCATAAAGTTTACCTTTACCATATTCCCAAGCTTTGATGTTTTCATTTTCAAGCAACCCTTTCAAGAGTAACATGGCTTATAGGTAAAATTCTACACATAGATTTTAAATCGTTCATATGCATTTGAATAAGCTGTCTGGCAGAAGGTGTAATCCAGCCTTCATCACGATGACGATTAGCAAATTTACCTTCTTTACCACGAATGATTTTATGCGTTACAGATTCTTCTGCTGTAGGATAAGAAATTTGTACTGATTTACAAGAAATAGTTGTTCTACAGACATCATCATCACCATTTTGAATTTCAGTATGGTCCTTCCTCGCCTTACGTTGTTTATTTTGTCTATCGTGCCTGCGCCTTTCTCTACGAAAACCAGCACGTTCAGTCATCTTCATTTTGATTGACTTGTTGGATGTTTTTAACTCTCCAAGATATAGACAGTCGCCACCTTCATTAGATGCACCAGAACCAATATTCTCTCTGCCAGAGTCAATACCAGCGAACACGTTCTGAACACCATTTGGTGTATCATATTTCAGCCTGATAGTAAAAGGATTACTGCTAACGACAACAGCTTTCTTATTATCCAATAATATTCTGACATGCCTGCAACGAGTTGTTGGCATAAGTGGTTTGCCTTTCTTATTAAGAATATAAACCATTACTTTTTGTTTCTTTTGTTTCATAAAGCTCCTTTCTCTGGTGGAAACCAGATTGTAAATCACCTCCGAAGAGATGTCGCTGTACAACCTAATAAGTTGTACTTGTACTCGAAATATCACTAACACTTGAAGCAGAGCAAGCACCTGTACAAGAGCGCTTGGTGCATGGGGTGCTAGTATCTTCTCAGTTCATTCGCAACAAATGATACAAAATCCCTTTGAAAAAAATCGTGTCAATGTTTTTTAAATTAAAGGACTCTAACAACCGAAGCTGCCAAAATCCCTTAACTTAATGACATTGCTTTTGCCGCCCGCTGTCATTACTTTCTAGTTATTTTTTGCACTCATATTTTTTGAGTAATTCTTCGTATTCACCAATATTTTTTTCGTCATCATAAATCACCAGACACATCGGTCGTGACAAGTCCAAGCTAAACACGCCGAGAATAGACTTTGCGTCAACAGTATACCGTCTATCAATGCTTCCCAGGTCAGCACTTGCCTCAAATTTTCCGATTTCGTTTGTGAAATCCTTGACTTTTTCAATGGTGTCTACTTTAACTTTTCTTGTAATCATTTTCTCACTCCTTTTTGTGGATTACATTTGATGAATTACAAATACAATATGCCAAATATGCAAGGTTTTAACATTATCCATACATGTAGAAAAAGTAGCCGAACACTGTATGTTTTTACAACATTTTCACAAAAAAAGCCGAGTTAAGAACTCAGCCTCTGTTGTATATCAATTCTGTTTTTCCAGGACTATACATTCCCATTTTTTCTTCCTGAAGCACAAACCCAAAACATTTTAATAGTCCGGCAAAATCAGGTTCTTTGCTCTTGTCAAGCGTTATCACTGATTTACTATTATGTAGCCATTCCAAACTTAGCTCAAAAAGTCTCCTGCCCAATCCGTTATGTCTGTATTTTTCAGCAACATACATTGTGCATATTTTTGATTCTTCTTTTGTTGATTTAA
>OLQA01001780.1_pt1 | contig 18228 bp, 18 predicted proteins | sample 1673151 | NCBI WGS metagenome assembly OLQA01 (sample SAMEA3136760, study PRJEB25190) | human gut metagenome | biome: human gut; feature: human-associated habitat; material: faeces | place: Austria | collected 2013 | reverse complement strand
AAAAACTCAATCTGGTCGTCCTAAGTCAGCTCGTGGGCTTTTTCAACAATCTCCTGACAGCTCCCTACATCTATACCAGACACCACACCCAGCTCATCTACCTTAGCTACTGAGGGGTTATCACTAGTAAAGGTCACAGGGGTATCTTGAGGAGATACCCTATAGACGATCTGACGCGTCTCACCCTTCTTAAGTGTTAGCTCTGTCGTCTCTACGATTAGTGCGGTCTCTGAGTCATTGCGGACGGTAACCGTTGAGGTAGCCACCTGATCGCCTAGCTGTGCGGTGATGATCGCCTCGCCCGTAGACAAAGCTGTGACGACACCCTGACTGGACACTGATGCTACTTGCGGGTTTTGGCTCTTGAAGACGATTCTAGGATCAAGGCCTTCAGGGGTACAAGTAGCTGTCAGCTGATACTTCTCTCCGACCTTGAGCTGTATTGCTTCGGGTGAGAGAGAGATAGTCAGAGATACTCCGACTGGCTTCTCGCATGCTGTAAGGGTTAGCAAGAGAGAGAGGATGATAAGGAGTTGCTTTTTCATAGTTATATCTCTTTCGGGTGATGATTATCGGCGAGCTGGGATTCTTTTTGAGAGAGGTCTCATTGATGCAGAGATACCAGCAGGTATATCCTTTTGTAGGATGATCTGTAGCTTGGCAAAGGGCTTGTTGTCGTAAATCTCTATGAAGGCTTGACACAAGTCACCACTAGCATTGTAAGCACGGGCTGCTCCAGTCTCTGTAATGGTATAGTTCTGGTTGAAGCCATTATTACTAAACCACTGCTTCATGGCAGCAGACTCTATATCTTTCTGATTTCGGATGCAGAAGAGCTGGGTATTGATGTATGGATATCCGCTAGGAGCATTGTTGACATAGTAGACCCACTCGAAGTTTGTCTGAGCGATTTTGTCAGGCTTATGCTCGAAGTCTAGATTTCCCTTTTTAGACTGTGACTTATCAAAGTTTCTATATCCTATCTTCTCCTCAGCACTCTTGATGAGCTCCTCATCATGAGAGTTAAACTCACTGACAGCGGGGAAGTCACGACTCTCAGGAACTATCGGATGCTTAGGGTCTAATCTCTTGGAGTAGTTATCTTTTGCAAACTCGATATACATCGTTGCATTGAGGTCTGGACGCTCTTCGTCTAGCAAGAGTACTGAGAGTGTCGGGTCTTGGTCATTGATAGATCGTAATGCAGGATTGGGATACCCATTGATCGTATGAGTTGTGAACTCGGTAAAGCCTAGGAGAGCTAACATCTCTTTTGTCACAGGGCAATAAGTCGTCGACTCCTTACCATAAGCATATATCAACTGACCACCATCAATGGCGTCAATGGCATAGACCGCAGTGGTTATCACGTTAAGCTCTTTATTGACAAAGGCTCTCAGCGTATGCTCATCGTCATACTGTATAGATTTCATCTTACGTCCTAGCGCAGCTTCATACGCCAAAACCTCAGCATCTGTCACCTTACCTGAGGCATCTTGCTCCACTTGAAACTTCATCAGAGGCAGTTCTTGCTCCCTAGCAATACCCTCTTCATGTACAGAAACAGAGACATAAGCTGTCGTATCAGCGCTCTTCACCGCTATGCGACAACTACCTTTAGAGCGACCCGTCACTAGCCCCTTATCATTTACAGTAGCGATGTCAGCTTCATCACTAGAGAAAGTGACGAATGCATCTTCTGGAGTTACAGTGTATTCAATCTGTGCTGAATGCCCGACGAATAACTCCAGCTGGTCTGTCTTCAAGCTTAGAGAGGTGTGTGCTGGTGTAGACCCAGCCTGTACGACAACTCGTGAAGAGGCTGTCTTGTCTCCCACCTGAGCAGTAACGATAGCCTCACCAACGGAGACACCGACTACGCGTCCATCAGCATCGACGGATACGGCTGGATTATTGCTTTGATAGGAAACAACGTAGTCCTTTCGCTCTGGGGTGCATGTGAGGGTCAGCTGTTGGCTTTCTCCCACTTGTAGAGTTAGTAGTTCAGGAGTCAGAGTTATCGTTGTGGGGTTCGGAGTAGACATAGGCTCCGAGCAAGAGTAGACCATCGCAAGGAGTAGTGCTACGAGCAAGGTATAAGTATGTTTCATCTGAGTAGAGAGCAATTAGTGTTATACTATATGGGTATCTTTCTTTGAGCTAGACGAAGCCTAGGTAATGCGTTACCTAGGCTTCATTCTTTATGGGGGTTACAAGATAATCTTCTGGATCTCTTGGGTACCATCAGAGTAAGTAGTCTTGCGTATATAGACACCCTTGTCTGGAGTGCTTACTCTGCGTCCCGATAGGTCATAGTACTCCACGAGAGTGGTCGTCCTTGACGTAGTACTAGGCTCACTGATGCTATTGGGATTCTCGCCATTGATATAATATTCCGTTATGCCAGAGCCGAGACGTATATCCCCGTCTATGTAGAGAGCCTCCATTCCGACCTTTTCTTTTGCCTCTTGGTAAAAGTAGATAGTGCGATCATTCTCATCATACTTATAGAACTCGTACTGATCGTGGAATGAGTATGGCACATCTGTCATATCTGTCTCGAGATTTTTATATTCCTCAGCTTTAAAAGTCTTGAGCTGCCCATCTATATATAGATTATAGTATAGGTGAGATGGGTCGAGGTAGTTAAAGTCTGCAGAGTAGTAGCTTAGACTAAACTGCAAGCCACCAGGACCACCGTATGGACTCGGGTCGTATGGTTGGTAAGCGGTAAGTTTGGGAGGCATCGGTGCTGCTGGTCTCTTGTCCCACAGGTTGATGAGAGCATAGCGATAAGAGTCGAAGATATTGGTACTGCGATCATCGTCTATACTCTTGTGTATCATGAGCATCCCCTTAGTACTTAAGGAGTTCTTTTCCTCATCATATGTAAAGACTAGAGGATCCGAGCTAAAGCAAGGCTTGTCAAACTCGTTGCCCATCTCGTCTACGCCTTTGCCCAAGACTGCTGAGGATGCGTATACATAGCAGGCAGTCTTAGTATCTATACCTACATAAGATGTGGGCGGGAAGGTTACTGTACTCCCCTCTCTTACACCTTTGATCCATAGTCCCTTTACATTTGCAGATAGATCTCCTAGGTACACATCGTTGCCATCGAAGGCATACTTCACAGGATATAGCTGCGACTTACCCTCCATATCCATATAAAGCATGAGTCCATCCCACACTTTGGCTCCAGCAGATGGTGCGATCGTATTATTAGCTTTGCGTACAGCCTTATAAGATCCCTCGGCATAGCTTGTCCAGGCTCCATTAGCCTTGCACATACCGATCATCTCACCCTCGGGGATTATCATGATGAGTGAATCGTTACGCCACACATATCGTAGCACTTGATTATCCTCTCCCTCATTAGGGCGGAATGTGTCCTTGCCATCTTGAGAGACAGGGTGTATACGGTAGAGATATCCGTAACTCTTACCACCATTGAAGATGTCGTCCTCAGAGTAAATCGCTTGAGGTAGCTGAAAGGAGATCGTATCGCCATCAGCGCGCGAACCCTTTATCCATGTTTTCGTGTAGAGTGTATTGAGTGGATTCTCTAGATACACCGCACCATCATTGCCGAATATCATTCGCTGCCAGTCACCAGAGCTGGAGTCTGCTATGGCATAGTAGTAGACAGACTCAAACCCAGTCGTCGTCCGGTAGAGATCTATCGTATCTCCCGCTGGTGGCTGGGTGATGATCGTTGGTTCGTCCTGTGCTAGGGCTAAAGCTCCCATACATAGGGATAGTAGCATTACAAAGAGTACTTTCTTCATAATAGTCTTATTTTGATTTTACGTTGGTATTCGTAGCAATGTGAGGGCAAATATATCTAAATGTTTTGTTAAACGCAATACGTAAGCTAATTGCTATCAGCGTCCACTGAGGGTGTCAACAAGCTGTTCATAACCCCCACTATTCTGTCGAAAAAACTGTTCATAACTCGTCAATAACTCAAGGCTAACTTATTTGCTTATCTCGGGAAGTTGTATAGCTACGAAAAGATTTCAATTATGCAAATAAGTTACGGTTGAGTTATCAACCAGTTTTGATCAAGTTATGAACAGGTACAGATAGAGAGCGAGACGACCGTAACTGCTCACGATCGTCTCGCCTTTTTATATCCTCTAAGTAGCTACCAGAGCCGACTAGAGCGAATGGGATAGTAGTGTCATTAGCTCCTGCACAGGGGGAGTTATGAACAGATTCGACGCGCTATCATCATCATCAAGAGTAGATATAGAGATAAGCTATACAGATATCATATATAGATGATGATATATGGGCTGTCGGGAGCGTGACTAGAACTTGTACTGAGCTCCCACGGTCACCATGTGCAGCGGCTTGGCATCGACGAATGCTTGCTGCTCGATCTGCTGACGGAGGAAGCAGTCGTACTGGAGCGACAGGCGTAGGTGATCCTGCTGGAAGAAATAGTTGACCCCAGTCGATAGCTGATGTGAGCGACCCTCGGTGCGAGCGGTCAGATTGTTTAGCTTGAGGTCTTGCTCAGCCTTCGGGTCGAAGTGTCTATTGCGATCATAGTATGCGTACCGACCGAAGAGCTCTAGGTCAATAGGCTTGATACGCTCCACGATCTGTGCCATACCCGCAATGAAGTGACGCTGTACGAGGATGTTGTTTTCAAATGTAGCCGGCGCCTTGGGACCCACTGCTAGATTAGCATTTTGCCATCCAGGCTGCAAGCCCATGATGCCCTCAGCGGTGAGCATCAGTTGCCCGCCTTGATGCTTGATCGTGCTTGTGAGGAAGGCACCGCCGTAGGCACGTAGCATACGATTATTCTTGAGCGTAGCGATCTTCTGGTCAAAGGCGTAGTAACCATCTACAGCTGGTAGGTATCCACCATATCCTGATAGTCCGAAACTTATGTCGTGGTTAGCTCCTCGCTCGGTCATAGCTAGACGTAGAGCTAGGTCTGGGATATTTTTCATCATCCCCTTGCCTCCATTGCCCGCTAGGATAGAGAGTGTGGACTCAAGCTGCCACCGCTTGCTCTGACCTAGTGTGCCGTTGTATCCCATCTCTAGTCCCATATCAATATCTCCAGGGAATAGATCGAATATATAGAGTGATCTCTCGAAGGCTGCTCGCTTGCTAGAGCTATAAGGTAGCTCATAGCCAAAGCTAGGCGTCATGAGACCTCCCTTGACGAAAGCACCCTCAGCCCAGTGAGGCTTGTACTCGGCATAGACGTTGAAGATAGAGATCTTTTGGTCGGTAGCATTGACATCTACTCTGGCAGCCAGGTCTCCGTAGCTGGCTATAGCCGCAATTCGTCCACGACGTATTCCCATCCTCGTGGTAGGCTGGTCGTAAGGAGCTGTGGTGTGTCCTACTCTGATATAGTCGCTCTCGGAGCCATACTGAGCGATAGCCTGTACGAATCCGGTGAAGGTAACACGTACCTGCTCCTGCGCATGCATCGAGGTGCTACCTAGGAGTAGAGTCAGAACAAAGAGTAGAGCGAAGAGTCGCTGCTGCATTGTAGAAGTCATAAGTCTAGAGGTTAGAAGTTAAATCTTTGTGCAAAGGTAGGGATATTCGGATGGATTGACCGCTACTTAACGAAAGCTTAATCGCTTGTTGGCGTTCATGGCTGATTCAAATGAGTCAGCCTTGCCCTCTAATTTCTAATCTCTAACCTCTAATCTCTAACTTCTAACCTCTCATCTCTATTTACATATCTTTACGGGGAAATTCGTCCGATCTCCTCCTTTATCGAATATCCACGTGGGGAATCTGAAATCTCCACGTGGATGTTTTTTATTTTCCACGTGGGCGCGATTCAATTCTTCCGAAGTTTCATTTCATTCCTCCGAAGTTTCATTTGATTCTTCCGAAGAATTTTTTATTCTCCACGTGGAGATTTCGAAATATCCACGTGGAAATCACTTTTCCCCGACACAGTAACGTATCTATATATAGTCGGGTCTAAATTATTGTAATATGTCAACCCTGGCTGGTGCTGGGTCTAAAACGACCATTTCGTCAGAAAGCTATATATTTGTAGCATTGAAAATGTAGATTGACATTTATAGATGACGAGACTAAGCGTTAACATCAACAAGATAGCGACCCTCCGCAACGCACGTGGCGGAGACACGCCTAATGTGGTACTGGCAGCAAGACGCTGTCAAGAGTTTGGTGCCGAGGGGATCACGGTACACCCGAGGCCTGACGAGCGGCACATCACTTATCAAGATGTGAGAGACCTCAGGGAGGTGGTCACCACGGAGTTTAACATCGAGGGCTACCCCTCTGACTCTTTCCTCGACCTCGTCTGCTCGGTACGTCCTGAGCAGGTGACGCTCGTGCCGGACAAGCCTGACGCGCTCACCTCCGACAGTGGCTGGGCCGTGGATGATTGTCGTGACCTGCTCAAGCCGATCATCGAGCGTCTGAAGCAGGCGGGCATACGTGTCTCGCTCTTCGTTGGTACCGACCCACGACACATCGAGACTGCTGCAGAGATCGGTGCCGATCGTGTGGAGCTCTACACGGAGCCCTATGCGTCGCAGATGGCGCAGAGTGGCGATCCGAAGGTGATTGTCGCTCCTTTTGCGGAGGCTGCTCAGGTGGCACACCGTGTTGGTCTGGGAGTCAATGCGGGTCATGACCTGAGTCGTGACAACCTCGCCTATTTCGTCCAGCATGTGACGCCACTAGATGAGGTTTCCATAGGACATGCACTCATCAGCGATGCCCTTTATCTAGGCCTCAAGGAGACCATCGCACAATATCTCAAACAAGCTCACTCTAACTCATAAACATACCCTTGCAAGAATAACTTATGTATCCTATACTTCAGATTGCCAATACAGTAGCTGAGCAGACAGCTACCGAACCCGCTACAATGTCTCTATGGGAGCTGGCGTGCGCTGGTGGATGGATTATGATCGTCCTGCTGCTTCTCTCGCTCGTTGCTATTTACGTTTTTGTAGCTAAGTATATCGAGCTGCGCAAGGCTAATCGTCCAGACGAATCTTTTATCGCACGCATCAAAGACTACCTCCAGATGGGACGCAAAGATAGTGCGATAGCCCTCTGCAAAGAAAAGAACACCCCCGAGGCGCACATGATCGAAAAGGGACTCAAGCGTCTCGGCCAGCCTGCCTCTGAGGTACTCCCCGCTATCGAAAACGTAGGCTCCTACGAGGTGGGACGTCTCGAGCGTGGACTACCCCTGCTAGCAACCATCGCTGCGGGTGCTCCGATGATTGGTTTCCTTGGTACGGTGACCGGTATGGTGCAGGCGTTCTTTGACCTAGCTAATTCGCCTGGTGGTATCGACGTATCGCTCCTCTCGAGCGGTATCTACCAAGCACTGGTTACGACCGTGGGCGGTCTGATCGTCGGTATCGTGACGCTCTTCCTCTACAACTACTTGGTCGGACAGATCAACCGCATCGTCAATCGTCTAGAGGCTAATACGCTAGACTTTATGGATGTGATCAACGAACTGTAAGCAATCGTGCTACACCCCTTAATGCTAAGCTCATGAGTATCAAGAGACGCAGTAAGCATATATCTGTATTTAGCATGGCATCGATGACCGATGTCATCTTCCTGCTGCTGATCTTCTTTATGGTGGTCAGCACGCTGGTGGTACCGAATGCGATCAAGGTCAATCTGCCCTCCTCGCAGTCGACCGCCAAAACGCAAGAGCCTGTAGCACGCATCACCATAGATGCCGAGGGCTACTACTACATATCCACAGAGAGTGCACCTGAAGTGACGATGCTACCTGTCGAGGAGCTAGAGGCTAGACTCTACGAGATAGGAGCTGCACACGACGACGAGGAGGATCCTTACGTAGTCCTCTACGCCGACAAATCGGTGTCGTATGGTGAGATCGTCAAGGTACTCAACGCCTCGGCTACCGCTGGACTACGTATGATCTTGGCGACAGAAGCTTTACAAGATAACGAGACGGAGAGAGATGTCTAAGGTTCGCTCGGATAGATGGATCGCTGGAGGTGTAGCCTTGCTGCTACATCTACTCGTTGTGGGCTTGCTCTTTTGGCTCAGTATGGATGCCTCTGAGCAAAAGCACACGAGAGATAAGGAGATATGGATCTCCGTAGGTGTAGACCCAGACTTTGGCGACAAGATCGAGCATCAAGGAGACTTGGTGGCTGCCGCATCTACCTCTGCTCGTCCTGCCTCTGCGGCCTCTGAGAGTGCACAGCCTGCGTCTCCTCAGCAACCAGCACCTAAGGCTCCTGAGGCTACCCCTACCCCACGTCCTACGCCTACGCCTGCACGAGCTACGCCAACGAAAGAAAAGCCCAAGGCCGTGCAGAAGCCTACTGGTCCCTCTGAGCGTGATGTGGATAGCAAGGTGGCTGGACTCTTCGACCGTAAGAAGCCGACAGGCGCTGAGTCTGGCACGGGCAAGAGCGACGCAGGTAGTGGTGTCGCTGACAAGGGGAGGGCTGGCTCCTCCGCTGGATGGTCGCTCGACGGGCGCTCTATCGTGGGCAATGGCGGACGACCTGTCATGCCGACACGAGTCCCCGACATACGTGGTACGGTCGTCGTCGAGATCACGGTGAATGCCGCTGGGCAGGTGATTGACGCTAAGGTGCGCCTGCGTGGTACCAACGTGGTGGACAGTGCACTCCGAGAGGCGGCTGTCAAGGCAGCCCGCAAGACTCGCTTTAACGCTTTGGGTGGTGTGCCTGATCAAAAGGGCACGATCACCTATCACTTTGATGTCAAGGGTTAGCTGCTGAGCAACCTTGACAAGAAACTCTTAATTACCTAACAACTTTACAACAAATAGCATGAGTAATATGAACAATATACTAGTCTTCCTCGCAGAAGGCTTCGAAGAGGTCGAGGCACTCGCCATCATTGACGTACTCAGACGTGGTAATCAACCCGTCACCACAGTATCCATCACAGGCTCTCTCGCAGTAAGAGGCTCGCATGATGTGACTATCCAAGCAGATATGCTCCTCGAGGAGCTACAGAGTGGTGCGCTCCCCAAGGCTATCGCCCTACCTGGCGGGCTGACCAAGCTCAACGAGTGTGAGCCACTCCTCGAGCTGATACGTCGTCAGCACGAGGCGGGCGGTACGATCGCTGCTATCTGTGCCTCTCCACGAGTACTAGGCGCAGCTGGTATCGGTGACGGCAAGATGAGTGCGACCTGCTATCCAGGCATTGAGGAGCAGGTACCAGGCTTCGTCTTGACAGGTGCCGATGTAGAGGTGTGCGGACATATCGTCACGGGACGTGGTCCGGCGCTGGCACTGCCCTTTGCCTTCAGACTACTCGAGGAGGTCGCAGGTCGTAAGACCGCCGAGCAGGTCGCCGCGGGCTTCCTCTACAAACTGTAGTTATCTAGTCTCCTAGTGCCTCTAGTGTCACTAGGAGTACTAGCCAACAGCTAACGGCCAACAGCCAATCATGCGCGTCTTCTTCAAGTTCGTCCGCAAGGAGTTCATCCACATCTTCAGGGATCCGCTTACGCTGATGCTCTTGATAGGCATGCCCATCGTCTTGGTGCTAGCCTTCGGCTTTGCGCTCACCTCTGAGGTAAAGCAGATCGATGTGGTCGTGGCGACACCGACGCGAACCCCTTTTGTCGAGAGACTCTTTACACACCTTGACCAGAGCGATGCAGTAGGCTCCGTCAGCTTGATCACACCGTATGAAGATATGGACGAGGCACTACGTACAGGCGCAGCGCACGTCATCATCGTCCTACCAAACGACATAGACAAAGAGCTGCTCGCAGGCACTGAGCCTACCGTGCAGCTCCGTCTTGATGCGAGCGATCCTAATACCTCAGCACTCATCAGCGCACAGATACAGGGGCTTATCTACACGACTGTGCAGGAGTACTTAGAACAGTTTGGCGCGCTCATGGCGATGCGTATGGCGACCATGAGACCTTACCAGATAGAGACCTTCACGACGCTACTCTACAACCCCGAGATGCGGGCACCCTACTACTTCGTGCCAGGCGTCATGAGCTTGGTCTTGATGATTATCTGCGCCCTGATGACCTCTGTCTCGATCGTTCGGGAGAAGGAGTTTGGCTCTATGGAGGTCCTACTCACCTCGCCCGTCAATCCGATCACCATCCTGCTCTCTAAGACCGTCCCCTACTTCACGCTGAGCATCTTTAACGTGGTCACCATCTTACTCTTGTCACGCTTCGTGCTGGGAGTGCCGCTACTAGGGTCGGTGAGTGCCATCTTCTTCGTGTCGCTCCTCTTCATCCTTGTGTCGCTCCTCCTCGGCATGCTCATCAGCACCATAACGGACAATCAGACCGCCGCCATGCTCATCAGTGGCGCGGGACTCCTGCTTCCCGTAGCGATGCTCTCGGGCATGTTTTTTCCGATCGAGAGTATGCCGATAGTGCTACAATACTTCGCCCGTGCGATCCCCGCCACATGGTACTCCATAGCGGTCAAGAAGTTGATGATACAGGGTCTCGGCTGGTCCTCGATCCTCTGGGAGTCGCTCATCATGACGGGTATGAGCGTCGTACTAGTCATCCTAGCGCTGCTCAACTTTAAGAAGAAACTAGAGTAAACCCTCCCTGATATCCTATGCTACTAGCTCTCATACGCAAAGAGATATACAACCTGCTCCGCAATAGGTTGCTACTCGGGATGGTCGTCATGTACCCTATCGTCGTCTTGATGCTTCTCCCCTTTGCTACGACTACGGATATCAAGAATCTGCAGACCGTCGTCATCGATCACGATCATACGTCGCTCTCACAGAGACTACAGCAGCAGTTCTTTAGCTCGGGCTACTTTGTCAACGCTTGGCAGGGCCAGCTCCCCCCTACCCTTCAGGAAGGTATGGAGCTCATAGAGGAAGGTCAGGCCGATCTCATCATAACGATCCCGCCACGCTTTGAGGAGCAGCTCATGCGTTATCAGAAAGCTCAGATTGAAGCACGGATCAATGCCTTTAACGCTACAAAAGGTGCCGTCGCCGGGGGCTACACACAGCAGATCGTACAGCAGTTTGTCACTCAGCTCAACGAGTCCACAGGAATAGAGGAGCTAGCCACCATACCGATCCGCATCGTTGAGGTCAACCGCTACAATCCTCAGGTGAACTACAAGAACTATATCATCCCTGGCCTTGTCGCCATGCTCATTACGATGACCGCATTCATCCTCCCAGCACTCAATATGGTGCAGGAGAAGGAGGTCGGCACCATCGAGCAGATGAATGTCACGCCGATCCACCCGCTCGTCTTCATGCTCTCCAAGGCACTCCCCTATATCGTCATATCGATATTCATGGTCTTCCTGGCGCACCCTATCGTCGGACTGCTATACCGCTTATGGCCCCAAGGCAATGTCGGGATGATGATCGTCGGCACCATGCTTTACGTCCTCGCTATGAGTGGGCTAGGACTCTTCATCACCAACTTTGCGCATACGCAGCAGCAGGCGATGTTCTCCTTCTTCTTCGTCTTGATGTTTTTCATCCTCCTCGGTGGGCTCTTCACCCCGATCGAGGGAATGCCATCGTGGGCACGTGCCCTAGCCGTGTCTCACCCCTTCACGCACTACAGTATCTTGATGCGCACCTACTACCTCAAGCCAGTCGCCTTCACCGAGCTATGGCGCGAGCTGACGGCACTCTCTGTCTTTGCCGTGGTCAACGGCACGGCCGCCATCCTCACCTACCGCAAGCGCGCCTAGCAACAGAGACACTAGAAGTCTCTATTCCAATATATTTCGTATCTTTGGAGAGGTCAGTCTTAATTTGAAGACTATTTATTACACACTATAATCGTATGAAGAAAAACTACACTTTACTCCTACTCCTCGTTATGACTCTGCTAGGAGTAGCTACACAGACGAAAGCTCAGGCACCGCTCATGGAGCCCAGCATCAATCTCACCTTCATCACAGATGACGAAAACGCCTCGCTACTCATAGGCGTCATCGCGCCTGTAGACGGCTGCTGGATAGACCTCAATGGTGACGGTCAGTGCCAGGACAATGAGAAGATCCAAAAGGGAAAAGAAAAGAGGGCTATCGACCTCCCAAAAGATCTGACCAAGACGACTATCTATGGTCCGATCACTTACCTCAATCTCAATAAGACAGCCCTCACCGCTATCGATCTCTCCAAGATCAATACCCTCGAGGAGCTATGGTGCTACCAGACAGGGATCACGCAGCTTGATGTGACTGGACAGCCCAATCTTAAGGAACTCTTTTGCCACTCAAATATGATTAAGGAGCTAGACCTATCGAAGAATACTAAGCTCAAAGAGCTTGGTGTGCAGAATTGTATGCTCAAAGCGATAGATCTCTCTAATCTACCAGAGCTTGAGGTGGTTGTACTCAGCGGTAATAAAATCAGCTCAGTAGATCTAACACACAATCCTAAGCTAAAGGGATTCCATGGTGAAAAGATGGCGCTTACCTCACTAGACCTCTCTAAGTGTCCCGAGCTTACCCTCATACAGTGCAGTCAGAATTATGATCTCAAGACCGTAGATCTCTCTATGCTACCCAATCTAGAGGTATTTAAGGCTGACCTAATAGGTCTGAAGGCAATAGACGTATCTCACAACCCCAAGCTCAAGCAGCTACACCTCGGGGGTAATAATCTGACCACGCTAGATCTATCAAAGAATCCGCTACTAGAGGAGCTGAATCTCAATCTCAACAAGAAGCTCACCTCGCTCGACTTCCTCTCTGATCTGCCCGAGCTTAAGATGCTTGCGATCAAGAAAATCAACTTTACCATCGATCCAGACTTCTCTAAGAACACCAAGCTGGAGTATATCAATATGGCTAATTGTGGATTTAAGAAGGTCGATCTCTCGCACAATCCGATGATAAGTAAACTCTTCTGCGAGAGGAATGAGCTCACCGAGCTAGACCTGACGAAGGCACCTAAGCTACGAGACCTCATCGCCTTTGAGAACAAACTTACCAAGCTAGACTTCTCCGCTTGTAAGGAGCTTCAGTACGCTGACATCTCCGTCAATGCAATCGATGAGCATGCTATGCAGGTAATTGTGGAGTCTATCCCTAAGTTCAAGCTACTGGATCCGACGTTCCTTGCTGCTGGCCGATTCATCGCCATCGACATCGCAGAGGCAGAGGAGAAAAATGACATCACCGATAGACAAGTCAAGGTCGCTACCGACAAGGGCTGGGTACTCATGAATGGTAATGCTGGTGATCCACAGCCATACCCTGGTAGAAGCACTGTCTCCGTGACACAACTCACTACGGCCGAGACAGCTATCTACTATAATGCCGCAGACGAGCGTCTCTACGTACGTCTCGCTGAGGACATGCCCGCTACCTTACTGAAGGTCTATGCAGCCTCTGGTGAGGAGCTCCTGAGCGAAGTGTACGACCAGGACGATAGCTCTATCTACGTAGGCTACCTACCACAAGGAGCCTACATCGTACAGATAGGCGACGCCACCTACAAGTTTGTCAAGAGGTAACAAACCCTCACCGCCTATAGTCCAAATCATGGCGTAGGCATCAGGAGAGCGTCACAAAGAGTGACAGCCTTCACAGATATCCACGTGGGAAATCTCAAGTCCCCACGTGGATATTTTTATTCTCCACGTGGATATCCGCTTTTTCTGAATCAAGCTCGTCTAAGGCTAGAGAGATTCTATCTTATCTTCAGCACAGAATTTTCCCAACCCTTCGAACTAGTAACTTAGCCATTGCTCTCTGATAGCGTATTTTCCACTCCAAATTGCATTTTGGAGTGGAAAATACGAGTCATCAAAAACATCATTCTTGAGAAATTGCATTAGTGGGTGGAATGTACGGGCGGTCGGGGTCGGGGTAGGTCATTTGTTTTTGCAGCGAGAAATTAGTACCTTTGCCCCAAATGTACAGCTACCCATAGCTATAACGACATACTGGATGAGTTATAAACCTAGATCTATCAGACTGCTCCTAAGCACCTTCCTGCTCGCATTGCTCCTGAGTCAATGTGCAGCCAAGAGTCCCAGCGGTATGACTTCTAAGCGCCCTATACTAAAGCGCCCCCCCATACATCGTGTAGTGGGAGATACAAAAGCGCAAACGGCACACGAAGAGCTGGTCGCTGATCTGATCGATACAGGCAAGGAGCTACTAGGCAAGCCGTATGGATATAGAGGTAATCTGCCCTGGCGTATGGACTGCTCGGGCTTCGTATCATACGTATACTCACGATATGGTATCACTGTGCCACGTGGATCCGCTACGCAAGCAAACTATGTCAAGCAAATCAAGAGAGAGGAGATTTTACCGGGAGATCTACTCTTCTTCAAGGGGCGTAATCGCAACAGCGCGCGTGTGGGGCATGTGGCGATGGTCATCGATGTCGTAGATGGCGATCCGGTCATGATGCATAGTACTAATAGCCGTGGTATCATCATCGAGCGACTGAGTCGCAGCGCCTACTTCTCCAGTCGCTATCTGAGCGCTGGGCGTGTGCCTGAGATGAATGACTTGATCGAGGAGGGCTCTGTGATGGTACCTGAGCCAAAGCTCTCACCTATCGCTCCTAACCACAAGCTTGATCCCGTAGATATAGACCGAGAGAACCTCCTACCAGAGATATCTGTAAGTGGTCCTATACAGTGGCGCAGATAGGCTCTCTGTGAGACTGAGCGATGCGGTCTCGCGCTCATTGACATCTATCGCAATATGAATCAATACCTAATCGTCGGGCTCGGTAATCCTACGGAGGAGTATCGTGGCACGAGACACAACATAGGCTTTCGTATGGTGAGCCATCTTGCGGACAAGCAGGGATGGACATGGTCTACGGCTCGCCACGGGGAGATAGCCTCAGGACGCATTAAGAATGTCCAGCTGACGCTCCTCAAACCATCTACCTATATGAACCTGAGCGGCACAGCCGTGCGCTACTGGATGCGGGAATTGAAGGTGCCGATAGAAAACATCCTCATCTGTCTCGATGACTTGGCACTCCCCTTCGGCACGCTTCGTATGAAGCCGGGCGGTAGTGCAGGCGGGCACAATGGTTTGAAGCATATCACCGAGCTACTCGGCACGGATCGCTATCCACGACTACGCTTTGGCATAGGACATGACTACCCGAGGGGTAAGCAGATAGAGTATGTGCTGGCGCAGTTTCCCGAGGGGGAGCTGGCTGACATGCCTCGCCTCCTAGAGCGTACCGATGAGATGATCGAGAGCTTCTGCCTGATAGGTGTGGAGCGGACGATGAATAGCTTTAACTAGTCAAGCCATGAGCAGACCTGTACGGATCGATAGCTTCCTCTGGGCGGTGCGTATCTTCAAGACGCGCTCCATAGCGCAGGATGCTTGCCGCAAGGGTAGGGTAGCGATCAATGATGTGACTGCCAAACCGGCTAAGATGGTCATGGCGGGCGACATCATATCGGTGCGCAAGCCTCCGGTGACGCTATCCTTTAAGGTGTTGCAGACCACGGCCAATCGTATGGGTGCTAAGCTCGTCCCTGAGTATATACTCAATGTGACGCCTCCTGAGCAGTACGAGCTGCTAGAGATGAAGCGTATGTCGGGCTATGTGGATCGTGCACAGGGCCTTGGCAGACCGACCAAGCGTGAGCGACGGGACCTAGAGCAATTCCTCCAGGCACCAGTCGTGGAGGCACCTCTAGAGGAGTGGGATGATGAGCCACTCGACTATGATGAGCCACTCGACTACGATGAGGAGCAAGACAGTCCCTCGTCAGATCTCCTCGACTGGGATAACTGGTAAGCAGCTGCTGACGAAATGCAGTACACGCCTCGCATACTGATCATTCATAGAGCACTGGCTCCCTATCGGATAGACCTCTTCTCTCACTTGGCCAAGCGGTACGATGTAGAGCTATACTTAGAGTATGGTCAGCCACTAGAGCAAGACTTTAACTTAGCACAGCAGGGGGAGCGCATACAGTTTGACTATAAGCTATTAGCCCCTGGGGGGCGTCTCTTACCTAATCTGCGTCCCGAGATTCTGCGTATCTTGCGCAAGCCGTATGACCTGATCCTCTGTAGTGAGTTCAATCTCCTGACAGGGATGCTCTACCTACTGCGTGGACGCTCCGCACGTCCCCTACCACGGCTGGTCTCTATCTGCGATGACAATATGGTCATGGCCGAGGCTACTATCACTGACTCTTCCTACTGGTCTAAGCGCTGGCTGCTAGATCGCATCGATGGGGTGATCCTATGCAACGAGCAGGTGAAGGATCGCTATCGAGATCTATACCGTGGAGAACTATCGAAGTGGCACTACCTACCGATCGTACAAGATGAGCAATACTTGCAGCGACAGGTCGCACTAGCAGAGACGCAGACCACAGTGCTACGCTCCCGCTATGCTATCCCTGACGGGCGGGCGATAATCCTCTACGTGGGGCGGCTTGATAAGGTAAAGAACTTGCCGCGCCTCCTAGACGCTTTCAAATTACTCCTAGACGAAGGGTTAGACCTCCAGCTGCTGATGGTGGGCGATGGACCGATGGATGCGGAGCTACGTCAGCAAGCTACGATGCTCAAGCTAGAGGAGCGTGTCACATTTGCCGGCAAGCAACAGGGGAGTGACCTCTATGCGCACTACGGCCTTGGGGATGCGCTGATACTGCCCAGTACAAACGAACTCTTTGGAGCTACGGTTGCCGAGGCACTCGCGCTGGGCATGCCCGTAGCGGTGAGCGAGGTAGCGGGCTCCTGCACACTCGTTCGCTCTGATGAGGAGGGCTGCCGACTGAATCCGCTAGATACGGAGGATATAGCACGAGCCTTGCGGCATCTCTATGACTTGATAGGGGAGCGCTGTGGTGGGATCACCAGACAGTCGCTACTGCCCTATACTTTCGACCAATATATGTCGCAGCTAGATGGCTATCTAGATAGTTTGATCGCTGAGCGCTATAAGTAAATGATACAACGCTATAAAAGTTCGCTCCCAGCACCACTGGCACTCCTTGTCTCGATAGTCGTGTGTCAACTATGTACCGCTATACAGTGGTACCTAGGTGATTCTATAAGCTTCGAAGTAAACAAGACGATGGCTCTAGTCCCTCTAGTGGCAAACGATCTAGCACTCGTAGCTACCCTAGTACTATCAGACCGCATAGCCATACAGCTTCTCCTCATCACGCCTCGTCAGCGGTCGCTCTTACTGCTCCTGCAGGCATTGCTCTTGGTGCCACTCACTACATTCTTTACGCTCAGCTGGTCCGTCTGGGCACTCCCCGCGCTGCTCATCTCGCTATACCTGCAGATGCTCTGCTACAATCGTCCTGACCGGCGTCAGGTGCTCACCCTTGCAGGACTCATGATGGGCATTGCCGTACTACTCTACCCCCCGTTGCTTCTGATCGTACCGCTGAGCTTGTCGCTCCTCGCCTTGATGAAGGTACGTCAGCTGCGCGCCTACCTCGCCTATCTCTGTGGCTTCGTCGCAATACTCTGGCTCGTACTGCCTACGCTCTATCTCTGGCAGGGTGCTACGCCACTGCTAGACCTCTACGCACAGCTACAGATCAGCGTAGATACGCTTCTAAGCCCCGCTACGCCCTTCGAGTGGATAGGGTGGGGAGTTATAGCCCTGACGCTCGTTGTGGCGCGTATCGGCCTAGAAAGCATTCGTGGAGGCTCTCACGTCGTTACTTGGTACCGACAGAGAGCACTACTCCTGATGGCTACCTTCGTCCTCCTGCTGGCACTGGTACAGGCAGAGACGATGCGCTCCACGCTCCTACTAGCCGTACCGCTGGTCATCATACCGATCACCCCCTGGACGAGTCAGCTCTCACGCCATACGTGGCGCTACCTACTGCCGATCCTCGTCCTCCTTGTCCTCACGCTGCAGCTGCTCCTCGCCGGCCTCGTAGTCCTCTAGCTCAAACTTTGTTTGTCGTGTCCCACTTAGCGGAGGAGCGAAGCTGGCATCATAAGCATCGCTCCTATCGTCTTGTCTTAGTAGCATATACGAGTTCCAAAAATAGTTCCCCTCTTGGAACTTTTCAGTTCCAAGGGAGGAACTATTTAGTTCCAGGGGAGGAACTTTTCAGTTCCAACGGAGGAACTTTTAGGGGGAAGGGCATTAGGGAGAGTATTGCAGGTAAGTAAATGGAAATGAGAGTGGTTCGCACGATATCTCTGTGGTTTGCACTGCGAGGTAAAGTGCAGAAAGCGTGGATTTGTGCAGAAGTTCCGTTACCAAATC
>OLQA01001772.1_pt1 | contig 18291 bp, 21 predicted proteins | sample 1673151 | NCBI WGS metagenome assembly OLQA01 (sample SAMEA3136760, study PRJEB25190) | human gut metagenome | biome: human gut; feature: human-associated habitat; material: faeces | place: Austria | collected 2013 | reverse complement strand
AATAAGAAACTGCACCACAGCCTTGGCAGGCCATCGCGCAGCGATTTTGTTCAATTTGGCGTTATAGGAATTAAAAATCGTACTGTTTTTAGGCTCTCTTGAAAAATCCTTGAAATATGTATTGTTTTTAAATGCAGGAATTTCATATAAATCTCTTGCATAAGCCCAAATGTTTCTGTACTCTGTCATTCGTTTCTTCTGAGGACCTAAATTTCTGTAATAGTAAGAATCCCATCTTGCTAATGTCACAAAGAAACGGGCATCGCTATCTGTCACATAATCTCCAAACAGGAAACGGTTATATTCTAGTCTTTCCTCCAGCTTATCCATAGCATTGAAAAAGTCATCATACGCTTCGTTATATGCCGTCAGGCTTTGACTAAATGCCATTCTATAGTGCGCATTATTGATGTTTGGGAATAGCCAGTCGTTCAAGATATCAATTTCTTTTCTCAAATGTTCGGGGTATAAATCCGGCGCATCTTCTGCCTGCCAAGGTTCAAATGCCACTTCAAAATAATTGGTCAGTCTGTGGTAGTCATTGTTCACAATCTTATTCGTCGTTGTATCCACAAGTGATGGAACCGTTGCCCTTCCGTCATAATCCGGATCTGCATTGAAATAAAACTCACTTAAGAATTTTGCTTTTGTTACCGGATCCTCGTGATTGGGCTGATCTTCAAATCCCCATCCGTATTGATTGCTCTGTCCGGTACTCGTCACAATCTGCACACCGATAACATCCTCCAGCCCTAATAGTTCTCGCACAATAGATGCTCTGTTTGACCAGTGGCACCCCTTTGCCCAAAACAGTCGATATTGTCCCTTTTCCGTTTTTAATTCTCCTTCTTTGTCACCAAACGGTGTTCTAAAACGATTTGGTTGTCGGACAAAAGCACCTCTGTCATCAATTTCTGAACTTGTATAATACATAAAATATAAGACCCGTTATAGAGAATAGCTAATGCCAACTTCATTGTTATTGTCCTTTTTCTAAAAAAATCCAGTGCCTAACGACACCGGATTTTTATATAATATCCTATTGATTATATATTTATTTATTATCAACCGCTTCTTTGAGCTGCTCCAAAGCCTGCTTGAGGATTTTTCTCGGACATGCCACATTAAATCTCTGAAATCCCCTTCCGACATCCCCGAAAATGCGCCCGCTGTCCAGCCATAGATTTGCTTTTTTCACAATCAGATCTTCTAACTCTTCGTCCGTCAGTCCAAGACCGCTGCAATCTACCCAGACAAGATAGGTTGCCTCTGGATAAATCATTTTTATCTGCGGAATGTTTTCTTTTAAATAGGACATCATAAATTCAATATTGCTTTGAATATATTTTTTGACAGCCTCATACCACTCTTCCCCGGATTGATACGCAGTCTTACAGGCAATCAGTCCGGCCGCATTCAGCTGACTATATCCTGAAGCATCCAATGCCGCCTGAAACTTTTGTCGCAGCTGCTTATTCTTTATCACTAGATTAGATACCTGCAGTCCTGCCAGATTAAATGTTTTACTTGGGGCTGTTGCTGTCACGGCAATCTGCTCAAATCCCCCTTTTGCTGTAAGAAATGCCTGATGTTTTCCTTTCCAGACAAAATCAGCATGAATCTCATCACTGAAAACAATTACTCCATGTTTACTGCAGATTTCCCCGATTTGAATCAGTTCTTCCCTATTCCATGCCCGCCCTACCGGATTATGAGGATTACAAAGCAAAAACAATTTCACACTGTTTTCCACAATCTTTTTTTCAAAATCGGCAAAGTCAATATGATAGGTCAGATTTTCTTTGTCATATACCAGATCATTGCTGACAAGTTCTCGTTTGTTGTGCAGGATCACACTACTAAACGGATAATAAACCGGCTGCTGGATTAATACGGCATCACCTGGTCTTGTAAAAGCCTGTATCGCCATACTGATCGCATATACAACACCGGGAGTCTTAACGATTTCCTCTTCCAAAACGTTGTATCCATAATGATTGCCAAGCCATTTGTTTACTGCCTGATAATATTCATCCAAGGTATCTGTATATCCGTAAATTCCATGTTCTACCTGTTCAAAAAGAGCCTCCTGAATATAGGACGAAATCCGAAAGTCCATATCCGCAACCCACAAAGGAAGGACACCTTCCGGCAAACCTCTTTTGGAAGCAAAATCATATTTCAGACAATCGGTTCCGCGTCGTTCAATTACCTGTTCAAAATTCAAATTCTTCTCCGCCATAAAAAGCCTCCTCCAAATCCGCAATTAAATCCCTTACATTCTCGATTCCCACTGACATACGGAGTGTCCTTTCGGTAATTTCATTCTTTTCCAAAACATCTTTTGGCACATCTGCATGTGTCTGTGTGATCGGATACGTCAACAGCGTCTCCGTACCTCCAAGACTCTCGGCAAACCGGATCAACTGCACGTTTTTAAGCAGTCTTTGAGCGATTTCTTTGTCTTTTACATCAAACGTGAGCATTGCGCCAAATCCCCGTGCCTGTTTTTTCATCACATCATATCCTGGATGCTCTTTTAATCCGGGATACAGCACCTTCGTCACCTCGTCCCGACTCAACAGCCATTCAGAAAGCTTTTGCGCATTTTCCTGAGCCCTATCCATTCTGACAGCAAGTGTCTGGATTCCTCTTAGCAAAAGCCAACTGTCAAACGGTGACAATCCTGCGCCGGTCGTCTTATAAAGAAATCGAAGCCGATCACTCAATTCGTTATCACTCACAATTACAAATCCCGCAATCGTATCATTATGTCCAGACAAATATTTGGTGCCACTGTGTACCACAATATCCGCCCCAAGCGTCAGTGGATTTTGCAGATAAGGTGATAAAAATGTATTATCCACAATTAGCAGCAAATGGTTTTCTTTCGTTATCTCTGCCAGTGCTTCAATATCCGTTACGTTCATCATAGGATTGGTTGGCGTCTCTATGAAAACAGCCTTCGTATTTTCTCTGATACAAGCCTTCACATCATCTCTGCTACAATTGACATATGTAATCTCGATACCACTCTTTTGGCTGATATGATCAAACAGTCGGATTGTTCCGCCATAAAGATCCGCATCCGCAATCAGATGATCTCCCGGTTTAAACAGCTCCATTACGGTAGTGATCGCTGCCATTCCGGATGAAAAAGCCATACAGTCGCATCCTTTTTCCAACGCAGCCACCGTCTTTTCTAAATGTTCCCTTGTCGGATTTTGCATGCGCGTATAATCATAACCGGTACTCTCTCCTAATCCCGGATGCGAAAATGTTGCCGTCTGGTAAATTGGAAAACTGATAGCTCCAAAACGGTTTTCTCCATGATCATGTTCCAAATGTATACATCGACTTTCAATACTTAAATCCATTCCTATCTCCTCGCTCTCTTTTCCGATCGTTTCAATCGGATTTATTCTAAAAGCAGTATAACATTCAGGTTATGGAAAAAGCCAATACATATAAACAACCGCCTGTTATAGTCAAAAACTATTACAGACACAGGATTTGTACTATATTTCCCTTATTCCTGTGAAATCAGTGCACCTACCAACTCTGCTCCTTTTATCAGATCTTCAAGCTCTATATACTCGTTGACTGAATGTGCATTGTTCATTCCGCACGAAAGTACCACTCCCTCTATTCCTTTATTGACAATCACATTATTATCACTTCCGCCAAATGTTTCCGTCAATTCAGCTTCTATCTCGATTTTTTTACATGCATTGCAAAACTTTTGTACTACAGTGGAATTTTCAGCTACCGCATAGGCCTTTATATTGACTTCATGTGAAAAAAACAATTCTGCATCCTTATCCTGTCCCTGTGCATTTTCAATGACATTTTGAAATACATGTTTTATTTTTCCAAGCAGTTCCATAACCCGCTCGTGATGATAACCACGGATTTCTCCTTCACAAATACAGTTTTCAGATACAATATTGGTCATACTTTCCCCACGAATCAAACCAACATTCAGAGTTGTGTCATCTTCCATTCTGCCCTGCCTGATTTTTGAAATGCCCTCTGCCATCAGCGCAATGGCATTGATCCCTTTTTCCGGTGCAAATCCTGCATGTGAAGCCTTCCCTCAGATTTCTATTTTAAAAGAAACAATGGACGGCGCACGCAGCGCTGCCTTCCCGACATGCCCGCTTAAATCCAATACGTATGCCTGTTTTGCCTTTATGTTTGAAAAGTCAAAAGCCTTGCTGCCCTTATCATATAATTCTTCTGCGATTGGAAATAAAATCTCAACATCTCCATACGGAATATTGTGCTCCTGAACATAACGGATTCCCTCTATAATCTCTACGATTCCTGCAACATCATCACTTCCCAATATTGTACTTCCATCAGAAGTGATTCTCCCATTTTTATGGAAAACTGCTTTTTTGGATATTCCCGGCTGTACGGTATCCATGTGAGCCACAAACAATGTTGCAGGTCCCGGCACCGTTCCCTTTAAAAATCCATATACATTTCCCGCATTTCCTCCATAAAGTTCTCCGGCACAATCCTCCATCACTTCAAAACCAGTCTCTCTAAGAATTTCTTTTAAACGATCAGCCATATTTCGCTCCGAAAAGCTTATCGAATCAATAGAAACCAGTTCTGTAAATAGTTCCTTTATCCGTTGTTCATTTGCTCTGATTGTCTGCATAATCTGCTCCTTCCCATTTACAATACGATTACGATAAGTTCATGATGCAACTTTGCGATTAGATCAGCGCCTTATCCTTAAATTTCAGAATTTCTTCCAAATATTTCTGACCCAGTGGGCTGATATTCATTCCCTTACGAATCAGATATCCCACTGTCATAATTTCATCTGAATCCAGTTTCACCGCACAATAGCTCGATCCGTTCAAATCCTCACACAAGATTCCGGAGCAAAGAGTATATCCTTTTAGTCCAACCATCAAATTTAACAAGGTTGCCCTGTCATTAGCGCGGATTAACTGTTTGTATTCGTACGTAGACAACACTTCTTCAGCAAAATAAAATGAATTATTGCTGCCCTGGTCAAAAGCAAGACACGGATAGTCATTAAGCTGCTCCAGACTGACCAGCTTCTCATTTGCAAGCGGATGTTTTTTCCACATATAAGCATAGATACCACAGTTTAACAGTGCATGAAATTCCAGATTATTCTCCGAAAAAAGCTTGGACAATACATTTCTGTTAAAATCATTCAAATATAAAATTCCAATCTCACTCCTAAAATTTTTGACATCCTCAATCACATCATAGGTTCTTGTTTCATGTATCGCAAATTCATATTCCTCCATACCAAACTGCTTGACCATCTCCGCAAAAGCATTGACCGCAAAGGCGTAATGTTGAGTAGAAACACTGAACTTCTTTTTCAATTCTTTTTTACTGACATACTTCGCTTCCATCAGTTCATACTGCTGTACAGTCTGCTTTGCATATCCGACAAATTCTTTTCCTTCCGGAGTTATCGTAATACCGCGATTCGTTCTTCGAAACAACTCAATCCCTATTTCATTCTCCAATTCTTTAATAGATGCAGATAAACTCGGCTGTGAAATAAACAGTTTTCCAGCTGCTTCGTTCATAGAATTAGATTCTGCAACCGTAATCACATATTTTAATTGTGTAATTGTCATACCATTCTCCTCATCTGATAATAAAAATACCGTTTTCAAAAGCTCCTACTTCCTGCGTGAAACTGTGGCTGATTATTCAAGCACATGATTTTGATGCAAAATCTTTAAAATCTGCTCCGCAAACACTGCATGACCCGCTTCGTCCATATGTTCTCTGTCATCGTCACTTGGATTCACAAAATCGGATGCAGCCAAAAAGTGTACCTGCTTTTGTTTTGCAATTTTTTGATATTCCTTTTTCAATCCCTTTGAAATCTCAACCGACTTCTGATCAAATTCGGGATCAAACTGCTCTTCCCACACATCTTCTCCCAAATGGATCGGCGAGACAATTACAATTTTTTCCGGCTCTATGTAATGCAGCAATTCGTCCACACACTGTGCCAATCCCTTGGCAATGATATAAGGCGAATTATGATAACAAGCTTTGCAATCATTGGTCCCAAGCATCAGGACAGCGGCATCAATCGGACATTGCGATTCCAAAACAAGCGGAAGCGTTGCAATCCCTTTTCTGCCTTTTCTGTAGTAGTCCTCAAACACGGTTGTCCTTCCACACAATCCCTCTTCAATCACATGTACATCTGCATTTCCCAGTTTTTCCTGTAAAATACTGGTCCATCGGAGCCCCCACGGATAACGTTCCTTGGTGCCCGGAATTAATCCCCATGTATTTGAATCTCCATAACATAACAACTGCTTCATACCTATTTCCCGCCTTTAAAACTTTTTGTCCAAATTAGTGTTCTCATCTAAATTCAATTTACACTATTTTTTAGTTAAAGGCAACTATATGATTTTTTGAGCTGGTTATAGGTTTTTGTTATATCAGAGTATCTATATTTTTTATGCGTTTTTTAAATTTTGTATTCTATATCAAGAATGATTTCTGTATGCGGAAGATATGTAACCGTAACCGTTTGCTCAGTTTCTTCCAACAGATTATTTTCAGAACGATATCTTTTTTTATTTATATCAAAACTATATTGCTTACCATTCTTGTCATTTCCGCACAGATGATAGAAATTCCGCTTACCTCCACGGTTTACAGTCATATAAGCATTTTCCAACTGTATCGTTTTCGGATTGTTTAAATACCATAAATCCGAAACAGGATTGCGAAATGTAAAAAATACAATAAGTAGCACCACAAATATTAAACCACCCCGTAATATTTTATTTTTTACTACTTTCTTGTATAGAATTACAGGTATCGAAAGCATGCATAAACAATATGCAATTCTTGTTAAAAACGTTCCGATCAATAGCCCGGACAGCCCCTCTTGAAAACGTCCATAACTTGACATAACTGCAGCCCCAAAACTCAAAACTACAAGCGTAATTATGGAACCAAACATAAGAATAAGAAGAATTGTATTGAATTTATCCCTCGCCGGACTTACAGGAATATTGGATTTTTTAGAAGATTTTTTATAATTCATTTTTTCTTATATAATCCATTATTACTTTTTGATGGATTCTTCTCCTTTCCTTTGAATCTCTTGGGAGTCTATATCTATATATCTACACCCCTCCGGGCATTGAAAGGGGACAGAAAAAGGCTGTCAACGATAGCAAGCCGGGAATGGATAGAGGACAACACAAAGGTTACAATACCAGCAAATAAGCGGAATTACAGAAAGCAAAAAGACCATGTAAAGGTTATGAATACTATGAAAGCTTTAAAAAAGCAGTTAGGAGAAGAAGTAAAAGAGGGTAGACCAAAAGGGAGTGGAACAACGGAGCAGACAGTCAGAGAATGGCAGGATAGTCACCCGGACGGAAGGAAAGCTGATTGTATCCGGGAAACCGGGCTTAGTAAGCCGACAACTGAACCATTATATTATAAGTGGTGGAAGTAGATTAGTGTAAAATTATTTGGAAAAAAATAGAAGAATTGATTTGAAAATTAAAAGATTTTGTAATAAAATATAGTTTTAGAATAATAACCTATGGAGGAGATTGTATTATGAGAAAAAGAGTAATAGCGTTTTTATTAGCTGGCATTATGAGTTTTTCTACATTTGCGACAGGAGTAACCACTGTACAGGCAGCAGAGAAAGAAGCAGTGGTAAGCGTGGTTCAACAGTTGCCTATGCCTAAAGAGAGCGATTATGCCAACGTTCCGACTGAAAGAAATTTTGCAACAAAAGTTGTAAAAGACGCGATTGAATTTATTTTAAAACATGGTGATGAGGCAGCAAAAATTATTGAAAAAATATCGGGAAAAACAGTTGCAAAAAATTTCTTGAAGCATTTTGATAAAGTTTCAGCAGCGTTAAAGCCACTTTTGAAGTGGGCAGATATTCCGGCACAGGCTGTATATGACGCAGTTTACAGAGCATTATATAATGCTGGCGTTTCTAGTTCTGTTGCAGCTAACATTGCATTAGCAATTAAAGAGGGGTTAAGTTGGTTTTTCTAAATGATGAATGAAAAAGAAAGACTGTATTTTGACAGCTTGATGGAACTGGCAGAATCATTAGGTCACAGTAATCAAAATCCATTATCATTGAGCTTATTATGTCTCGGACATGGTATTTCATTTGAACAAAAAGGTAAGATTTTTTTAGAATTTAATAAAGTTTTAAGAGAAAATGAGTTTGATGATTTAAGCGTGGCATTATTTAAAAAATCAATGGAGAAAATAGTTCCTGAAGCAAATGAGTTTTCAGACACTGTAATAATAGGGTTTATTAAAGCGTATGCGAAATTGTTGATTCCAGAATTGTATCCTTTTTCACAAACGTTATAAAACCATGAAAAGATGGAATACTTGAAAATTCCAAAGGCATATGGTATAATGTCATTAGGCAAAAAAGATATGAGTAATTCGCTCATGTGGCTCACCGCCTCGTATAGGAATCGAACCTATAATTGAGTCTTAGGAAAGCGAATAGGTTCTGTCAATTCCAGACAAGAACTATCATTATAACCCCTTTAAAGTCAAGGCTTTTTTATACTTCCGAGTCAAATCAAGTCAATGCCTGTGCCCCACATATCTGCCTTAGATAAGACCTGTTTATTAGCAGATTATTTGCATCAGCTAATACTTGGGGAACACCTTCGTGTCACCACCATTATGAAAAATATGGCTACCATCCTTCACGCATTCGAGAATGATACACAATATGAAATTGAACTGATTTCTACATATAGAACACCGTACCTTAGACTAGTTGCCTACAGTGTTTTGGCTACTGATAATGTAAATTCATTGTGCCATACATTCAACATAAAATTTCTTTTTTCATATATTATAAATCATGCCAGCATTCTTCCTTCTAAATAGGAACACCGCAAATAATCCGGATTAGTATAATATACATTAGAATTAAAATCAGAAATTTCATCCGTAATAAACGATGAAAAAATATCGATGATTCCCTGTGCCGCATCCTCCTCTGGCATAATGGCAAGCACCAACTCCTGATAAAGCATACCAATCGAAGTTACTGACGGAACTTCATAACGACATTCATTCACAGTATCAAACATTCCATCTTGTATATTAAAGTCTTCAATTAACTCGTCAGACACCTGTTCAAAAGAAAGACAATGATTAACTTCCGCTAGTCTTAACTGTCGTTCTAAATCTTTCTTTGTAAAATACTGAATGACATCCTGTCTGTGATTTTTTGTTTTTCTTGCAATAAACTCTATTAAACAACACACGTAATAAACATTATCTTTTTGTTTGTCCGTCATGAATAGATTCACTCCTTTCAAATGTAAGGCACCGCAATGCGTTGACCGTATGAAAACTAATTTGATGTGTCGGATATTTAAATTTTGCATATTCCCAGAAAACACTTCTAGAAATCTTTCCTGACATAAAACCATTAACAAAATCCCATATTGTATCATCTGCCATAGGTCCCTCCACAATATCATAAGAATGAGGCTCGCCCTTACGACATCTTGCAATAAAGTCCAGCCATTCATCAGTCATCTCAGAAAAATGAAGGATTTTCAATTGCGGATTTTCAATATATTTGTACACATTAACAAATCCATTTTCAGAACGTCTGTCTGCCCACCGATATGCCTGCTTATAATCATTCGTACAATAAAATCCCCACGAAAAATCTTTTGTATATTTTGTTATCCGTATCTCTGGATAAGCAACTTCAACTTTGCTTCCGTGATACAATAATATTTCGCTCATAATCAACCTCCATACGAACCACTCTGTAATTCTCTCTTATACCCAATTAAATTATATCCTTTATTCTTTCATCTAGCAATATTCCGCTGATTTCTTTCCCTGCTAAGATATCTGCAACTAAATCCATTCTATAATACTCCCTACGATATATTAACTATAGCAATACCACAAAGCATAAATTTCTTTAATACTTTTCGGACATTTACCTAATCTAAACATACTCTCCTGCAATATTAACAAATTCCAATATATTATGAACAATATCACCTGTATTGAGAATTTCTATTTCAAAATCTTCTTCTCCAAAATCCATAATATGTCTTAAATTTATTGTTAAGTCTTTTGATTCACCTATAGAAAGAATCCATTTTGCACAATTGTCTCCACATGCGGATGCATTAAACACTTTTCCTGATTGATCAAATGCCATTAACATTAATGTCTTCACCCCACCTCTGATTTATCAACATCTTTGATTATCTTAATTGATAATTCATTTGTAATCCATTCATCCTCATATCAATTATCAAAATAAGTCGGTGGATGAATTTTCATTAGTTTGTTGTCGTTGTAATAACAGCGGTCATAATAAGAATCATACAAATCTCCATAGCAATAACAAGTGCTAATGTTGAGTTCAGCAAGGCTTGATGGCTTCTAGAAGCTGGTGGTATATGTGCATCCATTACCATAAGTGCTGCATACATTCGTCTTCTTTTTTCTCCCATCGTAAAGTTTCCAAATCCTTTTTTTGTCTTTAAATAGTCATCGGCTTCAATAATTTCTTCTACAATCTGCTCTACCGAAAACTCTAGCATTGACATTGTCCCCAAAATTGCCAGTTCATATCCTGTACCGAACTTATGCTTTCTCTCTTTTAACGTTGCAAAGATGTCTCGAATACGATTGCATTTCACAACTGTTTTTGACGGATCAATTGCTAATACGTGACTTAAAGACTGAGATGCATTCTTATCAGGAAATGTTTTGATTATCATTTGATAACAGGCCTCCATCTCCTCTATGAGCCGATCCGTGTCTAGATCTGAAACTGCTAGCATTGCCGCAAACGGAAGGTCCTCATCTGAAGTCAACCAAGGGTGGGTTTCTTTCATACCATGAAAAATATTCGTCATCTTATCTATAATAGCGGGTATTGCAAATGAATCCTCATGATCTTGAATTATCATGGCTGCAAGTACTTTATACTCCCCATTCATCCACCTCAAATGTTTCATTTGCCCCACAATACGCTGAACAGATATCAAATAATCTTGTGGCTCTTTGGCAATAGCCATCTTACAAAGAACTGGAATTCTCACATTTCCACGAAACTCTGAAAGCATCTTTGTGTTCTTTTTCAATATCTGTTCACAGTACTTTATCTTGTCTGCATTTGCTTCCACGTCTATGCCGACATAAAAAGAGCTCCCCGCCAGCATCATCATATCTCCGTCTAATCTAAAAACCTGACGGAGTGTATCTTTATTTTTGATTAGTAAATCGCATTTTTCTCGTACAATTGTGTTCATTTCAAACCTCCCACAATAATCAATCTTTTTAGGATTTATTGGAATTTCCAATTAATATGAATAAATATGATACAAAAATGCTCGTTTAAGCTAGACTTTACTTTATGTCTAGCCCAAACGAGTAACCAATTTTTCAACCGTTCCCTGCGAGAATCGAACTCACAACTAGTGCTTAGGAGTTCTAAATGTCCTTTCGCAGCAAGTAGTTTCTAACCGCTTGTAATACCCTCTAACACCTTATAATACAGGAAAAGCGTGAGGCCTGTGCGGAAGATAGATCCACGAAATGTCCTGTACTGGCAACAAAAGTGTTAGCAACGTGTTAGCTGGCTCAGTTCCAGCTAGGAAACCATTTATCAAGATTATACGATACTCTTTTCCTTAATGCAAGGAGTAGACGTTTTGTGCAAAAACATAAAACGTCTATTTTTATGAAAAATTTTTCTCGTAAAAGCAAAAAACAACGCACGCAACTCATATTGTGGTATACTATTAGTATCTATACCCAACAGAAAGTGAGGTGTTCCCCATAGGTAACGCTGAACATTACATAGCAAAAATAATTTTTAGTAACCATATACTACAATATACAGGGCAACAATATGAGGATTTCTTTGTTTCTGTGATGACAAAAGCAAATCCCAATTTTCAACCAGTAAAAGCCTATGGTAAGATAGGGGACATGAAAAATGATGGTTTTGACCGTACTACAGGAACCTATTATCAAATTTTCTCTCCTGAAGATATTACCAAAGATACGACCATTCGTGAAGCTGTAAAGAAATTAAAAACAGATTTTTCTGGCTTATATAATCATTGGAATGGTTTGTGCCCTATAAAGAAATTCTTTTTTGTTGTCAATGACAAATATAAAGGATTACCTGCACCAATAATTCAAATGGCATTGGAATTGAACAACGCCCCTGAATATGCGCAAAGTGACATAGATACTTTTACCGCAAAAGATTTAGAAAAGGTATTTATGTCTTTAGATGATTTAGACAAGCAAGATATTATAGGCTATATACCAGATGAGATAATACCTGTTGTTGAGTATGAAGCACTTCATGAAACCGTTACTTATTTGATAAATGCAAAACTTCCAATGAACTCAATGGATAATTTGACAGTTCCTGATTTTGATGAAAAAATCGCATTTAATGGGTTAAGCGAAGTAGTAAAATCTCGACTTGTTGTTGGTAGCTATCAAGAAGGAACCTTAATGCTTTATTTCAATGATAACCCTGGTGTTAAAGAAATATTGCAAAAAAAATTTAACGCTTTATATGAACAATCTAAAGAAAATATTCCTGATACGCAAGAAAATTGTTCGGATTGTCGTTTTTATTATATTTTAGAAAAAGCAAGTAGTAAAAACACCGTATCAATTCAAACGAGCGTACTGGTTTTAATGGCTTATTATTTTTCAAGTTGTGATATTTTTGAAGAACCGCAATAATCATTAAGGAAAGGAGGAAGATTATGATATTACCCAAAAAGCAATTATCTATTAACGAATCATATTTTGGATTTGGGGCTTTTTTACTGGAAAAATTAACCGAACCTATTTCTGTTGAAGATTTATGGGAATATTACAAGGATTCATATACAAATAAAAAGTATCCTGTTAAATTTTCCTTCGACCAATTTGTTATTGCCTTAGATTACCTTTATATTATCGGAGCTATCAAAATTAACGAAAGGGGGCTATTATGTTATGAAACTGCTTAGTTTAAGAGCTAATAAACCATCTTTTCATCCTATAGTTTTTAAAGATGGTATCAACATTATTGTTGGAAAACAGGTTGCTCCTCTTGATGAAAATGATGGAAATACCTATAACGGAGTAGGAAAATCTCTAACATTACACCTTATTCATTTTTGTTTAGGTGCAAATAAAATCACCTCATTTGCTCAGAAATTACCTGATTGGGAGTTTACTCTTAATTTTGAAATTGATGGTGTAAAATATTATTCTACCCGTAGTACAAATGAACAAAATAAAATAAACTTTTGTGGTGAAACTTTAACTGTTACTGTTTTACGTCAAAAATTGCTCAATCTGTGCTTTGGAATTTCATCAAATCCAAAAAATATGACTTGGAATACCTTATTTTCAAGATTTGTACGTCGTTACCGGTCTTGCTATTCAACTTTCGATTCCTTTGTTCCTAAAGAAACAGATTATAGTAAAATTTTAAATAACTGTTATCTGCTTGGTATAGATACTGATTTAATTATTAGTAAAAAGGAACTTCGTGAAAAGCAATTAGCTGCAAGTGCAACTGAAAAAGCAATAAAAAATGACCCTATATTTAAACAATATTATTTAGGAAAAAATGACGCAGAATTAGATGTTGCAGATTTGGAATATAGAATTTCTGAGCTTGAAAAAGAAATTTCTGCTTTTAAAGTTTCTAATAATTATCATGAGCTTGAAAAAGAAGCAGATGAAAAAAGTTATCAAAAAAAAGCCCTCGAAAATCGACGTGTGTTAATCAGTAATTACATCAAAAATATAGAAGAATCTTTTAAAGAAACTGCTCAGGTTAAAGAAGAAAAATTATTAAAAATTTGCGAAGCTGCTAATGTAGAAATACCTGATATGGTTAAGAAAAATATTGATGAAGTTTTACAATTTCACTCCAATTTATTAACCACTAGAAATGCCCGTTTAAGAAAAGAATTAAATAAGCAAAAAGCAGAATTACAAGAAATTGATGATAAGATAAATGTCTTAGGACAACGGATGGACGAATTGTTAGATTTCTTGAATTCTCATGGTGCATTAGAAGAATATGTTGCATTAACTAAACAATTAGCTGCTTTACAAAATGAGCTAAATAGAATACATGAGTATCAAAGAATTTTGAAAACGTACAAAGACACTGTACTAGATATTAAGGCAAATTTAATCATACAAGATAAGGAAACACAAACGTATCTTGACGATGAAGCAGAATATTTATCAGAATTAAAAAATAAATATTGGACATTTGCTAAACGCTTCTATCCCAAAAAGCGTAGTGGCTTAGTGATTAAAAATAATTCTGGCGAAAATACTTTAAGATATACTCTTGAAGCTCGAATTGAGGATGATTCATCCGATGGCGTGAACGAAGTTCGTATGTTTTGTTTTGACTTTCTGCTCTTAATATGTAGAAAAAGCAAAATAAGGTTTATTGCCCATGATAGTAGACTATTTGCTAATATGGACCCCCGCCATATAATGGTTCAGTTGTCAAGACAAAAATCTAAGATTTTTATAATGAACTGATATGATTGATAGTTACTTAGGAACCAGGGAAAAGTTCCCTGATCCATATATGCATTAAGCTACATAAGGCAGAAGCATTGCCGGATAGTAGCATTCAGCCGGTGTTTTATAATCAAGGGCAGAATGGCAGCGCTCAAAGTTATATGTGTGAATATAGCGGCCGATGGCAGCTCTTGCTTCCTTGATGTTGTTGTATTGCGTCAGATACGCTTCTTCATACTTAAAGCTACGAAACCAACGCTCAATCATGATATTGTCAGCCCAGCGACTTTTTCCATCCATGCTTTGACGGATGCCGTTTCCTTTAACAAAGTCAATGTATTGCTGACTTGTAAACTGACAGCCTTGATCTGAATTCAAAATCTGCGGTTTTGCTGTTTTAAATGCCTTTTTAAGAGCGTTAATAACCATTCTGGTGTCTAGGGTATCATCAACTTCCCAACCAACGATACAACGACTGTACCAATCAATGATAGCAGTTAAATAAAGAAATCCATGTTTAATTGGAATGTAGGTAATATCAATGGACCATGCCTGATTTGGAGCATCAATTACAGCATTTCGCAGAAGATATGGACATACTTTGGCCTGTTGCATTCGTTTAGAAAGATTCATTTTAGGATAAATAGGACAAATATCCATTTCATTCATATACCGGCGTGCCTTACGGCGACCTACATGATAACCTCTGTTTTTTAGTTGTGCTGACATTTGCCTTGCTCCCCAAGTTGGATTGTCCGTATGCAGGCGATCAATAATTGCTTTGCATTCCAATTCTTCTTCTGAGATGGGCAAGCTTTTATAATAAATGCTTGTACGGTTAATATCGAGCAGTTTTGCTCCAACAGAAGCAGGGATTTCTTTATTCATCAAAAGGTTTCGGACTAAATTTACTCTCGTAGTCTGGTCCGCAAATTTCTTCAGATTTTTTTTTGAGCCAGTCAACTTGCATTGTCAACTGACCAACCTTTTTCGCATACTCTGCTTTCTCTTTGCGTTCTTCGGCAAGCTTTTCCTTGAGATTTTCTTCACGCTTGTCATCGAATACAGCCGAAGCATTATTCAGAAATTCTTTCTTCCAATTGCGAAGCAGGTTTGGTTGGATATTATTTTCAGTTGCCAGGGTGTTGAGATCTTTTTCCCCCTTAAGCAGCTCGATTACTAGGTCTGATTTAAATTTGGCACTAAAGTTTCTTCTTTGTCTGGACATAATTATGAATCCTCTCTTTCATACTGATTTTAGTATATCAGATTCATTAAAAAATTTCCGAAAAAGTGTCTTAATTTATGAGACCATTATAATACTATTTATTTTGATAATTGATTCGTTCTCCTTGAATTACCGGATAACAAATCAATTTGTTATTATCCAGATTTTCCACATGCATATCTACTGCACTGATCTGATGATTTTCATAAGTATTATAATAATAGATACCTTTTGCCACATTACAACAAGACGTATACAAAGTGATTTCACATTTTCCATCAGCCACCTCACAACATCCACGTTGCTGATCCACAGATCCAAGAATATGGAAGAACTGACTAACACTTTCTGCCTCTGATTCACCTGAAATTGCATTTACTTTTGTAAAAGCTACACGCACAAAACGAGAGGAAGATGAAAGATCTCCCGGAAGCCACCGGGGGGTATTCCTCCGATGGGCTAGCACATGTCCTCACGGTGATACTGCCGCCGGAATGGGAAGAAAAGGTTCCCGCGGCGCACCGGGCTTCCCTGCGGGCGGTACTGGCACAGGACCCCCGGCCGGCTTATCAGCAGGATAGCGACCGGGTATACGGCTTTCCCTTTGCCGGGCTGGAGGTGCACTTTACCGTGGCAGGTGATGTGCTGACGGTCTGCGGCATTTTCCCTGCCGAAAAAGCATGAACGATTTGTAAAAAGGACGGCGGGAGCATTGCTTTTCCCCCGCCCTTTCGGTTATGATGAGCATGGAATAGAATCCGCTGTGGATAGATGAAAGGAGAGCATCACTATGCTGGGTTTAGCACTGGAAGGCGGCGGTGCCAAAGGCGCCTATGAGATCGGCGCGTACCGCGCCCTTACCGAACTGGGTTATCATTTTGATGTCATCTGCGGTGTTTCCATCGGCGCCATCAATGCGGCGCTGCTGGCGCAGGGCGATTGTGAAAAGGCCGCGGAATTTTGGGAGACGACCGCCAATGACGATCTGTTCTCTGAGGAGGACAAAGGCTTTTTGGAAATTATCAACCGGCAGGTGAACCTCAATACCCTTTCGGCCCTCAAGGAAAATATCAAAGCCGCGCTGGAAAACGGCGGTATCGATACCTCCAAAATCCGTGCCTTCCTGGAGCAGAACATTGACCCCCAGCGACTGCTGGAAAGTCCCATTGATTATGGCATGATCGCCGTGGCTTTCCCGGAGCTTCAGCCGCTGATCGCCTATAAGAAAGATATGACCCCCGAAAATGTGCTGGACCATGTGCTGGCCTCGGCTTCGTTCCCCGGGTTCCAGCCCACCGTCATTGGGGATAAGAAGTACCTGGACGGCGGCCTGTATGATGCCTGCCCCTATAATGAGCTGCTGGACTACGGCTGCGATGAGGTCATCGCCATCCGGCTCAATGGCTTCGGCATCATCCATCCGCTGCGGGATAAGCAGAGGATCCGTCAGATCTTCCCCAGTGAGCAGCTGGGCCCTGTCATGCGGTTCGATCCCGCCACCAGCCGCCGCAATATTCAGATGGGCTACTACGATACCATGCGGTTTATGCGGGAGCTCCCCGGCCAGCTGTATTACTTTTCCGAAAAAGCCGATGGCTTTGCGGCCTTTGCCGCCCTGCCGGAGAACGCCATAAAGGCCGCCGGTATCCCGTTGCGCCTGCCGGAGGGGCTCTCCCCTCGCCGTGCCCTGTTCGAGCACATTCTGCCGGCCGTAGCCGCGGAGCTGCGCCTGCCCCGGGAAGTCGGCTATGATGACCTGCTGCTGGCCCTGCTGGAGCACCGGGCCGAACAGCTTGGCATTGGCCGCTTTCGCTGGTACACCCCCGCCCAGCTGCAAGCTGTCATCGCGGAATCCACCGCCCTGCCGGAGGAACCCCGCCGCCCCCTGCTGCGCAGCCGTCCGCTGGAGGCCGCCGAAATTCTGGCAGCGGCGCTGCCGTTGCTGGGATAATGGGCAGTTTTGTTGTGCTTTTCTCTCCTTTTTGCCGCCTTTTTGTGCGATAAGGAGATTTGATGCAGGATATCTTGCATTAGCGCGCAAAAGGGCTATAATACCTATACTGTTCTTTTAATATCTTTGCCCCTGCCGGGCCGAAACCCGCGGTGCCTCACCGGGCTTTTTCCAATACACACAAAAAAGGAGCTGTGTTTCCCTTGGCTACTGCACGCCATAAGTATGAAATAGATATGTGTACCGGTAGCTTGCCGCAGAAGATCCTGCTTTTTTCCCTGCCGCTAATGGCCACAGGAATGCTGCAGCTTCTTTTCAATGCCGCCGATATCATCGTGGTGGGACGGTATGTGGGCAGACACGCGCTGGCCGCCGTCGGCTCCAATGGCTCCATCATCAATCTGATCGTCAACCTGTTTATGGGTATCTCCATCGGCGGCAGCGCCGTCATTGCCCAGCACTACGGCGCCGCCCAGTACGAGGATGTTTCCGAGGCCACCCACACCTGCATGCT
>OLQA01001766.1_pt1 | contig 18315 bp, 22 predicted proteins | sample 1673151 | NCBI WGS metagenome assembly OLQA01 (sample SAMEA3136760, study PRJEB25190) | human gut metagenome | biome: human gut; feature: human-associated habitat; material: faeces | place: Austria | collected 2013 | reverse complement strand
ACATATAACAAACTGAATACGATTGCTAAAAGTGCCATATCAGACATGCAGTCTTTTGGTAACCCGATAACCTTACCGGTGGAACACCGGAGTAGCCTGCCGAGCTACGGGGTCACGCTTATAGACGTGACATAATATGTCACCCGGATAGGTAGGAAAAGAGGCTACAAGAACGATAAAAAAGATAATTGCAATCTGATGCTTCGCAGTCGCAACTGCGAAAAGATAATGGCAACACAAAAGATAACGGTAACACTCACATATATTGACAATTTTTACTAAACCACCAACTCGCAAAAATAACAACAAAAAATACGGCCTTCATGTTTTGGTTACTTCTTAATATTAAAATTAATAAAAAATGGAAAATCATTATTTTGCTCTAACTAGAGCGTTTGTATCAGCGTTTGTATGGCTGATTTTGTACCAAAACAATTACTCGTATATATATCACTTCGGCAAAATCAATAGCAGGCAGCTGCCTGGATATGAAAAAATAACGGTTACTTCATACTAATAACAAAATACAAATTCTACAGTATACCAATTTGCTGAATCTCGCTGAACTGATACAGGCCAAAAACCTCTAAGTTCCTTCCTTTTTGGATGTGCCGTGATTGACAGCAAAAATAATACCGTTAAACTCACTCGAAGTTAAAAACAGCCTATGGCTGTTTTTTTATTGCCTTATTTTTATGCATATTACTTATGATTAACTAAATGTTTTTAAACAAAGAATGGAGGCTAAAATAATGTGGACAACAATTATTGCCATTGCTGTAATCACAACATTTTTGATTACAATGCTAATGGCTAGTATTTCAAAAATGAAAACGCCAGATGAAAAAAGACAAGATGATGAAGAGCAGTTAAAATATCTGAGAAATTTATACACAAAGAAAGATACAAAACGAGCATGGTAACATTTTGGAGCCAGATGCAGGAAATTTTTATCGCATTTGGAACTATTTTTATGTTTTTCTGTTCAATTTATCTTATTCGTTTTATCGGAAAAAATATCATTTCTTCGTTTCGTAATTTACACAACGATATTATGATGCATATTGCTCCGGAAGACATGCAATGTATATGTCAGGTTCATAAAAAAGATGTAGACATCACACTTCAGAAAAAGAGTGAAGAAGGATTGTCTTATGTAGAAAGCCTTCCGGGCGAAACTGAGGATATGATAATTCTTGTGTTTTCAAAATAGGATTAAAAGAACTGCTTTTTTGGGCAGTTCTTTTTTTGCGTTTTTTTGTATAACACGTTTTGTTCATGACATTATTTTTCATATTAAATATATCAATGAAAACAAGGGAGGAATCATAATGGAAATTTTAACAATTTTAGCAACAGGATTTGGAATATCAGCGGCAGTTTTGGGCGGAACAATATCTATCTGCTGTATGTTTGCTATGTATGGCAGCAAATATGTTGTTGGAAACTCTGAAATCAAGTGTATTGAAGATGAAGAACAGATGCGCTTTTTATCCAAGCATAAAGGAAGAATGCGCCTTCCTCTATAGGAAGCGAGATGAATTCCTCTATCTTTCAAATACATAAAAATCGCATTGCGACTTTTAAATTCACGCCAACTGGCGTGATTTTTTTGTAAAAAAATCCGCATAAAATTACTCTTTTTCAAAAAAATTCGGCATATTAAATATGTACAGATAAAAAAGGAGGTGACTACATGCAGACAGCCGTAGAAGTGCATATGGCACAGAAATACCGCATCAGTGATAAAAATGATAAAGAAGTGATTGATTTTTTAAAACAGAACTTTGGCTACAACCGCAAAGTATACAATCTGTGTGTAGACAGCCTATACGCACAGCTGGAAAAAGCTGGATACCAAGCTGGAGATGATATCCCCAGCGTTAAATTTCCAAAAATCACAGACATGAAGAAAGAGTTTGAGTATCTGAAAAAAGCAGACGCTCAGGGGCTTTCAAACTCAATAATGGATTTTAAAAGTGCCTGGGAGAAGTATATCACAAAATGCGACCATGCAACTTATACAAAACGAGCCATCAGAAGAAGTGAATCTGGAACAGAAGTCCTGTCATTCAGGGGTCTTAAGGATATGCCTAAGTTTCATGCAAAGGTAAGAGGATATAATTCATACCGCACTGTTGCTCAGTATCCAGGCGAGTCTAATAACTTAAAAAACGCTACAGTAAGACTTGCTGACGATGTTTTGTATGTACCTAAAATGAAAAAAGGAATGAAGCTGGTTATCCACAGAAAACTTCCAGAAAACGCACATATCTGTAATGTTACATTGAGTCTTGATACTGATGGCCATTTCTATGCAAGTATTGCTTTCAGTTATGTAATGCAGATGGAAATGGATTTGCGAAACCTTGCCATAACCGGCGGAACGCTTCCGGAAAACCTTACATTTTTGGGGCTGGATTATTCTCAGAATGATTTCTATGTAGATAGTGATGGTAAGAAAGCCAATTACCCGCATTACTACAGAAAGTCAGAAGAGAAATTCGATAAGCTTCAGGCACGTTTGGCAAGGAAGCAAAAGGGCAGCAACAATTATAAAAAACTGCAGGCTAAGATTCAGAAATTTCACGCCAAGATTAAAAATCAGCGTAATGATTTTCTACAGCAGGAAAGCACCAGGCTTGTCAGAAAATATGATGTGATTGCCGTTGAAGACATTAACCTCCGGGCGATGAGTGGAGCATTAAAGCTTGGCAAAAATCTGCATGATAATGGTTTCGGAATGTTCAGAACGATGCTTGCGTATAAACTCGAGCAAAAAGGCTCATGCCTTGTTAAAGTTGACCGATGGTTTGCTTCTACTAAAACATGCAGCCATTGCGGACATGTTCAGAAAATCAATCTTGATGAACGTACATATATTTGCGAAGAATGCGGATTCACTATTGACAGAGACTGGAACGCAGCAATCAACATCAGGAAAGAAGGAAAACGTATTTTCTTAGACTATTTCAAAACACTAATTGAAGAAAAACAGGCTGCGGCCTGATTACCTATATATCGAACCCAACCGGTGGAACACCGGGGCTTGCCTGTGCAACATCGGCAGGAAAAAAGACGGTCTTAGACCAGAAGCCACCACTTCAGTGCGAGCAAGTGGCGGGTAGTTCACCTGCTTATGAGCAGAGAAAGGAGAAAAAATAATGGATTTTTGGGAAACAATTGCAGGTCACGAGCTTGCAAATACATTACAGACTGAAATTCCAGAATTAGCAGAGTCGCTGGATGCAGTCAATAAACAGTTGGCTATGATTATTCAGCCAAAACCACAAACAGCAATAGAAGTGGCTAATAGAGACATTATGGATTCTCTAACAGCTCATCTACAGCTTGGATGGAAACTTGCTCATTCACTTCCATCAAAACCCGGATTTACTATCCTCGTTTTTGAAACATATTAAAAATCTAAGCGTCACCGAAAATATTCGGCGACGCTTTTTGTTGTACAAAAAATCAAGCATATTGTTTTTGTAAATTATCAACATATCAAAGAAAGGAGACTTTAAAAATAATGAGCAATTTAAAAAATCCAAAGGAATGCTTTTGTCTGCGTCAGCAGCAGACATTCTTTGTTTTAAATGAACTGACAATGCCAACATGTGAGGATGGGAGTGAACCGCTGATGTTTCATCATGAAATATTCAGCCGATTCAAATTTGTAATCATAAACCAGGATAAGAAAGCCACGACAGCAAATGTGCCGGTATCTGAATTTCCCGGAATCTTTGAAGAAGTAAAAAATAAAAATCTTCTCAAAAAGATGAACAGCAATGAAAATAAGATGTTCGGAATGGTAAATTCCATCGGAAAAATGACGCAGAAACTTGTTGGAAAGCTAATCGGACAGCCACAACATCAGACACTGTCAAAACTTGATACAAATTCTCCGGCATTTACACTGGCAATCAGTTCTGGAACATTAAAAGGAAAAACTCCTGTTGCTGCACTCATGGAAAATGCAGAAATGAATAAACCCTTTTTAGAGAGACAGGTAAGCTGGCTAAAGCAAAATTTGGCAAAATATCCAAGGAATCAACAGCAAATTGACGCAATTGCGCAGGCTCTTGATTATTACAGCAAAGGACTACTTACAAAATCCTCTGTTGATTCCGCAGCATCATCTGCAGTACAAGCTTCAACAGATGCTAATGTCGTTTATAAAACAGGTTTTCGGCCTCTGATTAGACGAAAGAACAAGAACGGAAAGTGTTTTGTCTATGAAATCAGAATCTTATGGCATGAAGACCTGCCAAAACCGGTTGAAATAGAAATCAGAAATTATTATGCGCCGGTTGTACAGGATGAAAAAGGTCTGCTAAACGTAATGGCAAAAGAACGTGAAGATGATATAAGAAATCATTTTTCGATGACAATAGATGAATGGTTTTGGATGCAACATATGATTGAATCACAGATTTCTACATTTGAAAATATCCAGGCTGCCAGAATGTATAAAACAGCAAGCGATGCAGAAAGAACAAACAGGGCAAATGCCATGAAAGGCTGAGCGGAGGTGCAACTATGAATATTAGCAAATATCTGGAAATGCGCAATCTGGTGTTAATAGAACCAGAAACAAAAGAATTTGTCCAGGTAACATACCTCTGTGATATGGATTCACACATAACTGAATCTGAACTTTTAAATAAACTCGGAGGATTAAAAAATGTAGGCAATGCAAATGATAAAATCTTTATGTCTCTTGGTTTATATCCAGTATCTGTATATTATGAACGAGATGGCAAGATTATGCGTTCACGAGAAAATTCAATTGATAACTTTGAATTAACAGAGAATAATCTTTACAAACCAAAGCAGGAAGGAATTGCTTTATTATACCGGATGAAAAATCTTATGAAAAAGAATATGCAGGCGGCGTAAACTGCCTGCGTTTTTTATTGACAAGCGGAAAACCGCAACCAGCCTTGCTGCCATCGCCAGACAGAAAATTCCTGTCCGTGTCTGACGAAAATGAACTCGCGTTCATTCTTAATCTGAAGCCGAGTCGGTACGGCGAGGTATTAATTACCTTTAAACCGACGGACAACTAATTGTTCATGGTCGGACTGCTTGCAGTATTCCTTCCCTGACAGCAAGCCTGGCCACGGTTTTTAACGCCCGTCGATAAAAAAAATTTTAAAATTTTTCGCAAAATGCGGTCCAAAAGAAAATGAATTCAGCATATTAAGTGTGATGCAAAATATAACAGGAAGGAGAAATACTTTGAATAATACCAGCATTTGCTTTCTTGATACGGAATTCAATGCTACTGACTATGCAACACAAAATGATGGAATTCAGGAAATCACAGAAATTGGTGCTGTGATTTTTAAAAACGGAAAACTGATTGATAGATTTTCTTGTTATTGCAAATTAAAAAAGGGACACAGGTTAACAAAAAGATGTAAAAAAATAACTGGCATAACCCCTGAAATTTTAAAAAACAATGGAATTCCATTTATCCAGGCAATGGAAAAGCTGGATTTATTTTTGAAGAAACATGAAATTGAAAAGGTTTTTGCATTTGGGTCAGCTGACTCATTTGAAATGCGCACAACAGCAAAGTTAAATAGTGCCGACGCAAACATATATGAAACGATAAAAAAAATCAAAAATATATATCCAATTTTTGAACAGCGCCTGTCATTACATTATGCATTTTCATTATTCGACATCTGCAGAATCTGTTACGTTGACCATGGAGCAAACGGCAGAGCACATTCAGCCGTTAACGATGCCGAAGACACCGCCCTTGCATATTACAACATGAAAGCAAAAAAAATAAATAAAGAGCTCTTAAAAGAGATTAATACACATAAGTATAATGTTAAGATTTACCGTGCCAACAGGTCAGTAAAACTAGCCACTATAAAAAGACCAGAAGCCGTAACAGACGATTTTATCAACAGATTGGAAGCAGTTTTTAAAAATGCTGCATCAACTGTAGATACATCTATTATTACAGCGGTGCATGATGATATGATGCGCATTATTGGCAGACCTGACCTTGAAACAGGCGAAGAAAATCTTTAACAATTTTATCAGAAAGGATTTAAAAATGGGTAATAAATTATATAAACCAAAAAGAAAAAAAAGCAAAGAAAAGCTTTCTCTGCTAGACAAAATAGAAATTGGTGGAATTACAATTGCCGCAGCAGCACTGATTGGCTGGTCAGGATGGTCAGTAGTTGATGCTTTAACACCAGCCACGCCTATTCCTACATATGAAGTGTATATGAATGGAATTAACGCTTATCTGCTGACGAGTGCCGGCTCTGATAGTTCCGAAGATATTGAAGATGAAACGATGGAAAACGCTGCTGATACGGATGACAGCACAGAAACAGCACAAGACACTGATAATACGGCAGATGCAACCATAACACCAGAACCAACAGCGACACCTGAACCATCACCAACACCAAAGCCGACAGTTACTCCAGAGCCAACAGTAACGCCTGAACCTGCTCCGACAGATACACCTGTTCCAACAGAAGCACCAAAAACATATACAGCAAACGATGCTTTAAATGTGCGGCAGACACCTGACAAATCGGCAAAAGCAGTAGCGATGTGTAAAAAAGGTGAAACATTAAATGTAACAGAAGATGAGAGTGCTCATGCAGGATGGTACAAAATTGACAGAGATGGCGTTCAAGGATATGTTTCAACAGAATTTGTTGATGCTAAATAAGAAAGGATAAATTGAATGAGAAAATTTAATATTATTGCAGCTATTACAATCCTCTCAGCTTCCATGCTGACCGGATGCGGAAAAGAAATAAAAGAATATAACGATTCATATATTGTGGCATCCGTAAAAAACGGAGACTCTAAATTAGATTATGCCACAGCATCTACGTATCTGAGAATCATGCAGGCGCAGACATATGACTATGTACAGAATCAGCTTAAAGAAGAGAAAACAACTTCCGATGATATCTGGAATTCACCATTGTCAAAGGATGACAACTCAAAATATAACACTTATGGCGAACAGTTTAAAGGAGAAGCTCTCAGCGACCTTGAAACAATGTTAATCAGCGAAGAAAGAAGTGAAGATTACAATGTTAAATTCACCGACAACGATGAAAAGAAATGCGATGAAACTGCAGATACCTTTATTGAAAAAACTGGAGCCGACGCGGTTGGAGCCATGCATGCAAGCAAAGAGTCAGTGGTCAATATGCTGAAACTTATGACATATGAGAGCAGGGTTAAAGAAAAGATACAGGAAAAAGCAGACCTTAATATTGATGAAGATGAGTATAACCAGACAACTTTTAGCTATACGACAGTATACAAAGATTCTTTTGACGATGTAGAAAAAACAGCAAAAAATATTACCGAGGCATATGAAAAAGATAATGATTTTGACGCAGCAGTTGCAACTGAAGGGCTTACAGCGGAAAGTGTAACATTCACCACAAAAAACCCAGAATATAAAGAAATTGGCCTCGGAAAAACAATTATCAAAAACTCTTTAAAGCTCAAAGATGGCGAATGCAGCAGCTACGAAGACAAAGATGGAAATATTGTTATCTTATACATGAAGGCTGTAAAAGACGAATCCGAAAGTAACTCTAAAAAGAGCGAACTGGAAAACCAGAAAAAATCTGATTACTACAATGACACTATTAAGAAATTAAAGAAAGACACAAAAATCAAGGTAGATGAAGATGCCTGGGATTCTATAAAAGTAAGCAAAAAAGAAATATACACATCAATGAAAGACGCAGATAACGATGCTGATAACACTTCCAATAAATCAAATGATAGTAGTAACAAGGCAGTTATCGGCGGAGATGATTCAAGTATTGATGTTGATGTGACAGCTTCTGATGGCGGAGCAACAAATACTGAGATTACATCTGGAGAAGGTGATTCACAGGAAGATAAAGATGGCGAATCAGATAAGGCAACAGATGACAAAAATATTGCAGAACAGGATGATTCTGAAACAAAATGATAAAACCAAGAATTAATATGTTGCTGACAGGAAAAGACATCTTAGAAATGTCGGAAGATACAGTCGTTTACGTTAATGTCAATAGGCTGTATCTACGCTTGGCTATGGCATCGCACGAAACAAATATAGATTACGATGCGATACAAATAATCAAAACAGTATTAAATCGTGTAAACGATGAGGGAAAAATGTTCATAGAAATGGCTGTTAGTGAAATTAAGATGTGTTTTGGAGCAACACTTATAGACATGCCATATAACTCATTTAGAAAAAGGAGAACAACATGAAAGTACGAGAAATGATAGGACTTGATGAAGCTGCAGTTAAAGCAGAGGTTGAAGCTGCACGCTCAAGGGTAAGAAAACTTACAGAGGATATCAATGAGATGCCAAACGGAAAGGCAGAACTTAACTGCCCATACTACCTTCCGGAAGATGCAGATAACCCGGAAAGATGTGAAAATCTGACAGCTTTATTTTGTAAACTTGACGAGTGCCCATTAAAAAGCTGCGGAAAAATCTAAACATTAAGAGTCATCGCCAAGTTTTCAGGCATGGCTCTTTTATTTTTTATAAGGATTTTGCATATCATATATTAAAAAGGAGATGAGAAAAATGTACATAAAAATATCCAAAGAAGTGCAAGAGCAATACAGAAATGATGTAGAAAAAATATTAAATAATCCGGATTTTCAAAAGTTAAGATTTTATAGGCAGCACAATTGGACAAACAGATTAATGCATAGTATTAACGTATCTTATTTGTCATGGTGGATAGCCAGAAAATTCGGATGTAATGAAAAGGCTGCTGCGAGAGCAGGTCTGCTTCATGATTTCTGCTTGTATGATTTTTCCGAAACGCCTCCGGACGGTGAATTTCAAGCGTTCTTCCATCCAAAGGTTGCCGCCGAAAATAGTATAGAACATTTTGATATAACAGAAAAGGAGCGTGACGCTATATTGTCACATATGTTCCCGTTGGGACCATTGCCAAATAGCAAAGAAGCATGGATTATTTCTTTTGCCGATAAGGTATGCGCTACTGCAGAGCTATGCTCAATCGCGATTGCATTGGCAAGACGCGGAAAAGTTAAATTTGTTCCTAACCCTGCTTAAACTTCAAAAAAAATCACCAAAAAAATTACAAATTTTTATTTATTTTGCATATTAAATGTAGAAATCCGAAAAGGAGGTGAATTACATTATGGGAACAAAATCAAGGACATTATCAATTACTTCCACAATTCTGCTTACTATTTACACAGTATGTTTAGTTCTTGCAGAAGCTGGGATGTTTGCAATCTGCAAGTTTGCCGCACATATGACAAATGCGGGAATTGGACTAGCTTCTGATTCAATCGCTGCAGGCGGATGTGTTATTGATTATGCAACACCAGGAACAGTTGCTGGAGGAATGCTTGCAGGACTCGGTGGAACCGCCTGGATTGTACTTACATCTTTTATGGTCTTTTTGTTTATCATATGCACAGTATATATCGCAATAACGGCTATATCATATGCACTTGTAAATAAAGGCTATTACAAAGCTGATGCATGGATGAAAATTACAATCTTTGGAGTGACATTCCTTGGATTCATCATAGGTGCAAATCTTTCATGTCTGCAGATGTTATGTATGACAATTATTCTTGTCCTTCCAATCATTCTTTCTATTATGGTACTTTTTAACGAAAAGCCATGTGCTACATACAAAAAAGTGTCAGAAGAAAGAAATGGCGAGGCTGAACCAAAATCAGATTTCAAACAGCATGAACAGGAAGATATGTCAGAGAAAGTTACAGAAGAACATAAGCCAGATGACATAACTAACAAAGCTGCAGGTGCAGCAGGCGAAGAGTCTACTCAAGCAGATGAGCCATCGGAAGAAAAAACTGAATAACACAAAAAGCAAAGACAGCGAATAAACCGCTGTCTTTTTGTATACTGAAATATTTAATCACATTTATTTACAAAACTGCAAAAAAATAAGAGCCATATTCTATGGCTCTTATATATAATTTTACTGGAATTTTAGTTGAATGGAATATCTCCATCAACATCAAAGCCACCCATCGGGTCTGCGGCATCAGATTCCGGTGCCGGCATGGAATTTGCCGGTGCTCCAGCCGGTGCAGCTGCGGATGGTGCCTGTGCAGCATCATCGGAACGACGGCTGTCAGCAAAATCTACTTCTTCTACGACAACTTCTGTTGTGTAGACTTTCTGCCCATCTTTGTTCGTGTAGCTGCCTGTCTGGATACGTCCGGAAATACAAATCTGTCTACCCTGAGTAATATATTTTTCAATAAACTCAGCGGTCTTGCCAAAAGCAACACAGCTGATGAAGTCTGCGTTCTGCTCGCCATCACGACGGAAACGGCGATTCACAGCAAGTGTGAATCTGGCAATTGCCATTGCATTTTCTCCTGCAGAATATCTTACCTCCGGGTCCCTTGTTAATCTTCCCATTAAAATTGATTTGTTCATATGTCTTATCTCCTTTTCTTTATTTTTTTTGTTTTTTAAGACAATTACAATATGCTTAAAAAAAATCGTTATAAAAAACAACATTAAAAAAATTTTTTTTTACAAAAAAACTCCCGCCATTCAGAAAGAATGGCAGGAGAATAGTAGCTGTTAATTTTTCTGGTTATCAGGAATCTGAACTTTTTCCTCGGTCTTGTCAAATTTGCATTTTGAAGTGTTAAATTCAGAATCGTGCTTTTCACATTCTTTCTGATATTGCTCTTTTGAGATATATGAACCGGTCAATGTGATTCCACCATTAACCTTTTCAATACATTCTCCGGTCTTCTGAAGCAGTTCTTCCAAGATACACTGTGTTAAAGGTTTGGAAAAATCCGTATTAAAAGTTGCATAAAATGCACAGTCCGGATACTCTGGTACCCAAAATTTCATATACAGCTGAACATAACCGATAAATTCTGTTTTTTCTACTTTCATTTTGCTTTTTCCTTTCTTGATTTAAGATTTTTGATGTCAAATTCAATATGCTAAAAAAAAAAGAAAAGAAAAAAAATGCCGCAGGAAACAATTCTGCGGCAGTATTACAATATATTTTATTTTTTAATATTTATATTTCGGCAAAAAGAACTTTCTGTTCCTCACTGCCTTCACCATTGACAGTATAATATGCAGCCTGCTCTGCAACATTGAGATAAATGTTAATTTCGCCTTTCAGGCCTTTATCAGCAACAGCTTTTTTAACTGCTTTTTCTACTTCAGAAATCGATACGCTCATGCCATTAATTTCAAGCTTTGTGTCAACAATTTTTGTTCTTACTGTTTTCGCAGCGGTTTTGACCTGTTCTTTTGTTTCTTTTACTACATCTGCAGCGGTGCTTTTTACAGCTTCCTTTACAACTGCAGCTGCTTCCTTTACTTCCGGTTTATTCATATTCTCTTCAAATTTTGCTTCCATTGTTTTTACAACCTCCTCTGTTTTTTCTACAACAGTCTTTGCTGCCTCTTCAGTTTTAGCAACCGCTTCTGTTGCTTTTTCTACCATTTTCTTTTTTGATATTCTTTTGCTTGCCATTTTCTTTAAATTCTCCTTTGTTCTAATTTGCCATTTGTTGACTGGATTCCACATAAGTAGTGCCTTTCTGATGCATATAAACATTGAGAACATTGTTCTCATCTGCGAGCGACGGGTTATCATTGACAGATATAAGTCTGGCTGACGGATGCCATTTTAATATGAAACCGGTTGACTCTGACAGTAAGTCAGCAGCGCTTCCTCGGAAATTTTTATCATTATGAATTAACGGAATAATTTTCTGGAAAGACTCAGTGACCGCCTCCGGCTCATCTGTGTTGATATTCAGGTTGCACACAGCAAGGCGCTGCGGGATATTTGGTGTTATATCTATGAGATTAATTGTTAAAATCATACAATACGCCTCCTTTGTTTTTATGCATGTTTTTTAAGCACAAATATATTATGCAGGATTTTTAAAAAAAAATAAAGATTTTGAAAAATGATTTCTGTACAAAGATTTTTCCGCAAAAATCCAGCATATTGTTAAAAATGGCAAATATATCAAAAAGAAAGGAGAAAAAATGGAAGACAGACAAAAAAAGTACAAAAAGTAATCGCAGAACGAAAGAAGAAAGTAGAAAAACAAAAAAAGAATATCACAGGTATGGTAATGATTTCTATAATTGTTTTTGCAATTATATTCATATTATTGTGCCAAAAGAAAAACGTAGATGACCGTATCATATTTTATAGTGAGAAGTATGATACATTACAACAAGCATTGGATGAAGAAAAAAAACACAAAAAAGAAATAGATAAAGAAGCTGAATATTATAAATCAGATGAATATATTGCTGAAATAGCAAGAGAAAAATTAGGAATTCTTAAAGATAATGAAATCATTTTCTCTGAGGATAAATAATGGTTTTTCTTATTGCCGATGTTAATCATATTAAATTTAACAAAAAAAAATAAAGAAAGGAATAAAAAATATGAGAGCAAAAGAAAAACCAAATGCAACAGTTATCCATGCGCAAGATAATAAGGTAACTTTTGTCGTATTAAAAAATGAATGTATAGATGTGGAGATTGATGACGGTGTAGGAAAACTCATTTTAGACATTCCTGAGGTAACAAGTGTTTCCATTAAGAAATCAAAATCATATCCGGGTGTCAAGGAAATTAATATCGGAAAATCAATACGAAATATTTATCTTTCAAATAAGACATTTCCAAATGTCAGAAAGATAACATCTGACAGTAGATACTTTAAATCTGGAAAAATGCTTGTGCGTAGAAATCCAAATTCAAAAGCGCTCAAGGATGACATCGTGCTTGAAAATACATTTTGCCTTGGTCCTGATGAAGTTGTTGATTTGTCTGGAATAACGATGATTAAAGAAAAAGCTTTCTCTGGATGCAAATCTGTAAGTGCCATTAATACAGAAGATGTACGGTATATTGATTCAGATGCCTTTACAGGTTCAAGATTTGACTGCGCCCACATAAAACCTGTAAACGGAGTGGCAATTGCAGGGTCAATTATAGTCGATGCAGATAAGCATGCAGACGAATATGTGATTCCTGAATATATCACTGCTACAAAACAATGCATAAATTTCAATACAAATGCATCCATGACAGTCAATAATATGAAAATATTTTTTAGAGATATTTTTACATTGTACGGATGGAATTTTCTTCCAAAAAAGATAATCCTTAACGGCAATGAATATGTGTCACCTGCAGTGATAGTCTCACTGGCAAAGCTTCCTTTTTTAAAAGAACTTGAGATAAGCGAAGACAATACTGAATATATGACAAAAGATAATATTCTGTATACCAAAGATGGAACTAAGTTATTAAAATATATAGGAAATAGAGAAGACAATGTGCGAATCATAGATGGAGTAAAAGAAATTCAAGAGCGTGCGTTTTATGAATGTGACAATATCAAATCAATCACAATGCCTGACACTGTAGAATGCATAGGATATGAGGCTTTTTATGGATGTCATCGCATGGAATCTGTAAATTTAAGCAAAACTCTTAAGGTGATGGAATCGTCGTGTTTTGCAGGATGTTATAAACTTTCAGAAATTGAAGTTCCTGCAACATTGAAATCGCTTAGTAAAAAATCATTTTCATATTGCACTAATTTAAAAAACGTCAAACTTCATAATGGGCTTGAACAAATACATACATGTGCATTTGAATCAACACAGATTAATGAATTAAACATCCCTGAAAGTGTAAATTATTTATCAGTAAATAGTTTAATTCCAATCAAGGATATTACAATCAATTCAAACAAAATACCTGAGAATCTTATTTTTGCAATTGCAATGGGAGTTAGTGCAAACACTTCTTTAAGCAGCATTTGTCCAATACAGATTAATGTGCAAAATGAAATATATATACTTCCAGCTGGCATAAAGCCTTCAGATAAAAAATATTTGAATGATATCGTATCACATGACGGAATAATGGCATTGACAGATTCTTATGAATATGGAGCTTCAGCAATAGTAAAACAAGAAACAGCTTTTCGTGAATATGATATTCACAGAACGCCAAAATCAAAGGCTTATGTTTCAAGAAATGGGAAGAAACTGGCAGAACGAATGGTCAAGCAAAAAGACCAGGAAAGTCTCATCAAGTTGATTCGTTTCGGTATTCTGTCACGAGCTTCATTAAATCATATCTATGATATTATTTCAGATGATATGCCAGAAGCAAAAGCATATATTCTAAATGATACAAACGGAAAGAAGAAAACCGGATTTTCGCTCTGATACAAATTAAGCCTGGCTGAATTGTCAGGCTTTTTGTGAATCCAGCATGCTAAACAAAATAACAAAAGAAAGAGAAAAAAAATGAAAAAACTAAATGGTGTAACAATGAACGACAATATTGTTGTTGATATTGATGACATAGTCGCTGCACACTCGTGACTTCAGTCGTGAGTTAAGCGGCCTTTTTAAATATATAAAAATATTGCCTGCAATTCTTTTTTAATCTTCACATTTTCATGTGAAGATTTTTTTAAATTTTTAAAAAAATTTCGGCAAAAAACGTCCCATTTTTAAATTTTTAAGCATATTAAACATGTAAAAGATTTAAAGATGCATTATTTTAAAAAGGAGGTGTCTTGTATGGAAATCACATCAAGCTATCAGGCAGAAATTTTAACAAATGTAGATATGAAAAATACAGTACAGATTTATCGCAAGGCACTTGCCTTTTTTATAGATGTCTGCAACAAAGAATGGACAAATATCTCGCCAATAGATACGCAGCAGAAAAGACAAAGATATGTTGAGAGATTAATCCATCCAACAAAATCCAGCCCAAATCCTAAATATCCTTTTGACATCAAAGGGTCTGAATATTATAAATTTCCATCTTATCTTAGAAGAGCAGCCATCAATAATGCAATTGGAGCAGTAAGCAGCTATCGCAGCAATTATAAGAATTGGGCGGATAATGAAAAGAAGAGAAATGCCCCAACGTTACAGATGGACAGACATGCAATGCCGGTCTTCTACAATAAGAATATGTATAAGAAAGACGCACCTAAAAATGCCAAATATCCAAAAGGCATGAATCCAGGAGGCGACAATGTCAGATGGCTAAAGTTGTATCAGAATAACGACTGGGTGTGGGTCCCTGTTAAATTAAGAAAAACTGACATTAAGTATATAGATAAATGCTGGTGTCTTTACAGTGATGTAAGTGCACCAATATTAGAAAAGAGACATAGTAAGTATTATCTGAGATTTTCTTTTACAAAGGTCATTAATTTAACCGATACTCCTGTTAAAAAACAGATTGTCTGTTCAGTAGACCTCGGAATCAATACGGACGCTGTATGCAGTATCATGGATGCAGATGGAACTATCCTTGCCAGAAAATTCATTGATTTTCCAAGTGACAAAGACCGGATGTATCGTGCTATGAACAGAACGCGCCGTAAACAGTCTGAGTATGGTCCAAAGAGCGCCAGAGGCCTTTGGGCTTATGTGAAACGATTAAATGAAGACCGTGCAAAGAAAATATCAGCAGCAATCGTAGAATTTGCATCCCAGCATTCCGTAGATGCTATCGTAATGGAACATCTGGATTTCAAGGGATGCAGGAAGCGGGGAAGTAAGGCGCAGAGATTATCTATGTGGAATCATGGAATCATCCGTGAGAAAGTAGAACACAAAGCGCACCTCCTTGGTATAAGAATTGCGACAATTTGTGCATGGAAAACAAGCGCTCTCGCTTTTGATGGAAGCGGAAGCGTTACCAGAGAAGATAATAATCATGCACTTGCAACGTTCACGACAGGCAAACGGTATAACTGCGACTTGAGCGCCAGCTATAATATCGGTGCCAGATATTTTATCCGTGAACTTCTTAAATCTCTTCCGGCGACGGAAGAGTCCCGCGTAAAGGCAAAAGTTCCTGACGTTGGGCGTAGAACCTCCTGTACATTATCAACACTGCGGGTGTTTGTAAAAGAGCTTTCCGCAGCATAGAAATGTATTTGCCCACCTGTCTATGTTCTAGTTTTTGTGTGGGTCTCTGTTTCGTCAGATTCAGAGATTCAGCATCCTTAGGGATACTTTAACTAAGCTTAAACCGTATTCACAGACAGGGTTCTTTACCGATTAAAAAGGTAGAGGGGGCATGGCACATTACTTGAAGCACGTGACTTAAGTCATGTGAGGTTCACAAAACCATTATTATGGCATATATTAGCAAAAGAAAGAAGACGGAATCAAGAAAGAGAAACATCAGATAAGTTCAGCCTACCAGATTAACGATAAACTTCATTTTGTTTTTCAGATAGCTAAAAATATATTAAAAGAGGCTTACGCCTCTTTTTTTTGTATAAAAATGCAATTTTATTTTAAAATTTCGCATATTGTAAGTAATGCTAATCCAGAAACACACAAAAACAGACAATATACGGAGGCTTAAATTTTGGACAAGGAAGAATGGCTATTAATGGAATACAGAAATGAGCCACAGGCAAGCGAAGAAGTATTACAGTTTATTGCTGATTTTTTATTCCACAAAAATAGCAATGGAAAAGAAGATATAGAGATGGTTAAACATCTATTTAAAACATATTGCTGGTACTTTGCACACATACTACAGCTAGCATTTGGACGAGGACGCGTATATTACGTTCATGACGAACATTATTTTGTTTGGAGAGATGATGATTTTGACGGAATTATGCTATACGACATCAATGGAGTATACCATACACATAAGATACTGATTCCGGAATATGAATTAAGTATCGAAGAAAGAAAAATGTTACATGACGAAGCGATGCCTTATGCAAACAATAACACTACTATGATGGAAAGATTATTAAAACGCATCTCAAATCCACAAATATCAGCAATCTCTAAAAGAAAGGGTTGCTAACGATTGAAACAAAAAAAATTTAAAAAATTTCATAAAAAGCATACCATTTTATTTTCATTTGTCATATTAAACTTGCGGGCAGATGTAAAACAGTACACCTTAAGCGTCTGTAATCGCATATTACAGATGCCAATGTAGCAGTACAAACACATACACGACACAGAATGGACACAAAAAATTTCTTTTTTTTATTTTATTTTGCATATTATATATGGTTGAAAAAATCAGCCATCTGCAAAAGCAGAAAAAGAAATAGCCTCCAGTCACATGTTTGATTGAAGGCTCCGCCGAATACCTTACACGGAATGTCGTGTAAATACAGAGAGGAGAATACATGAAAAAAGGAAATAACCAGATAGGCAGCGAATTCAAAACGAAAAAGCAAAAGTCTGGGAATCATAAATTTTCACGAGCCCTCATCGGTGGAGCATTTATAGTCGCAGGATGTGGTTGTTTCGCTTATCCAAATCTCAAAGAATGGAATACTCAGCGTGAAGTCGAGCAGATTATAGATAGTTTTGACGAGACGTATAGCCAAGGACTTGATGGTTCATCATCAGCAACAGCTAATAGCGCAGAAGACATAAAGCAGACATGCACACCCGGGCCAACCAAAACTGAAGGCAACAAGAAAGATTCTGAAACATTAGAATTAAGGTCATCTGATTCAAATGAAGACAATAAAAAGACAAAAAATGATTCAGATGTAACAGAATCGGAGTCTTCTATAACAGAAGATTCAAAAACAACAAGCTATGCGGGCACACGGCCTTATCAAAATCTATATGATGCGATGTCTAAATACAACAAAGACCTGGCGAAAAATGGCCAGTCAATTGTAGACGCATGGAGTTATGAGCAGCAGCCAATAGACTTAGGCTCCCTGAATATAGATAGCGATAATCCGATTATAGGATATATAGAAATTCCAGATATGAAGATAAGGCTTCCGTTAATGCTAGGAGCTTCAACACCAAACTTGAAAAAAGGTGCCGCAGTTTTATCTCAGACCAGTATGCCGATAGGTGGAGATAATACAAATTGTGTGATTGCCGGACATCGAGGATGGGAAGGAAGTGCATATTTCCAGTACATCGAGAACATGAAGAAGGGCTCAAAAGTATATATTACAAACCCATGGGAAACACTTGTTTACGAATGCACAAGCACAAAGGTCATTTATCCCGATGACGTTAATTCGATTTTGATACAACCAGGGAAAGACATGGTTACTTTGTTTTCGTGCCACCCATATGTTCTTGGCGGCGGACCTTACCGTTATCTCGTTTTTTGTGAAAGAGTGGATACACAGGAACGAAAAGAAGTTGACGGAATTTTAAATCCAAAAACAAATGAACCTGAAGAAGATATTACGATTACAGATACACCAGAAA
>OLQA01001765.1_pt1 | contig 18315 bp, 27 predicted proteins | sample 1673151 | NCBI WGS metagenome assembly OLQA01 (sample SAMEA3136760, study PRJEB25190) | human gut metagenome | biome: human gut; feature: human-associated habitat; material: faeces | place: Austria | collected 2013 | reverse complement strand
CAGGCGGTGCAGCTGGGGCTGATCGACCGGCTGGGGACCCTGTCCGACGCGCTGGAAGCCCTTTACGCCATGATCGGGAAAAACGGTTGATTTTATCCGGCCCTTGTGCTATACTGTGTACAAATTTACAGAATAGCGGGGGAATACGGGATGAATACCAATTTCAAAACGGCGTTGTTCGGCGGCTTTGACCGGGAGGACGTGATCAGCTATATCCAGCAGACCTCGCGGGAGAGTCAGCAGCGCATTTCCGCTTTGGAGGAGGAAAATCGCAGCCTGCAGGAGCGGAACCGCGCCATGGAGGCGGAGCTGAGCACCCTGCGCCAGTCCGTGCTGGAGAACAGCGCGGCGGCGGATACCTGCCTGCAGCTGCAAGATCAGTTCCGCCAGCTCCAGGAGCAGGCACAGAAGCTCCGGCAGGAGACGGAGGACCTTCGGGCCCAGGCAGCGGAGTATCAGTCTCTGAAGGACCACATCGCCGATATCGAGATCAGCGCCCACCGGCGGACGGAGGAGTTCCGGGCCAAGGCCATCGAGGAGCTGCGGACCATGGCCCGTCGGCAGGAGGATTGGTGCGCCCAGTCCCGGGATAAATACGCCGAGCTGAACCGCCAGTTCTGCCAGAAGCTGGCCCTGGCCCAGCAGACCCTGGCCCAGCCGGACCTGTCCGGCTTCCACGAGATGGAGGAGGGCCTCCACCGGCTGGAGGAGAGCTTCGGCGAAAAGCCTGCCGCCGAAAAAAGCGAACAGTAATCAAAATCGCCGCGACAGCTGTCGCGGCGATTTTTGCAGTGCGGATTTACTTCACCAGCTGGCAGAACAGGTCGATCTCGTCGGCCAGGGACTGGAGCCCCTGCCGCCAGAAGGCCTTGTCGGTCAGGTCGATGCCGGCGATCCTGGCGGTGTCCTCCACGCAGGTGACGGAGGTGGCGTGGAGCATCTTCTTATACAGGGGCACAAAGTCCTTGCCCTCCTGCTGATACTTGGCGTACAGGCCCCGGGCGAACAGGCCGCCGAAGGCATACGGGAAGTTGTAGAAGCTCAGGCTGCCGCTGTAATAGTGGCCCTTGCACAGCCACATGTAGGGGTGCAGGCAGCTCTGGTCCAGCCCGTCGCCGTAGGCCTTCTTCTGGGCCTCCAGCATCAGCTGGCACAGGCGGTCGGCGTCCAGGAACTCCTGGGGCCGGGCCTCGAACACGGAGGACTCGAACAGGAACCGGGAATAGATGTCGCAGATGATCTGGCAGGCGTCGGACAGCTGGCTTTCGATCAGGGCCAGCTTCTCGTCCTTGCTCTCGGCGGCGTCAATGGCGGCGCTGACGGTGAGCACCTCGTTGAAGGTGGAGGCCGTCTCCGCCACGGGCATGGTGTACTCCTGGCACACCAGCGGGTGGGAGAACACCTGCTGATCGTGGAAGGCATGGCCCAGCTCATGGGCCAGGGTCACGATGTCGCCGAAGGCGCCGTCAAAGTTGGTGAGCACCCGGCTCTGCTTAGCGCTGGGCACGCCGCAGTCAAAGGCGCCGCCCACCTTGCCGTTACGGGGATAGAAGTCGATCCATGCCTCGTCAAAGGCCCGCTCCACCATGTCGTGCAGCTGGCTGTCGAAGCCGCCGAAGATATTCAGCAGATAATCCTTGGCGTCCTGGGTGGTATACTTTTTGTCGCTCTTGCCCATGGGGGCGAACAGCTCGTACCAAGGCAGGCCGTTCTCGTGGCCCAGCGCCTTGCCCTTGGCCCGCAGATACTGCCAGAACTTGGGCATGTATTCGTCCATGGCCCCCAGCAGGGCGTCCAGGGTTTCCCGCTTCATGCGGCTCTGGTACAGGGCCTTGTCCAGGGGGGAGGCATAGCCCCGGACCTGGCACTCGTTGATGACCTGCATCTTGATGCTGTTCAGGGCGAAGGCTACGGAATCCTTGATCTTGTCATAGCACGCCAGCTCCGCCTCATAGGCGCTCTTGCGCACGGCGGGATCGGGATCGTAGGCCAGATTGCGGATGGCGGACAGGTTGGTGACCCCACCGTTATACTCCACCTTCACGCTGCTGGTCAGGTTGTCCCGCAGACTCTCCCAGGCGGACGCACCGGAAATGTTCATCCGGGCGAACAGCTCCTCCTCCCGGTCGGTGAGCAGGTACTTGCTGTCCCGGCGGATGGACTCCAGCAGGAAGCGATAGGGCTCCAGGGCCGGGTCGGCGTCCATGATGGCGTCCAGGTCCTCCAGCCCTGCCACCGTCCGGCGCAGGGAGGCGTTGGCGGCGGCGCAGCCGCTGAGCTTGGCGCTGAGCTGGTCGCCCAGACTGTTGGCCTTGGTATCGGCGGTGTTGGCGCTGCACCGAAGGCTGCAGAAGATGAAGAGCTTGTTGGTCAGCTCCTCCACCCGCTCCTGCACCTGCAGGAAGCGATGCACCAGCTGGCTGTGGTCCATGCCCGCCGCCTCACCGGCCAGGGCGTTTACTGCCGCGATGGCCTGGTCCAGGGCTGCCATGTCCCCGGTAAAGGCGGGGTCGTCAAAATCCTTGTACAGAATACTCAGATCCCAGGTATCGTTCATAGATTCTTCCTCCTATTTCTATTTTGTGGTTTTCTATCGTCCATCATATCACGTTTTCCTGGTGGACACAATAGGAAAATGCGGCTTCAATTAAAATGCCTTAACTCCCGGAGGGCAGCAGCTTCAGAAGCCCGATGCGCTGTCGGTAGTCCGGCAGGGTGCCCTCTACCAGGCGATAAAAGTCCGGCCCGTGGTTTTTGTGGCGGATGTGAGCCAGCTCATGGACCACCACCGCATCAATGGCCTCCATGGGATAGCGCATCAGGAACAGGGAAAAGCACAGGCTGTTTTTTCCGGAGCAGCTGCCCCAGCGGGTCCGTGCGGCGGTGATCCGTATCCCCGTGGGTAAAACATCCATCCGTGCCGCCCAATAGACTACCCGCCCCGGAAGGATCTCCTGCCCGCGCCGGCGCAGCTCCTCCATTTCCTGTTCCGTCAGCTCCGGAGGCGATGCGGCCGGAGCTTCCCTCTGGCGCGCCAGGCTTTTTTCGATCCAGTCCCGGTGCTTTTCCACCAGCTGGCGGACTTCTTCATCGGTGGCGGCGTATGGGGCCCGGACCATCACCCGGCCGTCCCGCTTGATCTGAATGGCCATGGTCCGGCGATGGGACCGTACAATGGTATAGTTCATGGTTCAGTCTCCGATCCGCACGAACCGGGGCCCGCAGTATCCGTCCCTGTCCACGGTCTCCAGCCACATGGCCGCGGGCCGCACCCACAGACCGCCCTCACCGTACAGAGCCCGGTATACGACCAGCTGCTCCAGAGTCTCTGAGTGCCGGGCCATACCCAGCACCTGATATTCCTTTCCCTTAAAATGCCGCCACCGGCCGGGCTGAATGGCTTCGTTTTCCATATGCAGTGCCTCCCTGTTTTTTTCAGTATACAGGAAATTTTCCCAAAAGGGAAGTCCTGGTGGAAAAATGCGGCGGCGTATGGTACAATAAAGAAAATAAAATGGGAGGGTACCACCATGCAGCATGAGATCACCACCGCAGGACCCCTGCTGGACGGCAGCGGCAATCTCCGGGAGCCGGGCTATGCCAAGCGGCTTCTGCCCATCTATCGCCGGGCGGATATCAAGGCCCCGGCGTCCCGCATCAAGGAGTGGGACTATTATCTCATCGCCAATGACCACTTTGCCGTGGCTCTGACCATTGACGACAACGGGTATATGGGCCTGGACTCCATCTCGTTCCTGCATTTTGACCAGCGCTGGGAGCGGACCAAAAGCCCCATGCGGGCCTTTCCCATGGGCCGGACCGGTCTGCCGGAGAGCTCTGCCTCCGGCACCACCGCCACCTCCGGCAGGGGCTATGCCCTGGTGTTCCGCCATGTGCCCCAGGGCCGGGAGCTGACATTTCATATGGAGAATTTTCTGAACGGCCAGACCATTGACGGCTCCGTCACCCTGACGGAGGAGCCGGAGGAGTCCATGGTCATCTGCACGCCGTTTCCGAAGCCCGGCTGCTTCTATTACAACCAGAAGATCAACTGCATGAGGGCCCGGGGCCACGTGCAGCTGGGAGACAAGACCTATTGCTTCGACCCGGCGGATTCCTTCGGCGTGCTGGACTGGGGCCGGGGCGTGTGGACGTATCACGACACCTGGTATTGGGGCAGCGCCTCCGGTCTGGCGGACGGCGTGCCCTTCGGCTGGAACATCGGCTACGGCTTTGGCGATACCTCTGCCGCCAGCGAGAATATGCTGTTCTACGGCGGCAAGGCCCACAAGCTCAGCCAGGTGTGCTTCCACATCCCCCAGAGGGACGGGAGGGACGATTTCCTGTCTCCCTGGCGCTTCACCTCCGACGACGGCCGGTTTGAGATGAAATTTGACCCCATTCTGGACCGGGCCGCCTGCACGGACGTGAAGCTCATCAAGTCCGACCAGCACCAGGTGTTCGGGCGCTTCACCGGCGCGGCCACCCTGGACGACGGCCGGGTCATCCAGGTCCGGGATATGCTGGGCTTTGCCGAAAAGGTTGAGAACAAGTGGTAAAAGAGACAAAAAGCATCCGTATCCCCCGGGATACGGATGCTGAGCTTGTCAAAAAAGGGCGGCGCCCTTTTTTGACAAAAGGGATTTCGCTCCGACCCGCGCGTCCGTGTGCGCAAGCGCCCACGAACACACTCTCTCCGCGCAAAGTATTTTTCGCGACGTACACGCCGCCGCGAAAAATGGATCAAACCTTATTCGCGGCCTGCGGGCCGCGAACTCTGCGAGGCTTTTCTGACAGTCTCGCTTCAGCCTGTCAAAGGCTATTCTTCCTGTAAATAGCCGAACTTTTCCTGAAACAGACCGTCGGCAAAGGCCCGCAGCTGGCGGCAGTAGTCGTCGTAGGCTTCCAGCAGCCGCTCTCCCTCCGGAGTCAGCTCCGCGCCGCCGCCGCCTCGCCCGCCGGTGATGGAGTGCAGCAGCGGAAAGCCCAGGGCAGCCTGGGCGTGCTTGGTGATGGTCCACGCCTTGGAGTAGGCCATGTTCATGGACATGGCTGCCGCCCGCAGCGAATGCAGCTCCTGCACCCGGTGCAGCAGCTGTGCTACTCCCGGCCCGAAGCATTTCTCGTCGGAAAACAGTCGGACCGCCAGATTGTACGTTAATTTCTGTTCCATGCCGTTATTGTATCAGCTTCCGGCTCCTGCGTCAACCTTGACGGTGGGGCCGGAACATGCTATTCTTGTAAAAAAAACAGGGAATTGAGGGATTTTCATGAAGGTTCTCATTCGCGGCGCCGGGGATATCGCCTCCGGCATTGCCCTGCGGCTGCACCGGGCCGGGATGCAGGTGGTCATGACTGACCTGCCCGCTCCCACTGCCATCCGCCGCACGGTCTGCTTTTCCCAGGCTATCCTGCTGGGGGAGATGACGGTGGAGGATGTGACCGCCCGTCGGGCGGACAGCGTCGAGGAGGCGGAGAGCCTGCTGCGCCGGGGCCTGATCCCGGTGCTGGCGGACCCGGACTGTGCCTGCCGCGCCCAGCTGCGGCCCGACGCCCTGGTGGATGCCATCCTGGCCAAGCGCAACCTGGGCACGAAAATAGACGATGCGCCGGTTGTTGTCGGCATCGGACCCGGCTTCACGGCGGGGGAGGATTGCCACGCCGTGGTGGAGACCATGCGGGGCCATACCCTGGGCCGGGTGATCTACCGGGGAAGCGCCCTGCCCAACACCAACATTCCCGGGCTCATCGGCGGATACGCCGGGGAGCGGGTGCTGCGGGCCCCGGCGGACGGGATATTCTGCCGGAAGCTGGAAATTGGCGCGGTGGTCCGGGCTGGGGACATAGCCGGAGAGGTGGACGGAGAACTCATGAAATGCACCATTGACGGCGTATTGCGTGGGATTTTAGCCGACGGAACGCCTGTCTTCAAGGGGATGAAGTCCGGCGACGTGGACCCCCGGTGCAAGCCGGAGTATTGCACCACCGCGTCGGATAAAGCCCTGGCTGTAGGCGGCGGCGTGCTGGAGGCCGTCCTGAATCTCAGCGGGGCATTGAGGAGTGTAAGTCTCTAAGAGAAACTCTGGTCCTACATTCCGTCAATGCGGGAGGGGGGCTGCGCCTTGCAAAGGGGAGGGAGATATGGTATAGTTTAGGATAGTTATCTGCAAAGTGAGGAACTTTTTATGACCTTGATGGACTATTGCATGCAATATATCGACGAGATCATGGACGGGAAGCGGCCTGCCCCGGAGGGTATCACCCTGACGGAGACGGACCCTGTGGCCCGGGGCATGGAGCTGCTGCAGAAGGTGGGGGACTTTCCTACCCTGGCCCGGCTGTGCGCCGCCCAGGACGGCACCCAGATCCCCCGGGAGGTATACGACAGCTTTGACCCCGGCGCGGCCATAAGCATGTTCCTGGGCCGGGACGGGGAGCAGGAACCCCCGCAGGAGCCGCAGCCGGACCCGGACGCCGGAAAGCACGCCTTTCAGGTGCTGCTGGACTGCGTGGCTCTGGACGACGGCCTGGTGCAGTACCTGACCCAGGTGCTCCGGGACCGGGACTGGGCCGGGTTTTACAAGCTGTCCCAGATCACCACGAAAATGGACCTGAACCCGGAGGAATTTCTGTTCTGGCTGGGGAACAAGGAGCTGTGGGCCGACGATGAGGAGCGGGCCTGCGCCGCCGTGATGGACGCGTGCATGGAGCGGCTGCGGCAGGAGGGACGGCTGGAGCTGATGGCGGCCCTGCTGTCCGGGGACCGGCACACCTTCGAGAGCTTCCGCTGCGAGGCGCCGGAGCTGGTCCACCTGCCCCAGGCCACCTATGACTGGTACTGCCGCAACTATCTGGACCGGGATTACCCCTTCCGGATGCTGCTCAAGTGCAACGGGGTGACGTTTCCCCGGCGAAAGGAGGGCTGACGCCATGGATTACCGCATTCTGGTCATCAATCCCGGCTCCACCTCCACCAAGATCGCCGTGTTTCACGGGCAGACGCCCTTGATGCAGAAAACGATCCGCCACAGCGGAGAGGAGCTGGCCCCCTTCGGGGCCATTATGGACCAGGCCCCTTTCCGCCGCCGGTGCGTGGAGGAGGCGCTGGCGGGCTTCGACCTGACCACCCTGGACGCAGTGTGCGCCCGGGGCGGTATGCTGCCGCCGTGCCCCAGCGGGGCCTTTGCGGTGGACGGAGACATGATCGAGTATCTGGCCGCCATCACCCAGGGGGCACACGCCTCCAACCTGGGATGCGTGGTGGCCCGGGACATAGCGGAGCCGCTGGGTATACCGGCCTTCGTGTACGATCCCGTGGCGGTGGACGAAATGCCACCTATGGCCCGGATCACCGGGATTCCGGAGCTGCCCCGGCGGATGATGGGGCACGCCCTGAATACCCGGGCCATGGCCATTCGCTGCGCGGAAACGGTGCTGCACAGGCCCTTGGACCGGTGCCGCCTGATCGTGCTGCACCTGGGCGGCGGCGCGTCGGTGCGGCTGTTCATCGGCGGCAAAATGGTGGACAACGTCCGGGATGACGAGCTGCTGTTTGCGCCGGAGCGCTGCGGTGGGATCGCCGCCGAGCAGCTGGTGGGGCTGTGCTTCTCCGGGAAATATGACCGGGCAGGCGTCATGAAGCTGGTACGGGGACGGGGCGGACTGCTGGCCCACCTGGGCACCAGCGACGCCATGGAGGTGGAGCGGCGCATGGCCCGGGGCGATGAGAGGGCCAGGCTGGTGTACGATGCCATGCTGTATACCGCCGCCAAGTCCATCGGCGCTATGGCGGCGGCTGCCGGCGGCGACATTGACCGTATCATCCTCACCGGCGGCATAGCGCACTCCGCCTATGTGGCGGATTATCTGACGAAAAAGGTTCGCTTTATCGCGCCGGTGGAGGTCATGGCCGGGGAGTTCGAGATGGAGGCCCTGGCGGCCGGAGCCGCCCGGGTGCTGTCGGGACGGGAGACAGCCCACCGGTTCCGGGACCTTGCAAAGGGGGAGTGACCGGTGCTGAAGTCGTTTTTTGACCCCAACGGGGCCTTCGCCCGGGGTATGGAGCGGGTATGGAGCCTGATCGTGTTGAACGTGCTGTGGCTGGTGTGCTCCCTGCCGGTGGTGACCCTGGGCGCGTCCTGCGCGGCCCTGTATCAGGTGCTGGGAAAGGTCATCGACGGTGAGGACGGCCATGTGGCCCGGCGGTTCTTCCGTGCATGGGGCGAAAACTGGAAAAAAGCCACGCCGGTGTGGCTGATTCTGCTGGCCGTGGCGGTTCTGTGCGGGTTCGACCTGTATGTGGCCCGGCTGAACGACGCCTTTTTATGGAAGGTGATGGCGGTGTTCGCCCTGCAATTGGCGGCCATGGTGATGACCTTCGTTTTTCCGCTGATGGCCCGGTATGAAAACACCTGGCGCAATCACATGAAAAATGCCCTGCTGCTGGCGGTGGGGAACCTGCCCCGGATGCTGCTGATCTGGGCCATTTGGGCGGTGCCTGTGGGGGTGTGCGTGTTTCTCCCGGAGGTGGGGTTTTATCTGAGCATCGTGTGGGTGCTGGTGGGATACAGCAGCCTCAGCTATGTGACGGCCCTGCTGCTGCGGCCCATCTTCCGGAAGCTGGACGAAAACGCGTAAAAAAACAGGACAGGCACACGCCTGTCCTGTTTTTTTTTAGCCATTGCAGTGGTATCGGGAGGTCAGTCCACGATATCAACGGATGCCTTGACGCCTGTGCGCTGGGCATAGGAGCGCACCACGGTGCGGATCTCCTTGGCGATGCGGCCCTGACGGCCGATGACCTTACCCATATCCTCGGGGGCCACGCGCAGCTCCAGCGTCAGCTCGTCGCCGTTTTCCACCTCGTTCACAGTGACCTGGTCGGGATGGTCCACAAGGCTCCTGGCGATGTAGAGCAGCAGTTCCTTCATGGTGCCCCTGCCTTACAGAACGTCGACCTTCTTCAGCAGGGCGCGAACGGTATCGGTGGGCTGGGCACCGGTCTTGATCCACTCGCGGGCGCGATCAGCGTCGATCTTGATCTCGGCGGGGGAGACGCAGGGGTTGTAGGTGCCGATCTCCTCGATGAAGCGGCCGTCGCGGGGATAACGGGAATCCGCCACGACCACGCGATAGTAAGGAGCCTTCTTGGCGCCCATTCTTCTCAGACGAATCTTAACCATGATGTTTTTCCTCCAGAATGATAATAGAATTCAAATTATATAAATGCCTGGGCACTTATTTCAAACGTTTTTTGCGGCCGAAGCCCTGGAGCTTGCCCTTTTTGGCTTTGCCCAGAGTGGGCATGCCGCCGGGACCTCCGAAGCCGCCGAAGCGGCCCTTGGAAATGGATTTGGTGAGCTGCTGGAGCATCTCGAAGGACTTCAGCAGACGGTTCACATCCGACACCTGCATGCCGCAGCCGGCGGCAATGCGCTTTTTGCGGCTGGCGTTGAGGATGGAGGGGTTCTCCCGCTCCAGAGGAGTCATGGACTGAATGATGGCCCGGGTGCGGCCCAGCTGCTTTTCGTCCAGGTTGGCGGCATCCAGCTGCTTGCCCATGTCACCGGGCAGCATCCCGGCAATCTGGCCCAGGTTGCCCATCTTTTGCAGCTGGTCCATCTGCTCCATGTAGTCCGTCAGGGTCAGGCGGTTCTTCTTGAGCTTTTCCTCCAGCTTGCGGGCCTGCTCCTCGTCGTACTGCTGCTCGGCCTTTTCGATGAAGGTGAGCATGTCGCCCATGCCCAGAATACGGGAGGCCATGCGGTCCGGGTGGAACAGCTCGATCATGTCCAGCTTTTCGCCGGTACCCACGAACTTGATGGGCTTACCGGTGGCGGCCCGGATGGACAGAGCCGCACCGCCGCGGGCGTCGCCGTCCAGCTTGGTGAGCATGACACCGTCGATGCCCAGAGCCTGGTCGAAGGCAGTGGCTGCGTTGACGGCATCCTGACCGGTCATGGCGTCCACCACCAGCAGGATCTCGTTGGGATGCACCTTCGCCTTGATGTTCTTCAGCTCGTTCATCAGGGCCTCGTCCACATGGAGGCGGCCGGCGGTGTCCAGAAACACCATATCGTGGCCGTGGTCCCGGGCGTATTTGATGGCCTCCTGGGCAATGTGCACGGGATTGGCCTGTCCCATCTCGAAAACGGGAATATCCAGCTGCTTGCCCACCACCTGCAGCTGGGTGATGGCGGCGGGACGGTATACGTCGCAGGCCACCAGCAGGGGGCGCTTGCCGAACTGGCGGCGCATCAGGCCCGCCAGCTTGGCGCCGTTGGTGGTTTTACCGGCGCCCTGAAGGCCCACCATCATCACCACGGTGGGACCCTTGGAGGCGAAAGTGAGCTTGGCGTTGGTGCCGCCCATCAGCTGCACCAGCTCCTCGTTGACGATCTTGACGATCTGCTGGGCAGGGGTGAGACTGTCCAGAACGTCCGCGCCGATGCAGCGCTCGGTGACCTGGGCCACGAAGTCCTTGACCACCTTATAGCTGACGTCGGCCTCCAGCAGAGCCAGGCGGACCTCCCGCATGCCCTCCCGGACGTCGGCCTCCGTCAGGCGGCCCTTGCCCCGCAGGCGTTTGAATGTGGCGCTTAATTTTTCAGAAAGTCCCTCAAATGCCATAGGTATTACTCCTTCAGCGCCTGGGCGCTGCGCGTGATCTCGTCTGCCAGCCGCGCCAGCTCCGGATTGTCATACTGCCGGTAGTTGACGGTCTGGATCTTCTCGGCGGCATCCAGGATGGCCTGCACCTGCTGCTGCATTTGCAGAAAGCGCTTCATAAGACCGGTCTTGTCCTCCAGGTCCGTCATGATGGCCTCGGCCCGGACGATCACGTCCCGGACACCCTGGCGGGAGATGCCGTAATTCTCCGCGATCTCGGCCAGGGACAGGTCCTCATTGTAGTACAGGTCGAAAAATTCCTTCTGCCGCGGGGTCAGGACCTCGCCGTAAAAATCGAACAGCATCGTCATGCGATAGGTCTGATTTTTCACGTCGGTCCCTCCTCTGTAAAGTTTCGGTGCTTTACAACTGAGACTATCATACAGGATTTTGCCCAAAATGTCAAGGCGAAATTTGGCGCGTGAGCCAAAAAAATTGGGCATACACCCATGATGAGCGGGTATACTGGTCGTGAAGGGAGGTGCGAAATATGAGCTCTGTGCTCATAAAGGACACCACCAGGGCCCAACGGGAGGAGATCGTGCGGCGGGCCCTGTGCGACGGCGGCTGCCAGGGCTGCGGCGGGTGCGGGAACCTGGGCGGAGGCCGGGCAGAGGAGATGTACCGCCCCTATATCGAGGGAAAGCGGGAACTGCGGGAAATCAACGAGTCCTATCGGGCGAATTTCGTTCGCGGATAGAAACAACATGTTGGTTAAGAAACCGTTAAGCTACACAATATATGTCACTTGCGCCAAATTAACATGCTTTTGTCGAAAATAAGTTATAAGCATTCGACAATTACCCCTTGAAAAACCTGTCCATTCCTGGTAAATTATATGCAGGCCAAGCGACAAATGTTGCTTTGTCGTGAAACAGGCAGCCTTGGCTGCGCAATCTGAGTGGAAAAGGAACGGGACAAGATGGAAAACAAGGTAACAGTTGTATTGGCGGATGCCAATGAGGAATTTCGGACCATGCTGCGCCAGCATATGGAAGCTGCCGGCGAGTTCCTGGTGGTGGGCAGCACGGACAGCGGTGAAGTCGCTTTGGACATGGTAAAGCGGCTGCGGCCGCAGCTGCTGGTGACAGACGTGGTGCTGCCGGGCCTGGACGGCTTCGGTCTGCTGCGGCAGATGAATCAGTTAAGCGGCGAACAGCCGCGATGCATCGTGGTGTCATCCTTCTGCAACCGGCGGACCGTGGCCCAGGCTATGGAGATGGGCGTGTATTTCTTCCTGCCGAAGCCGGTGAATGAGGAGTCACTGCTGGAGCTGATGCGGCAGGCCTCCACACCGGAGCAGGAGGAAGCGCCCTTCGCCCCGGCGCTGGAGGGAATGGTGACGGCCATCATTCACGAGATCGGCGTCCCGGCCCACATCAAGGGATACCAGTACCTACGGGAGGCCATCATGATCGCGGTGAATGACATGGATGTGATTAACGCTGTGACAAAGGTACTGTATCCGGAGGTAGCCAAACGGTTTTGTACTACCCCATCCCGGGTGGAACGGGCCATCCGTCACGCCATCGAGGTGGCATGGGACCGGGGCGACATCGAGACGCTGCAGAAGTATTTCGGCTATACGGTAAACTCCGTGAAGGTAAAATATGCCTAACGGGGCGTTACGAAAAACGCGCCATCGTTGTCTGCATCAATCCGCCTGATGAAGCGCGTCCAAAATTCCTTTTTTTCATCGCGGGAATAGGTTTCGTATTCTTGCAGCTCCTTTTTTAGCGCGTCCAAATTGATTTCTGGACTTTCTTCCGTAGCTTCAAGTGCTTTTTTCAAGCTCGCATACTCCCGCTTGTATTCGTCCAACTCAATCAGATCGTTTAGGTATAGCGTTTTTAGCTTGCCCATTTTCTTTCGTATTGAGTCCGCGCTTTGCGTGGGCTTTTTATCTGCCTTTTTATAGTACCGATTGTTCCGTTCTGCGATTCCCTCCATCTCGTGTAGTAGGTAGTCTTCCAGCGCATCTTCTCGGATCCTTTTTGTATGCGGGCAAGCGGAGTTGTCAAGCATCCGCGTCCGGCATCGGTAGTATGTATATGTTTTTTTTACGGTTTCCGATTGCATCGTTTTCCCGCACTCTTTGCAGCGCAATATCCCGGAAAACAGATACACGCGATCTGTGTCAACTCCCGCACAGCGTTGTGACCGATGCTGAATAATATCAGTTACAAGGTCAAAGTCCTGCTTGCTTACCAGCGCGGGACAGGCGTTTTCGATTCCGTACACCTCCCCGATGTAAAGACGGTTACGGAAATAGTTTACATACTTGCTATACGCTCGGTCAATGCCCCATGTGTCAAGCATATATCGCTTTACAGCAAGGACGCTTTTTAGCCGGATAAACGCGGCAAACATATCTCGCGCCGCATCTACCGTGCCGCTATCAATCTGGTATTGCCTGTCCTTGATGGCATACCCTAAAGGCGCTTTTGAGCCTGCCGGTTGCCCTTTTGCCCGTTTGCCGTCGTTTATAAATTTGATTCGTTCGCTTGTGCGGTCTGCTTCGTCCTGCGCAACGGAGAGCATGATATTAACCTTTAATCGCCCGGACGCGGTTCGCGTCTCGTAGTCCTCTTCCGTCGCTTGCCAGGTCACGCCGTACTGGTCGAGTTGCGTTTGCACATCGTAATACCCCGCGACATTTCGAAACCATCGGTCGAGCTTAATAAATAAGATCGTGTCTACCTTCCCCACTTTGCAATCGCCCAGCAGCCGCAGGAGCGCCGGACGTTTTTTATACGGCTTTCGCGCGGATATTCCCGCGTCCTCATAGATACCCGCCACGGTCATTTTGTGTTCTTGGGCATATCTTGTCAGCGCATCTCTTTGCTCTTGCAATGACAGGCCATGCCGCGCCTGTTCGTCGCTCGACACGCGGATATACAGTGCTGCTCTCATCACCGCCCCCTCCAAAATCCGTAATCTGCGCAATGCAAATCGACATACACGCACCACGCGGTCAGTAACACCACCACCACAAATAAAATAAAAATCACGGCGTTGCGGATATGGACACCACGCCGCATAATCTCGATCATGTTTTCCTTTGCGTCAACATGGCGCTCCAGCTCGTCATTTCGCGCCTGCAAGGTCTCTTCGTTCCTTGTCAGCCGTTCGGAAATTCCGAACACCTCGTCAAGTGAGATCCCAAGCGCCTTGCAGATAGGCGCGATGGTGTAAATAGACGGGGCTTTGGAAAACTTTGAAAAGAAGTTCTGCACGGTGGACAGCGGCACGCCGGAAGTGTCTGAAATTTCCTGATAGGTCAGTTTCAATTCTTCTTTGCGGATTTTGCACACCTCTTGGATGTTCATTTATACCACCTTAATTTCTTCGATTTTCACGCCGCGAAGTCACAAGATGAGGGCTTGCCGAACCTCGTCGAGCGCTGTCTTATTGCAAGGTTTTGGCGTTGAAATAGTTAAGCAAAGCGGAGTATGGTCAAATCATGCAGCGGCAACCGCTCCGTGCTGTCTGCACAGAGCCCCCGCCGTTGTTGCGGAGACGGCGGGGGCTTTTCTCTTACTTCATACCAAGGAGTTTGCCAAGTTTTCTTTGCCGCTCCGCTTTGGTCGTGGGAATCCCAGTTGCTTTTGAAATTTTTCTTTTCATCTTTGTGATTCCGAGCGCACGTTTCCAGCTAAAGGACAGGCCGGGGATTTTGCTCTTCGCCATTTGGCGCACCACCTTTTGGTTTTATATTTTCGACTGCACAAAGTGCAATAATCGACATATAGCCCCGTTACTATAATTATTTGGAGGGACACAAAATGTTGCGCGAAGAAGAAAACCATGCTATTCTTATTAGAGAGCGCCTAAAATCTGAGGTGCTATCACTTACTGACAGCCAGGCGGAATATGTTTTATGGAGGTTGGAATGTTTATTGCAAGAAGAGAATTAAATAATCTGCGGGAAGAAAACCGCAAACTTAAATTGCAGCTTGCAGAGGCGCAGGAAGCGGAGCGAGAATACAACCGCCGATCTGCCATCATTGACAAAGCGGCGCTTCCGAAATGCAAAAGCATCGCGTGCTCTGGGTGCAAGCATGTTGTGGTCCGCTATACTACTTGGGGTGGTTGGTACGTTCTTGGCTGCGGGAAAGACAATCCCTGCAAAGACTACGAGCCGACAGACATTACCCCCGAAAAAGCTGAAGCTATCCGAGAAGCGCTGAACATTCAGTGGCAATATAATTAACCAGAGAACAAGCAATTCAGCAGAAACCCGAAAACAGCACCTATTGCAGCAACGAGGCAATCCCTCGCCGTTATAGACCACGCTTGGGAGTTTTCTTTCTGCGCATATGCAAGATAATTAGCCCCTCTTTGGCGAGCAATAAGCCCTCGCTTTTCGCCATTTACAAGGCAATATGCAAAGCTATGACCGCAGAGTACATCAGCATCATTTTCATTATGCGCGGTTATCAATACGGCATCGGTTCGCGCTTGCTTTAAAAGCTTTAGCTGCGCCTTTGTCAAAGCGATATACGGGAAGTCATCTTTCTTGTTATCAAGATCGCTTTCCCACTTTTGCCGCTCTGCATCGGTCAATATCTTATCATGCGGATTAGTCGGAATAAAAACATTACTCATAGTACTTGTTTTGCGCTCAATACAATCGGAAGGAGTTTTTCACACTGAGCGTCGGACAAATCATCAATAGCTACCAATAGCGCTTTCTTTGCTGCGCTTAAGCCCTCGCCCTCGGTCTTCGGATCGAGGGCGCTTTTTTTTGCGCCTTTTTCCGGAAGGACGGGAAGTTCGTCGCCGTCCAGATCTGCAAGGGTGATGCCAAAATGGTCGGCGATTTTCTGGCGGGTCTTTGTATGAGGGATAGCTTTTCCGGCTTGCCAGTTTAACACAGCTTGGTTCGTTGACCCAATTATCTTAGATAAGCGATAAGCAGAATAGTCCTTTTGGGTCATGCAATAGTTTAGATTTTCAGTAAATGCCATAAATATTGACCTCTATTATTGTGCACAATGATACGCAATCATTTATTGACATATACTCAATTATTTAGTATAATTAAAACCGTGGACAGGCAATAAAAGACTGAACCACCCCGACAAATCGAGCTGGTGAGAAAATATAGTTGTCGCAAACTTAGAGTACCACCAATGCTCCAATTTGTCAATAGAATACTCTAAATTTGGAGGTGAAAAGGTGAGCTTACCGGAAAATCTGGCTCGACTGCAAGCCGAGCGTGGCGAGACGAATTACCGTCTTGCCAAAGAAATTGATGTATCTCAGACATCAATCAAAAACTGGAAGGACGGCGCGCGCCGCCCGCACCCGCGTCAAATCAAGAAGCTGGCAAAGCACTTCGGCGTTACCGTGGACGCGCTTTTGAAGCCCGATGAAAAGTAAAAAAATGCCCCGCTCAATGTTGCAGCATCGAGCGGGGCGGGTGGGACAAATCTTACCACAAGATATTGTGTCCGTGCTTATTGTAGCACGGAAGAAAGGAAAAGGCAATGAGAAAAAAACCCGAGTACAAGATCATTTGGGTCACGCCCCCTGACCCCGTAAAGCTGGGGACGATCATGGGCGAGATTTACGCCAGGAACAGAGGACTTGAGTTTGTCGGCCTTGTGCCGAACGGCAAGGATAGCGGAGGTGCGAAATGAGCGCGTTTGCATGGGCGCTGACGTATATCGGGGCCGCTACGGTGAGTTATCTGTTTATGTGGCTGCTGGACAAACTGGACAGGCCGGGGAAGTAAAATTAATAGGGAGGGAAGACGATGCGGGACGTGCTGAAAGCGGCGGGGCGACCGGTATATGGAGGAGGACGAGGAATGAGCATCATTGTCCTTCCGGAGACCCTTGAAGCATGGAAAGAAGAGCGGAAGTACGGCATCGGCGCATCCGACGCCGGGGCCATGATGGGGATGAGCAACTGGAAAAGCAATGAAGAGCTTTGGCTGGAAAAAACCGGGCTCCGGGAGCCGGAGGATATTTCCGGGAAGCCATTCGTCCAGTATGGGCATGACGCGGAGCCGCACCTGCGGGCGCTGTTCTCCTTGGACCATCCTGAAATGGAGGTTACATACGACAGCCCATACAAGATCATCCGCAACAGTGAGTACCCGTTCATCTTCTGCACCCCGGACGGAGAGCTGACGGAGCGGGAGACGGGCCGCCATGGCGGGATGGAGATCAAGACAACGGAGATCAAGAACCCCGGGCAGTGGGACCATTGGAATGGCCGCATCCCGGACCAGTATTACTGCCAAGTCATCTGGCAGATGATCGCCGCCGGATGGGAATTTGTATGGCTGCTGGCGCAGATCAAGTGGACCGACCGGGAGGGGAATCACCGGAAGGACACCAGGGAGTATCTGATCGAGCGGGAAGAGGTTTTGGACGATATCCAAAGCACCAAGGCGGAGGGAATCAGATTTTGGCGTTCTGTGGAAGCAAAAAAGCGCCCAAACCTGAAGCTCCCGGAGATTTAACGAGAAAAGGAGAAAAGACCATGGAATTTATCATGAGCACGGATTTGACCACCGCACTGCCGAAGGAAATCGGCTTCAACTTTGAGGAGCTGAAGGCGGAGCTGGCTGAGAAGCTGGACTATTACAACAACCTGGTGGTCACGGAGGACACCATCAAGGAGGGCAAGGCCGAAAAGGCCAAACTGAACAAACTGCGGGAGGCCGTGGAGTCCAAGCGCAAGGAGATCAAGAAGGAGTGCATGGCGCCCTACACCGATTTTGAGGCCAAGGTCAAGGAGCTGGTGGCCATGATCGACGCCCCGGTGGCCGCCATCGACGGGCAGCTAAAGGTTTTCGAGGAACAGCGCCGGGAGGAGAAGCGGAAGGCCATTGAAACTGTTTACGACGAGATTGTGCCGGACGAGATCAAAGCCATCATGCCTTTGGATCGTATTTTTGACCAGCGATGGCTGAATACCACATTCAAGATTGAGGCCGTGGGCGAGGCCATCGGAAACCTGGCGGATAAGATCGACGACGATCTGACCGTGCTGGACACCATCGAACCGGAGTTTTCCACCGCCGTCCGGGCAAAGTACATGGAGACGCTGGACATCGGCGCAGCGTTGCGCCACAAGAAGGCCCTTCAGGATGCCGCAGAGGCCGCCAAAAAGCGGGAGGCATCCATGGCAGTGAATAACGAAAAAATTGTGGAGCAGCCCCGGGTTCAGGAAAAGCTGTACCTGCTGCGGCTGGAATTCCATCTGACACAACCACAGGCAACGGCGCTGAAGCAGTTCCTTTCCAGAAACGGCATCCAATACACGAAGATTTGAGGAGGAGAATACCATGGCATTGAATAACAGCATTGCAGCGACGAAAAAGACAGCCAACGACAAGGTTGTGGATTTTAAGTGCGGTGAGGAGGTCGTCAGGCTCTCCCCGAATATCATCCGGAAGTATCTGGTGAACGGAAACGGCGCCGTGACGAACCAGGAGATCGTGATGTTCCTGAACCTCTGCCGGTTCCAGCATTTGAACCCGTTCCTGCGGGAGGCTTACCTGATTAAGTACGGGAACAGCCCGGCCACCATTGTGGTGGGCAAGGATGCCATCACGAAGCGGGCCATGCGGAACACCGCATTTTGCGGGCAGCAGGCGGGAGTGGTGGTTCAAAACACAGAAACCGGAGT
>OLQA01001763.1_pt1 | contig 18327 bp, 15 predicted proteins | sample 1673151 | NCBI WGS metagenome assembly OLQA01 (sample SAMEA3136760, study PRJEB25190) | human gut metagenome | biome: human gut; feature: human-associated habitat; material: faeces | place: Austria | collected 2013 | reverse complement strand
CAGAACGTCGTGAGACAGTTCGGTCCCTATCTGTCGTGGGCGCAGGATATTTGAGAGGAGCTGTCCTTAGTACGAGAGGACCGGGATGGACGCACCTCCGGTGCACCAGTTGTTCCGCCAGGAGCACAGCTGGGTAGCCGCGTGCGGATGTGATAAACGCTGAAGGCATCTAAGCGTGAAACACACCTCAAGATTAGATATCCCATAGCACAAGCTAGTAAGGTCACTTGTAGACTACGAGTTTGATAGGCTGGAGGTGGAAGTGCAGCAATGCATGCAGCTGACCAGTACTAATAGACCGAGGGCTTGAACTACGATTGGTTCGATAGAGTATCTCATTTCCTTTACTCGCTTCTTTGTTTGGTTTTCTATGGACATTTCGTCAAAACACCCGAAGAGTTTTCTTCGGGTGTTTTTTTATACCTTTTTCGCCTTGTGCCGGGGTTTTGCTGTCTGCCTTCCTGTCTGCGTTTTTCTCCGCTTTTCCTCATCTTGTTTTTTCGTAGTATTTTGTTTTTCTTTTGTCCGCTTTTTGGGTATGATAATAAAAAATGGCAGGAGAGAAAGTCTGAAAATTAAAATCCAGAGCAAGAGAGAAAAAACGGCATAACAAAATAGACCACCCGAAAATGTGGTCGAAACGGTATAGAAAATCGAACTACGTCGGAGAAGAAACCAAGTACCCTTGTCTTTGAAGAATAAAAATAGCTTCATCCACCGAAACATTGCGATGTTCGGGAGGGACATCAGATTTTCGATAAAGCTCAGGATTGTAAGGTTCACGCTTTTTGAGGATATTGTAAATTGCAGTAAGTAACATTCTTGCGATAGCGATAATTGCTTTCTTATGATCTCTACGTTTCTTTAATGCGGAGTAGCGGTTAAAAATTTCGGGATGCTTGTTTTTAGCCTTAATAGCCGCTAAAGCACATTGCACCAATAATGGCTTGATGTAAGCCCCTGCACGACTGATACGAGTAGTTTTCTTCTTTCCCGCACTTTGATCGTTTTGGGGAGTGAGACCTGCCCAAGAGCAAAGCTGCTTTGAGGTCGGAAATACCGACATATCTACCCCGATTTCACCGATTACGGAAATTGCGGAAAGCGTGGATATACCGGGTACAGTGCAAACAAGCTCGATTTCCGAAATGTATTTTTCGGCAGTGGTGAGAATAAGCGATTGTAGATTTAATTTGCACAAATCTAAATTACTCATATGCTCACGGATAATACGGAGTTTTTCAGCTTGTTCAGGGCAAAATTCTCCGTCAATAGCTTCAAGTATTGCATCATCGGTTGCTTTCATATGTTTCGTTCTGAAAGCGGACACGTCAGAGAGTTTCTCCGACGGATTTGCGAGGATGTGACCGATGATATTAGATGAAGCCTTGCCGAAAACGTCCGAAAATACGCTGTCGAGTTTCAGATTGGAAACGGTCAAGCAGTTTTGTGCTCGATTCTTTTCTCCCGTGGTAAAGTTTGTGAGCTTTGTGTGGTAACGAACCAAATCCCGAAGCTGACGAATGTCCGCAGGGGGAATAAAGCTCCCCGAAACAAGATCGTGCTTAAAAATATCTGCTATCCATTTAGCATCTTTCTTGTCGGTTTTCTTACCACGAATGGCTTTGACGTATTTTGGATGAGCCAAAACGATTTTGCAATCTGTTTCGAGGATATTGTAAACAGGAATCCAATACTTTCCCGTAGATTCCATACAAACGTCCTTGCAATTGTGTTCCAAAAGCCAAGATAACAGCTCACGGATACCTTTGGTAAAGGTTGAAAAGCGATGGCTTTTGTAGGTGGTAACTCCGTTGACGCTTGTGGCGATACAAGCATACACAAAATCCTTGTGTACATCTAAGCCACAACAAATGGGGTAAACGATTTTAAGCATAATACCGTCCTCTCGTATGTATTTGAGAAAACAGGCATTGACTGACGGCTCACTGAAAAACGAGTAGTTAGTCTCTCCAAAGATAAGTCTACGGGATTCACAGTCCCACAAATTTGTGCTTGAAAGAGCAGTCGGTACACATAACGATTCGGTTCAGCTTTTGCTGTGCCCACTCACCTCCACGTACTCTGTAGTGTACCTGTTTCCTCAAGCATATTTTAACACAAAATTTTTAATGCTGTGTAACGGCGCAAGGCTTTTTCGTGCCTTTTTGTGCCTTCCGCACAGCGGAAAGGAATGGTCATAATGATGGAAGAAATAACGTTGGATTTTGAACGGTTACGCGAATTTCGGCAGGCGCTGATTGCGCAGGAGCGCAGCGCGGCGACGGTTGAAAAATATGTGCGCAACGCGCGGGCTTTTGTGCGGTATACGGGAGGGCAAAAGGTCAATCAGGCACAGCTTTTGTCCTATAAGGCGCTGCTTCTTGAAACACATACTGCGCGGAGCGTGAATTCCATGATTGCCGGAATCAACCGCTTTCTTTGCTTTTGCGGCAGTACGCTGCGGATGCGTCCTTTGCGCGTGCAGCGGCAGATGTTTTGTCCCGAGGAAAAGGAGCTCAGCCGCGCGGAATATGTCAGGCTTTGCCGCACGGCACAGCGGCGGAATAATATGCGGCTGAATTTGATTTTGCAAACCATTTGCTCCACGGGCATTCGCGTCAGTGAGCTTGGCTTTATCACCGTAGAAGCGGCAAAATGCGGCAAGGCGCAGGTGCGCTGCAAGGGGAAAACGCGCGTGATTCTGATTGCGCAGGGGTTGCGGCAAAAGCTGCTCCGGTATGCGGCGCAGCATGGAATTGCGCAGGGCGTGCTTTTTGTGACCCGCAGCGGAAAGCCGGTCAGCCGCACCAATATCTGGCGCGAAATGAAACAGCTGTGCAGCGAGGCAAAGGTCAGCCCTGCAAAAGTTTTTCCGCATAATCTGCGCCATTTGTTTGCGCGGGTGTTCTATGCATTGGAAAAGGATATTGCAAAGCTTGCCGATGTGCTCGGGCACAGCAGCATCGATACCACGCGAATTTATATTATTTCCTCCGGCACCGAGCATCTTCGCCGTATTGAAAACATGCACCTGATTCTATAAAAAGAAAAGCCGCCTCGCGGCGACTGCAACAGAATCTGCATTCTGTTGTAAGCCGAAATTTCAAATTTTACGGAGGAATCAATATGAAAAAGACAGTAAAATCATTTGCGGCATTGCTGCTTTGCGCTGTTATGCTGCTGTCGACAGTGGTGATTTTTCAAATGCCGGCTTCTGCGTCTTCGGCAACCGGATGGATTTGGCCGGTCACCGGTCAGATATTCAGTCGCGGCTTTACTTCAAGCCATTTGGCAGTGGATATTGCAGCCCCTCAGGGAACGCCTGTTTTGGCGTCACGCGAGGGAACAGTTGTTTGTGCATACACTACATCTGCAGCGGCAAATTGGAAATGCCCGACTTGCGGATATACGGGAGCCGGACATCATGTCGTTATTCGTCATGCAGACAACTGGTATTCATTCTATGCGCATCTAAGCACGGTGAATACTGCGGTTGGCGTATATGTCCCGGCAGGACAGCAAATCGGTACTGTCGGTACCACCGGTAATTCGACCGGACCGCATCTGCATTTTGGGATTTCGTCTTCCGGATTGTACTCTCTCGTGGATCCTTTGACTTACCTGACACCGTTCAGCTCTATCGGTGCAGATGTCGGTGCCAATGATGTTACATTGACCGGTATTTTTGCGGATTACGGTCCAACAATGCAGACGGCAGGGTTTTATATCGGGACAAGCCCGAATGCAATGACCAAAGTTACTGAGACGTTGAATACCAATGGCTATATCAACGGTGTCGCGATTGAAAAGATCTTTTACTCATTGAATAAATGGTATCCCGGTTTGGCAAAGAACAAAGTATATTATTACAAAATGTACATCACACGCGACGGTAAGGAATATTGCAGCGATTTGGCATCATTTACTTACGGAACTGTTACGCCGCACAATTGTGATACTGATAAAACCTGGAACGCAGGCGTTGTGAAGAAGGCTGCGACCTGTGCATATACGGGTGAAAAGGTTTATACCTGTACGGTCTGCAGTAAAACCAAAACCGAAGTGATTCCGAAAACGGCGCACACTTACGGAGAATGGCATGTGGTGCGAGATGCAACCATCAATGAAGAAGGACTCAGCTGCAGAGTTTGCTCCGTTTGCGAAGCGAGCGAAACCAAAACACTGCCGAAGCTTGCACATACGCACAGCTTTACAGGAGGGGAAGAAATCGTTACACCGGCAAGCTGTACCGCAGAGGGTAGCAAGAAGGTATATTGCAGCAATCCCGATTGCACGGAATATGAGCTTGTGATAATTCCGAAAACGGGGCACACGGATCATTGGAAAGTAATCAAGGAAGCGACTTGTACCGATGAGGGAACCAGGTCGAATGAATGCAGTGTTTGCGGCAAGGTGCTCGGAACGGAGAAAACTGCAAAAAAAGGACATGACTACAAGGTATCGGTTGTGCCGCCGACGGAAACCGAGCAGGGCTATACGCTGCACAAATGCAAGGTTTGCGGAGACGAATATAAGGATAATTATACTGCCCCGATTGATGAAAATGCCGTGAAGATTACTGTGGAGAGCAAGAAAGCTTTTGCAGGAAAAACGGTGCTTGTGAATGTGATTTTGGAGAACAATCCCGGCATATGGGGGATGGACCTTGCCGTGAGCTATGACAAAACAAAGCTGACGCTGAACTCGGTGACAAACGGGGATGTCTTTGCCGATTCCGAATGGACTAAAGGCAATCTTTCCGCAGAGAGCTATATTCTTTCCTACGAGGCAAACGGCTTTGAGAATGTGAGCGGCAGCGGCGTGCTTGCTACACTGGAATTCACCGTGAACGATGAGGCACAGGCAGAGGACTTCTACGAAATTTCCGTTTCCTATCGGAGCGGCGATATTATTGACGCGGCTTTTGCGGAGATCAGTCCCGCGGTGGTGCAGGGCGGCGTGCAGGTGATCGATGTGCTATACGGAGACCTCAACGGCGACGGTATTGTCAACAAAAAGGATTCGCTTCTGATGAAGATGTATCTTGCCGACAACACCACGCAGATCAACGAAGCGGCAGCGGATGTTTTCCCGGACGGGGCGATCAACAAGAAGGATTCGCTGTATCTCAAGCAATATCTTGCGGGGCTGGATGTTGAGCTCGGCGCATAAGACATGATAAAAAGGAGAAACATCATGAAAAAACGAATTTCGGCGCTTTTTCTGACCCTTGCAATGTTGCTGTGCTGCAGTGTTGCAGTGGTGCCGTCGTTTGCGGAGCAAAAGCCGATTATTATTCTTTCGCAGGAGTCTACGATCGGTGGTCATGAAAGAATTGAAGTATACCTCGAAAACAATCCGGGTATTTGGGGGCTTGACCTGAAAATCAATTACAATAGAGATGTAATGACACTGAAAAATGTGGAAAACGGAGATTTCTTTTCGGATTCCGAATGGACACCCGGCAATCTGAATGCAGAGACTTACATACTTTCCTATGAAGCAAGCGGACTTGAAAATGTGACAAAGGATTCCGGAACGCTTGCATGGCTCGACTTTGAGGTAATCGAGGGAGCCGCGCTCGGCACTTATGAAATCAGCGCTTCGTATAGTGCCGGCGATATTATCAATGTTTCCATGGAGGAGATTCCGTTTGCGGTTGAAAACGGCAGTATAACGGTAGTTTCGGGGTTTGCTGCTCCATACTCGACCAAGCTTCGGTTTGAACAAAGCTATGCAATATGCTATCGGAATGCGGGACCTGCAGTTTGGCTGAATTCGCCTGAGTATATGAACAGAAGACACAGAATCACATGGGAGAACAGTGACGAGAGTGTAATTGAGGTTATTCAGACGGGTGCATCGGGCGTCGGATTTATACCGAATAAACCGGGGACGGTGAGCATAACCGCAACGGATGAGATCGGCGGAGAAAGCGACACCTTTGTTCTCACGGTGCTGGATTGTTACCCCCACAGCTGCTATGGCAAGGACAACGCAGAATTGTGTGCAGGGTGCCGTTTTACGGACATGCCGGATGCCGGCAACTGGGCGCACAAGGGAATTGAATTTGCAGTTGAAAATAAGCTTTTTTCCGGAATGGATGACACGACCTTTGCGCCGAACACGGCGATGACGCGCGCAATGCTCGTTCGCGTGCTCTGGAAGCTGGCGGGCAGCCCCGTGCATGGGGAAGAGAACCCGTTTACCGATGTCAAGAGCAGCGATTGGTTTTATGACGGCGTGATTTGGGCGGCAGAAAACGGTATTGTTGCCGGAATGGGCGAAGGCAAATTTGCGCCGAACGAAAAAATTACGCGGGAGCAGATTGCAGCGATTCTCTATCGCTATACCAAACGGGTCGGCGGAAATCTGAAAAAAACAGAGGACATTTCCGAATTCCCCGACGCGGCTGAGGTCTCCGCGTGGGCAGAGGATGCGCTGGGATGGGCATACGGAAGCGAAATTATTTCCGGCGACCTTTCGAACGGCGTAACCTATCTGCGCCCGAAAAATGACGCAACGCGCGCACAGGTCGCGGCGATGCTGATGCGGCTCTGCAATCTTCACGGTTCCAAGGGAATTTTTTAAGAAACAGACAGCGCTTCCCGTTTTAAACGGGGAGCGCTGCTTATTTATTTGCCGTTTTCACAAAAGCTTCAGGCTTTTTTCCTGCATTTTTCACCGCACGCTTTGGTTTTGATTAAGGTTTCTGGAATATAATGATGTCAGAACAAAAGAAGAGCCCGCGCGGCGCAAAGGGCGCAGCGCAGGCGGCGAAACGGGGGAACATGACATGAAAGACGAAAACAGAACGGATCTGATTCTTTATCCGCAAAATACCGAGGAACCGAAAAAACAGGGGGGAAAATCACCGCGGCGCAAGGCGCTTACACGCATTTGCTCATTGGTGCTCAGCGTGGCGCTGTTCGGCGGCAGCGCGTCTCTGGCGTTTTACGGGGTGAACCGCATTTTGCCGCAGACGGGCAGCACCGCAGGGAGCACGGAGACGACAAACCAATCGGCGGTGTCTCCGGTGCAGACGGTTTCCTATTCTTCGGCAAATGCTGCGCAGAGCGGTACGCTGGATGTCAGCGCGATTGCCGAGGGGGCGATGCCGTTTATGGTGTCCATAACGGGAATCACGGTGGAGCAGGTGCAAAGCTACTACGGCATGTTCGGCCGCAGCGGCGGAGCAACGCAGCAGGCGGAAAGCGCGGGCAGCGGCTTTTTGGTCGGGCAGAGCGACACGGAGCTCCTCGTTGTAACCAATAACCATGTGATTGAGGGCACGGATACGATCACCGTCGGTTTTGCGGACGGCACGGCTGCCTCGGCGCTTGTCAAAGGCACGGATGCAGACAATGACATTGCGGTGCTTTCCGTCAATTTGTCGGAGCTTTCCGCTGAGACGAAGGCGGCAATCAAAATCGCGGTGCTCGGAGATTCGGAGGCGGCAAAGGTCGGGCAGCAGGTGGTTGCAATCGGAAATGCGCTTGGCTACGGACAATCGGTAACGACGGGCATCATCAGCGCGACCGACCGACAGATTTCCACGAGCGACAGTGTTATGATTCAGACGGATGCCGCCATTAACCCCGGCAACAGCGGCGGCGCGCTGCTGAATATGAGCGGCGAGGTGATCGGCATCAATTCGGCAAAATATGCTTCCACCGATGTCGAGGGCGTCGGCTATGCGATTTCAATCTCGGCGGCGCTGCCCATCATTGAAGAGCTGATGAACCGCACCACGCGCGAAAAGGTGGATGAGGCGGATGCATCGTATCTGGGCATCGGCGGACAGGATGTGACAGAGCAGATTGCAAGTGCCTACGGGATTCCGCAGGGCATTTATCTCACCGCAGTGAAGGACGGCAGCCCTGCCGCCGCGGCGGGCCTTGAAAAGGGCGATGTGCTCACGAAGTTTGACGGCACAAGCGTGGAAACGATGAGCGCGCTGCAAAAGCTGCTGCAATATTATGCGGCGGGGGAGAGCGTTACCCTGACGCTGCAGCGCAAAGCGGGCAATGCCTATGAAGAAAAAGCCGTGACGCTGACGCTCGGCTCGGCGCAGAGCGCGGCAGCCCTTTCTTCCCGCTACTGAGGCAAACAAATCGGCAAAACGGCGCAAGCCGCAAGCATAAAATGCGCACGGCACAAAGATACCGCCCTGCCGGAAATTTTCCGGCAGGGCGGCGCTTTTTGCTCAGATTAAAAGCATGCGGTCATTATCGAGGGCTTTCCCGCTGCGCTCCTTGAATTTTTCCAGCAACTGCGGCACGGTCAGCACGGCGCGTGCCTCTCCGCTGACATCAAAAATGATGCTGCCGTGATCCATCATCACGGTGCGGTTGCCGAGCTGCAGGGCGGATTCCATATTATGCGTGATCATCAGGCAGGTCAGGCGGTTTTCGGCAATGATCTGCTTTGTGATGGCAAGCACCTTTTCCGCCGTGCCGGGGTCAAGCGCTGCGGTATGCTCATCCAAAAGCAAAAGCTTTGGCGGATGATAGGTCGCCATCATCAGAGTAAGTGCTTGCCGCTGTCCCCCCGAGAGAAGCCCCACGGGCTGCTGCATCCGGTCTTCCAGACCCATGCCGAGCGCAGCGACGCGCTCGCGAAAGGCGCTCTTTTCCGCGCGGGAGGGAATGCCGAGCCAATGCTTTCCGCCCGCCGCCAGGGCAAGGTTTTCTTCAATGGTCATGCCGGGGGCGCTGCCGAGCATCGGGTCCTGAAAAAGCCTGCCGATGCTGCGGGCGCGGCGGTGCTCGGGCATCCAGGTAAGATCTGTGCCATCCAAGAGGATCTGCCCGCGGTCAAGCAGAAAGTTACCTGCGATTGCATTGAACAGGGTGGATTTTCCGGCGCCGTTTGCGCCGATGACGGTGATGAAATCGCCGGGGGCTGCATGAAACGAAAGATCGCACAGCGCCGTTTTGGCATCGGGTGTTCCCGCAAAAAAGGTTTTGGTGCAATGGTGCAGGGTCAGCATGCCGTATTTCCTCCTCTTCTTTGCTGCAGGCGCTGCTTCAGCAGCGGCAGGCGTTTTTTGAAATAGGGCCCCGAAATGGCGATCACAACGATTAGGGAGGAGACGAGCTTGAGCATAAAGGCGGGCATATCAAAGCGCAGTGCAACGGTATAGACAAGGCGGAACAAAAAAGCGCCGAAGACCATGCCGAAAATGCGGAGCGGGATGCGCCGCTTGCCGAAAAAGGCTTTGCCGATGAGCAGGGATGCCAGGGCAATGGTGACCATGCCCGTGCCGATATCGATATTGACAGATTTTTGCGATTGTGCGAGAAGGCAGCCCGAGAGCGCCGTGAATGCGTTTGCGACGCAGAGCCCGACAATGGTCGTAAAGGTGGTGTTGACGGAGGAGGAGCGAACCATGGCGGGGTTGTTGCCTGTAGCGCGGACGGCAAGGCCGAGCCGCGTGCGCAAAAACAGCCCGAGCACAACGCAAACCAGCAAAACGGCAAGCGCCGAAACAAGCAGCTTTGCGCTGCCGCGCAGCGGCGTTTCGGAAAGCAGAGCACGCACCTTGGTGAACACCGTCTCCGTTTTATTCATGTTGAGCAGCGACGAGCCGCCCATGATCGCGATATTGACGGAATACAGCCCTGTATTGACAATGATGCCGGCAAGCAGGCTGTCCACACCCATTTTGGTTTGCAAAAAAGCGGTGACAAAGCCGGAGAGCACGCCTGCGCCCATGGCGGCGGGCAGCGCAAGATAGGGGTGCCCCGAAATGGCGACGACTGCGCCCACAACTGCGCCCAGGGTAAAACAGCCGTCGGTGGAAAGGTCGCAGACATTCAGCATGGAATAGCTCAAAAAAAGCGCAAGCACGGTCAGCGAGCTGATCAGCCCGAGCTCAAGGGCGGTTTGAATCAAAGACAGAACAGACGAAAGCTCCATGGTGCCTCCTTTTTCAAATTATTTCAGATCGTCAAAGCTCTCTGCGGTGACGATGGTCTGAAGCTTTGTGCAATAGGGTGCATAGGCGCTCTCCAGCGTTTGCATATCATAGCCGAGCGCCTGTGCAATCTCGGTGTTGACGGTTGCGGTGCCGTTGTCGAAGGTAAGCACGGGGAGCGAAGCGGGGTCCTTCTCCTGCAAAAGCACCTGCGCAATCATATCGGCGGTCTTTTCGCCGAGGTTGGCGTAATCAACGCCGTAGCCGAGGAAGGCGCCGTTGAGCGCGAAGGAATCCGCGCCGGTGAAATGCGGGATGCCTGCATCGCGCAGCATTTCGTAAATGCTCAGTTCCGCGGTCATTACGGTGTTATCGGTGGGGGTAAATACCGCCTCGACGCCGTCTGCAATCAGCGCCTGCGCAGCAAGGGAAATTTCGTCCACGGTTGTGCCCGTGCGCTCAATGATCTCAATGCCCCGGCTTTGCAGAAATTTCTTTGCGGCGGCAATGGGCGTTGCGGAGGAATCCTGCCCGACATTATACAAAAGCCCGACCTTTTTGATTTCGGGGTTTGTGGCAAGGATGAGCTGCATGACGGCATCGGTGTTCAGAAAATCGGAGGTGCCGGTGATGTTGGCGCCCGGTGCCTGCAGGGAATTGACAAGCCCGACGGAAACCGGGTCGGAAACAGCGGCAAACACCACGGGGGTGCCGCTTTCCTCCGTTGCCGACTGCATTGCCATGGCGACGGGCGTTGCAACGGCGACCATCAGATCTACCCGATCCGCCTCGAAATTCGAAATGATTTGGGAGAGCAGGTTGGCATCCGCATTGCAGTTGTCAAGAGAGATATCAAACGTTACATTGTTTTCCGCGGCAAGCGTACCCAGACGTGTTTTGACGGATGCGACGATTTGATTCAGAGAGGCATCGTCAACATAATTGCAGATGCCGATTTTGTAGGTTTTTTTGCCGTCTGTGGCGGGGGCGTTTTCTGCTTTCTTGCCGCAGCCGACAAGGCTGCATATAAAAAGCACGGCGGCGAGCATCAGGGCAAGTGCGGGTTTGGAAAAGCGTTTCATTATTTTGTTCCTTTCTTATTTTGCGGGCTGCTCTTTCCGAAAGAGCGGCGATGGTTTTTCGCGGTTCGGAACAATAAAAAAGCCCCGTCCCGCAACACTGACGTTTGCTGGGACAGGAACAAATCCTGCGGTACCACCCGGCTTGACGAACATTCGCCCACCTTTGCGCATACTGACATATGCAGACCTTTGTTTACGGAGAGCCGCACTCCGTCTTTCATACTCGGAAAACGCACCCGGCGCTTTTCTTTTCCGATCGCCCTCGAAAGCCCATTCCGCTTCGCTGTTTCTGCCGCGCTCCCACCGCCCGCGGCTCTCTTGGAGAAACGATATCGAAAACGTACTCACTCTTTCTCATCGGTTTAGGGCATTATAGCACGAAAGGAGGACCTTGTCAACACTCTTTTTCAAAAAAATTGCTTCGTTGACAAAAATTTTTCGGTTGTGTATAATGGAACCGACGAGAAAAGGAGGAAAAGCGCATGCGGAAGAAACAAATTGTTTCATTGTTTGTGCTCTTTGCTTTGGCAGGGACTTTGCTTTGCTGCGCCCGGGCGGACACGCCGCGGGAAGAAGCGACAACCGCAGAAAAATCACGGCAGGTGCCGCAAAGCCTTGCCGGGCTGGATCTCGGCGGGCGGGAATTCACGCTTTGCGTCGCTTCGGAGGGCTGGGGTTGGAGCGGCGAGGATCTTTGGCGCGCGGAGGACCGCAGTCTTGCGGGCGACCCGATTTATGACGCGGTGATGCAGCGTAATCTTGACCTTTCGGAGCAATACGGGATCGTGATGCAAAAGCCGTGGGGCATCGGGCTGTATGACGGCGCGTTTTCCCGCATTCTGCAGAGCCTGCAAAGCGGGGACGGCGCTTTTGACGCTGTTTCCACCAAGGCGGAAAGCTGTGTGCGCCTTGCCCTCGGCGGATATCTGACCGACCTTGCAGCGCTTGCTTCCGTTCATCCGGAAAATCCATGGTGGGATGAGAAAATGGTGCGCGACTGCACGTTTGGCTCCCATCTTTATTTTCTGGTCGGAGAATACAGCCTGTGCGATAAGGAGGCGACCTATGCCTTTGCGTTTCACAAAGGGCTGTATGATCAATACAAGGACGATCCTGCCTTCGGCGCCGACGGCAGTAGCCTTTATGAAATCGTACAGCGCGGGGAATGGACTTTTGAAAAGATGCTGCAAATGGCAGCTTATATCGGAAACGATCTGGATGGAAACGGCAAATACGATGAAAACGACCGCTACGGGCTTTGCTATGAGCAGACAAATTATGTCGGCTTTCTCGGCGCGGCGGGTATTCGCCTTGCCGGGGTAAACCGCGGTGCGGAGCAGCCGTTTTCCCTGCAGTTTGCAAGCGAAAAGACCTTTTCTCTTTGGCAGCGCCTGACGGAGATGGCGCGGTCAAGCGCAACATTCAATTCACATTTTGAACTGAACGAAAAGCGCTATTCCATGTTTTTCTCGGGACGGATTTTATTCTTTTCCGAATACATAAGAACCATGCTCGGACTGCGCAATGCCGCAGCGGATGTTGCGTTCGGCATTGTGCCGTTTCCGAAATATGACAAAGCGCAGGCAGAGTATATCTCCCCCGTGCACGAATACGGCACAAACTTTTTATGTATTCCCGCGGCAAATCCCGCAGCGGAGGAAACGGGTGCAATTCTGGAGGCGCTGAATTATGAATCTATGCGCACACTTACCCCGGCGTTTACCGAAAAGCTGCTGGTGGGGAATTTAACGCGCGACGAGGAATCGGAGCCGATGCTCTCTCTGATTTTTTCCTCCCGCAGCTATGATTTCGGCTTGATCTGCAATCTCGGCGGATTTCATGAGCCAACGCTGCTGCGGATGTTTAATGCGGCTGATCCGTATATCGCATCGCGCTATGCGGCATATGAGCCGCGCATGCGGGCGGACCTTGAAAAGCTGACGGCTTTGTTTGCGGAATAAAAAAACGGTGCCGCAAGGGAAAAACCCTTCGGCACCGCCGTTTTGTGCTTAGTTTTGTCCGAGAATATCGCGCGCGACAAAGACGCCGCTTGCGGAGGCATGGGAGAGCGAATGGGTGATGCCGCTTCCGTCTCCGATGATATAAAGCCCTTCGTATTTTGTCTGCAGGCGGTCGTCCAGCTCGACCTCCATGTTGTAAAACTTCACCTCAACGCCGTACAGCAGCGTATCGTCGTTGGCGGTGCCGGGGGCGATATGATCCAGCGCATAGATCATTTCGATAATGCCGTCCAGAATGCGCTTTGGCAAAACCAGGCTCAGATCCCCCGGGGTCGCCGCGAGGGTCGGGGCAACCAGGTTTTCTTCAATACGCTTATAATTGCTGCGTCTGCCGCGGATAAGATCGCCGAAGCGCTGCACGATCACGCCGCCGCCAAGCATATTGGAAAGGCGCGCGATGCTTTCGCCGTAGCCGTTGCTGTCCTCAAACGGCTCGGAAAAATGCTTGGAGACAAGCAATGCGAAGTTTGTGTTTTCCGTCTGCATTTTCGGGTCTTCATAGCTGTGCCCGTTGACCGTGACGATGCCGTTTGTGTTTTCGTTGACGACAATGCCATGCGGATTCATGCAGAAGGTGCGGACATTATCCTCAAATTTTTCGGTGCGGTACACGATCTTGCTTTCATACAGCTCATCCGTCAGGTGCGAAAAGACGACGGCGGGCAGCTCAACGCGCACGCCCAGGTCAACGCGGTTGGAATGCGTCGGAATTTTGAGATCGCGGCAAACGGTCTCCATCCATTTGCTGCCGCTGCGGCCGACGGAAATGATGCAATATTTGCAGGAAAACGCTTCTTTTGCTGTTTTTACGGTGAAGCCGTCTTTCTTTGCCTCCACCGATTCAATGGGGGTGTCAAAATAGAAATCAATGTTTTTTTTCAGTTCTGCATACAGATTTTGCAGGACTACATAGTTGATATCGGTTCCGAGATGGCGCACGGAGGCATCCAGAAGATTCAGCTTGTTCTGAATGCAGACCTTTTTGAATCTTGAGCCAGCGGTGGAGTACAGCTTTGTGCCCTTTCCGCCGTATTCCATGTTGATCTGATCGACATAGTACATCAGATCAAGCGCTTTCTTTTTGCCGATATGCTCGTAAAGGGTGCCGCCGAAATTATTGGTGATATTATACTTGCCGTCGGAGAAAGCGCCTGCACCGCCAAAACCGCTCATGATGGAGCAGCTTTTGCAGTTGATGCAGGAGTTGATCTTCTCCCCGTCAATGGGACAGCGGCGCTTTTCCAGCGGATGCCCCGCTTCAAATACGGCGACGCTGCGGCTTGGCTCTTTCTTTTTCAGTTCATAGGCGGAAAAAATGCCGCCCGGGCCGGCGCCCACGATTATGGTGTCGAAATGTTTCATGTGCAAATCAATCCTTTCGGGAGTCAACATGGCGGATCTGCAAAAGCGTTTGTTTTTGCTGCATGCGGCACTGTCCGCCCGCATGTGACCGCAATCGCAAATACCACAATATTATATCACTTTTCTCCCGCTTTTTCAAGAGCAAAAAGCCTCAAAGCGCAAAAACCAGTTAAAAAAGCTGGTAGGAAAAATCGTCTGTTTCAATGCGGTGCAGATTTTTTCCGGCAACGATGATATGCCCGCGAAAAAGAAAACCGGCTGCGTTGAAAGCGCGCATCATTCGCTTGGTCAGCTCATAATCTTCCCCGGAGGGGATGGCGATTCCGTCCGGGTGGTTGTGCGCGCAGAGCACGGAGGTTGCATTATGAATTGCGGCATAGCGGATCATTGCCTGAATATCGACAATGGCATAATCGTTTGCATTTGAGGAAAATTCGAATTTTCCGTTGAGCTGGTTCTGCGCGTTGAAGGTCAGAAGCAGCGCCGCTTCCGTGTGGCGGGCGGTATAATAGTTGATCAAAAAACGGTCGACATTGGCATAATCCACCACCTCAACCGGGTTTTCCGCCTCGCTTTTCCGCACTTCATAGCGCGCGATTGTGGCGGAAAGCAGCGTGAGATAAATCGCGGTGGACTGCCCGATGCCGCCGATTTGCGAGAGAGTGTCCGCATCGGTTTCAAAGATTTTTTCAAAGGAGCCGAAGGTATCGAGCAGCTCGTGTGCCTGCTCGTTGGTATTGCGCCGCGGAATGGCATAATAAAGCAGCATCTCAAGCAGCTCATGATCGGCAAAGCCGTCTGCCCCCGAGGAAAAGAACCGCCGGCGCATCCGCTCTCTGTGATCTTGGTGCACATTTTTCTTTTTTGGATTTTTCGGGTCCTGCGCCATGATGCCGTTTCCCCCTTTTTGCAAAATACCACGAATATTCTACACGAATCCGGAAAAATCGTCAAGGGAATTTTGTGATTTTATACAATTTTCCTTGGGATCCGTCTTTTATTTTTTGCGAAAAAAACAGAGACGATGCGCCTTAAAGCGATTGACAAACGGTGCAAAAAGCAGTATAGTTTTGGTACAGAAAGAAGGAGTGAATTGTTATGTCAAGAAAAGAACTGAAAACGGCTGCAAAGCAGCTTATGGGGAAGAATTATTGGCCGCTGCTCGGCGCAATTTTGGTCGCGGGCGGAATTTTGGCAGCTGCTTCCTATGTCGGCGTGGTCGGCGCGGTTTTTGTCGCTCCCGTTTCGATGGGACTTTTGTGCTATATTGTTTCCATGGCACAGGGGCAGCGCGCAGCATTTTCCACGCTGTTTTCCGAGGGCTTTCGCGGTGAATATTATCTGCGCCGTGTGGGCGGAATTGCCTGGATGTATCTGTTTTCGTTTTTGTGGTCGTTGCTGTTTTTTATCCCGGGCATTGTAAAGAGCTATTCGTATGCGCTTACCCCGTATCTTTTGGCAACGCATCCCGAGATCGGCGCAAAGCAGGCGCTGAAGCTCTCCATGAAGCTGATGAACGGGAAAAAGGGCGAGCTGTTTTTGCTGGATCTGAGCTTCCTCGGCTGGATTCTGCTCAGCGGCCTGACCTGCGGCGTACTCTCGGTCTTTTATGTTTCTCCCTATCAGACGACGACGAAAACGCTTTGGATGCGTCAACTTGTCGCGCAGGCTGAGGCAAACGGCGAGCTGACTGCATAATAAGAAACACGACGGAAAAGGAAGAAGAAGTGAAAAAAGGCATTCTTTTTGATATGGACGGCACCCTGTGGGATTCCGCAAAAACCGTTGCGCAGGCATGGACCGATATTCTGCATCGCGTGGAGGGCATCGACCGCGTTGTGACCGAGGAGCAGATCCGCGGTGTGATGGGGCTTACCATGGATACCATTGCGGATATCCTCTTTCCCGATCTGCCCGAGCGGGAAAAGCTGCTGCGCCGCTGCTGCACCCTGGAAAACGAATACATCGCGCGCGAGGGCGGACAGCTGTACCCCGACCTTGAAAAAACATGGCAGGCGCTGCAGAAAAAAGGATATCATCTTTACATCGTGAGCAACTGCCAGGCAGGCTATATCGAGGCGTTTTTGCAGAAATACGGCTTTGCAAAGTATTTCGAGGATACGGAATGCTTCGGCAATAACGGCCTTTCCAAGGGAGAGAATATTGCGCTGGTCGTGCGCCGCAACGGGCTGGACAGCGCAGCGTATGTCGGCGATATACAAGCCGATTATGATGCGGCAAAGCAGGCGGGCGTTGCATTTTATCATGCTGCCTACGGGTTCGGAACTGTTCGCGAGCCGGTGCCGCGCCTTGGCTGCTTTGCCGATCTTGCAAAGCTTGCATAAACCGTGAAAAAAGAAATTCCCGCTCCCATGCACGGGGGCGGGGATTTTTTTGAAAAAACCTTATGCGATTTCTTCCCGGCGCGGTCGAGAGGCTGCAAGCCCGTTTTTGTGCAGCAAAACGGCGCCGACGAAAAGGGCGCCTTGCCCGACGGTGTTGACGCCTTCGGCAATCCAGTTCATTGCGGCATTGTCAAAATTGCGGGAGGAGAGATAGCCCATGCCAAAATTAAATTGTTCCCCGACCTTTGCGGCAATTCCCACATCGGGGCAAAATTGCACCAGATGTAATTTTTACAGGGGCAATTGGTGTATTTGTAGTGAAATATTTGTGACACTCTGTACATTGATAAAAAGCGATAATTATAAAATAGTGCTTGGGTTTGTTATTACATCAAATATCATTCAGCATTAAAGAAAATACTGTAAATCTTCTCCTGGTTGCAGTTCGGAGAAGCTCTAACCTGGAATTATTAATGAGTGTCAAAACATTTTTTATTTTCATTTCTAATCTCCTTTTCTCGCAAATATCGATCATTTTTCAACCTCAATGCGCAAAAATCAAGGGATAAACCCCTGGTTCTTTAACAAATATCGGCGCCCCGCGACTCTGCGGGGCGCCGATATTTCGGGAAAGGGCGGCGATATATGGTTGCACGGCGCGGGTAAAGTATTCCGGCAAACGGCAAAAGCGTGCAGGCCGTTTTTTACGATACTTCCCGAATACTTAAAAGACGGTAAAACAGAAAATCGTTGTCAATTACCTTTTCGAATTTATACTCCATTTTTCGAACGGTTTCATGCATGCCCAAATCGGGAGCATAGTATGTTTCAACGATTGCGGCCAACTCGGTCTCGGTTTCGCTGATTTGCGGTTTTTTGACCTTTTCGTTTTCATCAAAATCGAGATAATAGGGATCCTCGTTCCAATAGTCCCGCGCATAGCAGACGGTGTATGTGCCGGTTTCGGTGGAGTAGGAATCGGAGGTATTCTCCATGGTCGTGCGGTATGCCGAGAGGTCGCCCGAATGGGAAATCAGATCCGAGGAAATGCGTTCCAGCTCTTTTTCCGGAATGCTCATCAGGGATTTCTCTTCATCGATTTCAACAAAGTCGAGCAAGTCCCGATTGGAAAAGCAGAAGAGAAAACTCAGATATAAGAGGTTGTTCTGCGTAACGGCGTCGCCGCGCTGATACGGCTCGTGAAAATAGCTCACAAAATATTGCAGATAGGAGGTAATATCCGTATGTGCCGTGTCGGTTGTTGCGGAGGATTCCGCCGTTTGCCCGGGCGCGGTTTGTGTCCGGCTGTCGATGGTGTTGGAATCGGATTCCGATGAGGGATTGGAACGGTCGGATATCACAGCGCAGGAGGAAAGAGAAGTCAAAAGCAGGATCAAAGACAGAAAAACACTGATTCTTTTCATGGAAAACCTCCGAAATCTGATTGGTTTTGGGGATTTTGTAAGGAAAGTATACCATAGAAAGCGCGTTTTGTAAAGAGAAAAACGGTTGCGCAGTTTCTTTTCAGAGAGGGCGGGGACCCCGGAGAAAGCGACACGGGAAAAACAAAAAAGAAGGGACGCTTTTCGGAAGAA
>OLQA01001762.1_pt1 | contig 18332 bp, 12 predicted proteins | sample 1673151 | NCBI WGS metagenome assembly OLQA01 (sample SAMEA3136760, study PRJEB25190) | human gut metagenome | biome: human gut; feature: human-associated habitat; material: faeces | place: Austria | collected 2013 | reverse complement strand
CGGAGTTATGACAGCCGCGCCAGCGGAGACCTGTTGTGTTCCCATCGTCAGGGGGGCGTGGCAAATGTGATGAAAGCTGAGTTATATAAATAGGAAGCGTTTGCAGCTTCCTGTTCAAAATCAGATACCATGCGCTGGCAGTTTCGGCTGCCAGCGTATTCATGTGGCTTTGAACAAACACGATGACAAACTTGACAGATTGGAGGAAATATGCTTTATGGAAAAACTTATTACACGAAAAGAAGCAGCAGAAATTTTAGGTATCAGCATTGCAACGCTGGACGCGGCCCGTAACAATGGTCTTATTTCTTATGTGCAATATGTGCAGAATGGCTGTGTGTACTTTACTTCAGCGGGCCTTCAGGAGTATATCGCAAAATGCACCCACAGAGCAAAGCCGGCAGAAAAGAACGCAACTTATCGTAAACCTCGCAGAGCTGGAGTGTGAGCCGGTCCGTATCCTTGTCGAAATCATAATGGTCTGATAAAACATAGATACAGCGCTGGAGTATATTCTTAGGAGGTGGCGGAATTGGCAAAAAGAAAAAGAGCAATTCCACAATACGGTACAGTTACGCTTAACGGCATAGATTATTATAGAACGCGGGTTCAGAACGCAGATGGAAAACTGGTGGCCCTTTATGCGAGAACACCGGAAGAATTATATGATAAAGAGTTGGGAGCATTAGAGCAGATCGACAACGATACATTCTGTCGGAAATCCCCGACGGTTGCAGACTACTGTGAAAAATGGCTTTTGATGCAGTCGGTTCATGTGAGGGCAACCACGCTGATAGATTATACATCAAAGGTCAGACGGCACATTATAAAAGAACTGGGACAGATGCGGATGGCAGATGTGACACTGGATGACATTCAGCTTGCACTTGTTCCTGTTTCCGAGAAATCCGCTTCAGTATATAAGTCAGTGGTTATCCTGTATGCACGAGAATAAAAATTAGAATCTGATGTGTAGAAAAATCGCAGTATTAAGCCAAAAACCAGGCTGAAAGCGAAGAAATGACCAGATGTTTGGCAGGGTCAGCACCAAGTCCTTGAAGTTCTGCAAGCGCTAATCTCACTTACCCAAGAGATAATCATCCGCAAGGATTTTTCTCGAGGGACGCAAAAGCGAATCTTTCAAACATTTCCCCGCAGACAAGGCATACGCCGTATGCCCCGTCTGCGGGTTTTTGTTTTAAAACAAGCATCACCCCCGCTCCGCACAAAACGGAACGGGGATGATGCTATTTATAATTCTATTTTACTCCGCAATTTCTGCGCTCAGCAGGTCTAAAATCGCGTCTTCCGCGTTCCAGAAGTACGCGGCTTCACCGAGAAGCACCGTGATGCCCGTGCGGTCAAAATAGGTGCGCACGCCGTCTGCCATGCCGCAGCAGGCGACCGTTTTGCTTTGCTTTTGCAGGCTTTCACACAGCTCCAAAACGGCCTGCGCGTCGGAAACGTCAATGTTCGGCATGCCGCGCAGGGAGAAGATCACATGGTCGTAGGCGGGCATTTCCGCCATGCGGCGGTTGAATTCATCCACCGCGCCGAAGAACAGCGAGCCTGTCACGTACACAACGCCGGTCGTCTCCAGCACCGGCGGCTTGCCTTCCACCGTGCGCAGCTTATTCGCGTCAATGTCGGAGAAGCTTACGCCAATCTGGCTGGATTTTGCAATGTATAAAATCGCAGAGTACGCAACACCGAGCAAAATCGCGACCGTCAGGTCAAAGATCACCGTCGCGAGCATCGTGATGAGGAACTGGCTGATGCCGGATTTTAGCTTGTGGCTGAAAATGTAGCGGATGCCGCCCCAGTCGTTCATGCGCCACGCCGTTACCATCAAAACGCCGGCAAGCGCCGCAAGCGGCAGGCGCGCCATCACGCCGCCGAGCAGAAACATGGAGGCGAGCAGGAAAACGGAGTGGAACACGCTCGCAAGGCGCGTCTGCTGGCCGGATTTCACCGCTACGCTCGTGCGCGCAATGGCTGCCGTAGCCGGCACACCGCCGAAAAGCGGCAGCAGAATGTTGCCTACGCCCTGCGCGATGAGCTCTTGGTCGGCGTTGAACGGCTCGTTTTTCATGCGGGAAGCCGAAGCACCGCACAAAAGGCTTTCAATCATGCCGAGCGCTGCAATCGTCACAATGGGCGAGATGAGGTTTTTCAGTATGTCAAGGTTCAGGCTGCCGAGGTCAAGGCGGTCAGCGAGCATCAGCGTGCGCGGAATGTCGCCCACCGTCGCAATGGAATCCATACGGAATAGGGCGGAAACGACCGTTGCCAAAATGATGCCCACAAGCGAGCCCGGCACGCGTGCGCCCCACTTTTTCGGCCAGACAATCATCACGACAACGACAAGCAGACCAATCAGCACCGCTTGGAGGTTCGGATGAAAGCCGAGGCGCGCGTAAGACGCGATTTTTGCCAAATTCGAGCTGCCCTCGGACGCAGTGCCGAAGAAATTATCGATTTGCCCCATCGCGATAATAATCGCAATGCCGGATGTAAAGCCCATGATGACGGGCATCGGGATGAAGCTGATGAGCCGCCCAAGCTTAAAAATACCGGCTAAAAGCAGCAGTGCGCCCGCCGCAAAGCACGCGAAAAACACGCCCTGCAAGCCGTAAGACGCCACAATGCCCACCAAAACGGCGCTCATCGCGCCTGTGGGGCCGGAAATCTGGAACGAAGCGCCGCCGAGTACCGCAATGACAACGCCCGCAATAATTGCCGTAACAAGACCCGCAGCTGCCGTAGCGCCGGAAGATACGCCGAACGCCAGCGCAAGGGGCAGCGCCACCGCGCAAACAGTCAGGCCCGCCATGATGTCTTTCATCAGCTTGGCGGTGTTGTAGCCCGAAAACTCCTGTTTCAGGCTCGCTAAATAGTCTTTTATCATGTTTCCCTCCAATAAATTGATTTTTCCGCATAATTTGCCGCTTTTTTACCGCAGCCTATTAACTATACCATTAGGAGCCGCTTTAATGCAAGGAAAAAGATACGCCGTTTTCTCGCGCTTTTCTGTGCATACAGCCCGCGTGACACACCTTATAAAAATCTTTACTTTTTATAGGAAATACGCTATACTTTGTACAAAAGCAAATGCGAAAATTCCTTGTTTTAATCCAAACAAAGAGGTATGAAAATGAACGTAAAAAAAACGGAAAGAGACGGCATTGTCCGCGCCTATCCCGAAAACGGCAAGCCGCTCGCGTGGTCTGCGTCGTCCGGCGTAGAGCTCATCGAAAAAGACGGCCTGTATTTTAAAGATTTGGAGAAGACCGGCGAGCTTCTCCCGTATGAAGATTGGCGTTTGCCCGTTGAGGAGCGCGCCGCAGACCTTGCTTCCCGTCTAACAACAGAGGAGATTGCGGGCCTCATGCTCTATTCGCCGCACCAAGCGGTGCCGCCCATGGCGTTCGGCCCGTTCGGCGGTACATATAACGGCCAAAAGTACGCGGAAGCAAATATCCCTGCGTATACGCTTACCGACCAGCAGAAGGAATTCATGAACAAAGAGCACATCCGCCACGTCCTCATGATTACGGTAGAAGACGCGAAGACTGCCGCAAAGTGGAACAATGAGCTGCAAAAGCTTGCCGAAAGCATGCCGCACGGCATCCCGGTGAACATTTCCTCCGACCCGCGCAACGGTGCGCGCGGCAGCGGCAGCGTAGAGTTTAAAACCGCCGGCAGTGACGTCAGCAAGTGGCCGGAGGGTGTCGGTTTTGCCGCGTGCTTTGACCCCGAGGTTGTTCGCCGGTTCGCGGAGGATGCGTCGAAAGAATACCGTGCGCTCGGCATCACCACGGCGCTCGGCCCGCAGATTGACCTTTGCACCGAGCCGCGCTGGATGCGCTTTGTCGATACGCTCGGTGAAAATCTTGAAATGACAAAGAAAATGGTCAAGGCGTACTGCGACGGTATGCAGACCACCAAGAATTCCGAAAACGGCTGGGGATATGACAGCGTAAACACCATGGTCAAGCACTGGCCGGGCGGCGGCACGGGTGAGGCCGGCCGCGATGCACACTATGCCTACGGCAAATACGCGGTTTACCCGGGCAATAATTCCGAAGAACACAGGAAACCGTTTACGGAAGCGGCGTTTAAATTAGACGGTCCCACCGAAAGCGCCTCTGCCGTCATGCCGTACTACACGGTTTCTTGGGGCCTCGACACCAAAAACGGCAAAAACGTCGGCAACTCGTACAGCGAGTATCTCATCAAAGATCTCCTGCGCGAAAAATACGGCTTTAAGGGTGTCGTTTGCACAGACTGGGGTATCACGCAAGATCCCGCACCCATTATGGATACGTTTGCAAGCCGCTGCTTTAATATGGAAAACATGACCGAGGGCGAGCGCTGCTTCGTCGCCATCATGAACGGCGTAGACCAGTTCGGCGGCAACGCAGAGATTGCGCCCATCATGGAAGCGTATCGAATCGGCTGCGAAAAGGTCGGCGAAGAAGCCATGCGCGCCAGAATGGAGCGCTCCGCTGCGCGTCTGCTCAAAAATATTTTCCGGTGCGGCCTGTTCGAGAACCCGTATCTCGATCCCGAAGAGTCCGCCAAGATTGTCGGCAACGCGGAATTCTGCGCCCACGGCTATGACGCACAACGCAAATCTGTCGTCTTATTAAAGAATCGCAATCACTGTCTGCCGCTCCAAAAGGGTATCAAAATCTACGTGCCGCAGCGCAAGCTCCGCACCATGAAGGGCTTCATGCGCAACGATATTCCCGCCCACACGGAAGACCCCGTGACGGACGAGGTGATTTCGAAATACGGCGTGCGCGTCCATACGCCCGAGGAAGCGGACGTGGCGCTTGTCTTTGTGGAAAGCCCTGCGTGCAACGCGTATTCTACGGAAGACGTCGCAAACGGCGGCAACGGCTACCTGCCCATCACACTCCAGTACCGCCCCTATACGGCGGTGAATGCGCGCGAAGTGAGCATTGCGGGCGGCGATTTCCGCGAGGATTTCACGAACCGCAGCTACCGCGGCAAAACGAACATTGCCTATAATGAATGCGACCTGGATAACATCCTAAACTGTCGCGAGGCGATGGGAGACAAGCCCGTCATTGTCTGCGCAGCGATCAACAACCCAATGGTCATGCACGAGTTTGAGCGTGAAGCGGACGGCATCGTCGTCGAGTTCGGTGTTTCCCGCGCCGCGGTGCTCGACGTCGTCTTCGGCGATTACGATCCCACCGGCCGTCTGCCTGTGCAGATGCCGAAGGACATGGACACCGTGGAAAAGCATTGCGAAGACGTTCCGTTTGACCTTGAAGTGCACGTGGATGAATTCGGCCACGCCTACGACTACGGCTTCGGCATGAATTATGAAGGCGTCATCGAGAAATAAGGAGTGACATCTAATGAATACAGTAGAAAAATGGGGGCTTTTTGAAGTTTCCCTCAAGGGTCCGTCTGCGGGCAACCCGTTTACGGAGCAGTCCGTTTCCGCCACGTTCCGCAGCAAAAACGAAATCGTCACGGTAGACGGCTTCTATGACGGCGACGGCGTTTATAAAGTGCGTTTCATGCCCTCTTTTACGGGCGATTACGTCTATGAAACGGTCGGCAGCTTCCCGGAAGCGGAGTCTGCCGGCGATTTCACCGTAACGGAGCCGACCGGCAATAACCACGGCCCGGTGCGTATTGCGAACACGTACCATTTCGCCTATGAAGACACCACGCCGTACTATTCCGTCGGCACCACGTGCTACGCGTGGGCGCACCAGCCGGAAGAAGTGCACAAGCAAACGCTCGAGGAGCTTGATAAGGGCTACTTCAACAAAATGCGTTTCTGCGTCTTTCCGAAGCACTACATCCACAATTTCCGCGACCCGGAGACCTTTCCGTATGAAGGTACCCCGGTCGATAATTCAAACCTCACCGAAGAAAACTTCTCGTATTCCGTCGATTTTTCCGGCAACAACTGGGATTTTACGCGTTTTAACCCCGAGCATTTTCGCCGCATGGAGCGCTGCATCGTAGAATTGCAGGAGCGCGGCATCGAGGCCGACATCATCGTTATGCACCCCTACGACCGCTGGGGCTTCTCCGTCATGAACCGCGAGCAGGACGACCTCTACTGGAACTACGTCATCGCGCGCTTCTCCGCCTACCGCAACGTGTGGTGGAGCCTTGCAAACGAATACGACCTCATGCGCGCCAAGAAGCTTGAGGACTGGGAGCACTACGCAGACCTGCTCTGCAAAAAAGATCCGTACAACCACATGCGTTCCATCCACAACTGCATACCGTTCTACGACCACACCCGTCCGTGGATTACGCATTGCAGCTTGCAGCGCCAGGATCTCTACCGTCACGTGGAATACACCACCGATTACCGCACGCGCTACCAAAAGCCTATCGTGTGGGATGAGATTGCCTACGAAGGCAATATCGATATGGGCTGGGGCAATATCTCCGGGCAGGAGCTCACCCGCCGCTTCTGGGAAGCTTTCATGCGCGGCGGCTATGCAGGCCACGGCGAGACCTTCATGAACCCCGAAGACATCTTGTGGTGGAGCCACGGCGGCAAGCTGCACGGCGAAAGCCCCGCGCGCATCCGCTTCCTGCATGAAATTCTCACGCAGACGCCCGGTCTCGGCTTAAAGCAAGGCACCGGCGCCTTTGATGAGACCGTCGCCGTGCCGGATGAGATGATCCCCGTCACCGGCTACGAGATTCATTACTACGGCTTCGGCCGCCCGAGCTTCCGAAATTTCGTAAAGCCCGCGGGCGAAAACTGGCGCGTGGAGATCATCGATACGTGGAACATGACCATCACCGATGTCGGCGTGCACAGCGGCAAGTTCCGCATTGCGCTGCCGGGCCACGAGTACATGGCCGTGCGCCTCACGCGCGTGTAAACATTCATAAAGCATATAAATTTAAATAAACCGTAAAAGAGGGCACCCGCAGCGCTGCGCGGTGTCCTCTTCACTTGACAGAATCTTTCCCGCGCCGTACAATAAACCCAAGATAACAAAGAAATATTCCGAAAGGATGACTATATTTTGGCGAATAAAAGAAAACGCCCCGCTGCTATGCGCGAGGAAGAGCGGCAGGCACAGCGCGCAGCCGCCCGTGCGGAGCGACGCACAAGGCGAGCCGCAGAGCAGGCCGCACAGAATGTCCCGCAGAAGGCGGAAGCCCCGAAAGCGCCGCGAAAAGCAGGCGTGCCTCATAAAAAGAAGAAGATCAACAAGTTCCGCGTGGCGGTTGTCTGCACCGCCGCTGTGCTCGTGGCGCTCGTTGCCCTCGGCGTGGCCAGCGCTGCCGGTGTGCGCACACCCATCAGCAGTATCGCCGCAGACGGCGAACCGGAGTTCTTCTCCACCGTAAAACCGCAGGCCAGCGCTGCACCGGCAGAAAACACCGCTTCCGCTGCGCCTACGCCGTCTTCCGCTTTCGACGGCGCGCTTTTCATCGGCGACAGCATGACGACGTGCCTGAAAAACTACGTCACGGACGGCGCAGGCAGCACCACCGCTTTGAGCGACGCGGAATTCATGACCCGCAGCGATTATTCGTGGGACGAAGCGCAGGACGAACTAAACGGTGGTGAGGGCGGCCTGTGGCTCGACGATGACACCGCTCTCACCGTCACGGAAGCCATCGACCGTTTCTCCGCGACGAAGCTTTACATTCAGCTCGGCAAGGAAGACCTCACGTATAACGACGTCTCCGACGTCACGACCACTGCGCAGGCGGTTATTTCCGCGCTGCAAACGAAGTACCCGAACCTTGAAATTACCGTGCAGGCCGTTACGCCCATGCTGGAGTGGATTGATTATCAGGGGCTCAGCAGCGGCACCATCGCGCAGTATAACGAAGCGATGCAGACCTATTGCACGGGCAAAAAGAACCTGAAGTTCTTAAACATCGCCGCATTCTGTACAGAGGGCTACCTTCCCGCGGAGTATTGCGCGGACCCCGAGGGCTTGTGCATCCACTTAAACGACGAGGGCTGCGCCATTTGGGCAGATTATCTCCTCGGCAACAAAACGCCGGAGCCGTCGTCCACCCCCACGCTGACCCCCGATTCGAACGGCGACAGCACCGATAACACCGATACAACGGACACCGCCGGCGACACCTACACGGACGATTCCGGCGATTATACGGACAACACAGGGGATTACACCGATGATACGGGCGACTATACCGACGACACCGGTGATTACACAGAAGAATAACCTACAAAATATGGTATGCAAAATGTTTGGCATACCATATTTTGCTTTTCTCAAAACTTTTTGAAATTTTTTTGAAAAAAGGCTTGCAATTTAGAAAGAGGTGTGGTATCATAACAAAGCCGTCAGATGAGACGGCAAACAGAATAGTTGGTGTTGATTACAACGAGGGTCCACCTGTTCCCATACCGAACACAGAAGTTAAGCTCGTTTGTGCTGAAAATACTCGGCTGGCAACGGCCCGGGACGATAGGTTGGCGCCAACACTTAGAAGAATCACAGAAATGTGGTTCTTTTTTATTTTTCAAAAGCTATAAGCTCCCTCTGTCAGAGGGACTTTTTTCATTTACGCTTGCTTTTAGCTGTCCGCGCAGAAAGCTTGAGCAAAACTTTATTCCTTCAACAGGTTTTACTTCACGACTTACCATATTCAGCAAAACAACGGGAAAAAACGTTTTCCGCGGAAACATAGTGCCAAGGAATATTGACATATTCGTGAATTTATTGTAAAATTTTTTGGAGTCCTGCTTTTTCCCAATCACGGGAAAAACGATAGATAAATGGAGGGGCGGAGACCGGCACTTTCCTGTGTGGCCGCACGCGTACCTCGAAGAAAGGTAAGTGTTCAAAAAGTGGAAAAAACCCTGATTTGTCTGGGCATCGCTCTGGTCGTCGGTCTGCTGATGTCCCGCTTGGCAAAGCTCGTACATCTGCCTGCGGTCACGGCGTACCTCGTCGGCGGTCTGCTCATCGGTCCGTTCTGTCTCGGCGCGCTGAACATTCCGTACATCGGCTTCAATTCTCTGGAGCAGGTGGAGGGTCTCAGCGTCATCACGCAGACGGCGCTCGGCTTCATCGCGTTCGCTATCGGCAACGAGTTCCGCGTCTCACAGCTCAAAACGATGGGTAAGCAGGCCATCACCGTCGGCATTCTGCAGGCGGTCATCACGACTATTGTGGTCGATATCGCCCTCATTGTCCTGCATCTCATCAATCCTGCCCTCCTTTCGCTGCCCTCTGCCATCACCCTCGGTGCCATTGCCGCGGCTACGGCCCCGGCGGCTACGCTCATGGTCGTGCGCCAGTATAAGGCAGACGGCCCGCTCACAAAGCTCCTGCTCATGGTCGTTGCCATCGATGACGCCGTGGGCCTCGTGCTGTTCTCCGTGTCCTTCGGCATCGCCGGCGCGCTCGAAATGGGCAGCATCAGTGTTGTCAGCGTCATTTTAGAGCCCATCATCGAGATCGTGATTTCCCTCGTGCTCGGCGCACTTTCCGGCCTTGCGCTCAACTGGTTAGAGACCTATTTCCACTCCCGCAGTAAGCGTTTGTCCCTCACGGTAGCCTTCGTGCTTCTCATGGTTGGTATCTCCTCTATGGAATTTGAGCTCGGCGGCGTGAAGATCGGTTTCTCTCTGCTGCTCGTCTGCATGATGACCGGTACGGTCTTCTGCAATGTGTGCAGCGCTTCCGAAGAGCTGATGAGCCGTCTGGATCGCTGGACAGGCCCCATCAACATTTTGTTCTTCGTGCTTTCCGGCGCGGAGCTCGATTTGAATATTTTAAGCAACCCGCTCGTGCTGCTCATCGGCATCATTTACATCGTCTTCCGTTCGCTCGGTAAGATCTCCGGCTCTTACATCAGCTGCGCCATGACAAAGTGCAGTGACCACATCAAAAAGCATCTCGGCATCACGCTTCTGCCGCAGGCCGGCGTGGCGCTCGGCATGGCGCTCACCGCTACGTCCCTTGCAGACGGCAGCATCGTGCGCAACGTCGTGCTGTTCTCCGTGCTGGTGTATGAGCTCATCGGCCCGTCTCTCACAAAGCGTTCCCTGCTTGCCGCAGGCGAAATCAAGCCCGAGGGCAAGACCAGCGCCCGCGAGGAGAACAAACCTGTAAAGCCCATTACCCTCAAGTAATTTCATAGAATACAAAACGCAGGAAGGCAAAGTGCTTTCCTGCGTTTTTTTCATGCCCGATTTCATCTTGAAAACAGGGAACAAATGTGCTATTATGGTGAAAAGAAATTCTTAGGGGGCGTTTTGAGTGCGCGTTGTGATTGCGATGGATTCGTTTAAAGGCAGTTTGTCTTCCATAGAGGCAGGCAAGGCCGTGGCAGAGGGCGTACGCCGCGCAGACGGCACAATCGAGTGCGTGGTGTGCCCTGTGGCGGACGGCGGCGAAGGCACGTCTGCAGCGCTCACAGAGGGCCTGCACGGCGAAACGGTGCACGTGCGGGTCACGGGCCCGCTCGGTGAGAAGGTCACGGCGGAATACGGCGTCAAAGGCGACCTCGCCATATTGGAAATGGCACAGGCAGCGGGCCTGCCGCTCGTACCCCAAGATAAGCGGAACCCCATGAAAACCACCACCTACGGCGTGGGCGAAATGCTGCGCGATGCAATAAATCGCGGCTGTAAGCGGTTTATCCTCGGCATCGGCGGCAGCGCAACAAATGACGGCGGCGCAGGCATGCTGCAAGCCCTCGGGTTCGATCTTTTGGATAAGGACGGCAACCCCGTTCCGTTCGGTGCAGAGGGGCTGCGCGTGCTCGCGAAAATCGAGAACAAAAATGCCCTGCCTGCGCTCAAAAACTGCGTTATCCGCGCGGCGTGCGACGTCACAAACCCGCTGTGCGGCGAAAACGGGTGCAGTGCCGTCTTTGGCCCGCAAAAGGGTGCTACGCCCGAAATGATTCGCGAAATGGACGGCTATATGCGAAATTACGCCGCATTGACGAAAGAACTGTATCCCGAAAGCAATCTTGATACCCCCGGCGCAGGCGCGGCGGGCGGCCTCGGCTTCGCACTCGGCGTGTTCCTGCACGCAGAGCTTATGCCCGGCATTGAGATCGTCATGGAGGAAACGCGCTTAGAGGAAAAAATCAAAAATGCCGATTTCGTCGTGACGGGTGAGGGCAGATTGGACGCCCAAACCGCCATGGGCAAAGCGCCCGTGGGCGTGGCGAAGCTTGCTAAGAAGTATCACAAGCCCGTCATCGCGTTTGCGGGCGGTATTGAAAAGGGCGCGGAAGCGTGCAACAAAGCCGGCATCACGGCGTTTTTCCCCGCCGTGCGCGGCGTGACGACATTAGAAGAAGCCATGCGCCCCGAAACCGCGGCGGAAAACCTCGCCGAAAGCGCAGAGCAGGTCTTTCGGCTTCTTACCCTGCGATAAGGAGGTACGGTATGCACGATATTTGGAACCCGTGGCACGGGTGCGTGAAGTGCAGCGAGGGCTGCGCACACTGCTATATGTATTTTCTCGACAGTCAGCGCGGGCATAACGGCGCGGAAATTTACCGCACAAAAACGGGCTTTCACTATCCCTTGAGCCGCGACCGCGTAGGCAATTACAAAGTAAAAAGCGGCGAGCAGCTGCGCGTGTGCATGACGTCCGATTTCTTTTTGGAGCAGGCCGATCCGTGGCGGCGTGAAGCGTGGGAGATCATGGATCAGCGGCGGGACGTCTCGTTTTTTCTGCTCACAAAGCGCCCGGAGCGCGTAGAAAAATGTTTGCCGTATAACTGGGGTGACGGTTGGGAGCACATCTTTTTCAACGTCACGTGCGAAAACCAGCGCCGCGCGGACGAGCGCATCCCCATGCTGCACAGCCTGCCGTTTAAGCACAAGGGCATCATGACAGCGCCCTTGCTCGGCCCCATAGAGATTGAAAAATACCTCGCGATGGGGCAGATTGAGCAGGTTATCTGCGGCGGCGAAAACTACGACGGCGCGCGTCCGTGCGATTACGACTGGGTGCGCTCGCTGCACAGGCAGTGCGCAAACCAAAACGTCACGTTCTGCTTCATCGAGACGGGCACAAACTTCATCAAGGACGGTCGGCGGTACTTCCTGCCGAATAAGCGCGTGCAAAGCGAAATGGCGTATAAATCCGGCATATCGTATCAGGGCAAGCCGATGAAATTCAAGCTCGAAGACGATTACGGCCTGTTCGACGCCGGGCGAAAATACGAAAAATACTTCGGCCCCCAGTGCGAAAAATGCGGCAGCCGCATGATCTGCAACGGCTGCGCAAGGTGCGGTAAATGCACTGTGCTGGAGGGGAAATGAAAATAGACCGCTGTATGTGCGTAATGCAAATCATACAGCGGTCTTTTAATTTTCTAAAAAGCTATCGCTTTTTCGGGCCCCCCTTTTAATAGGGTTCCCCTGATTTTTGGTAGGCAAAAGAGTTTCGTCGTCTGCGGACGACGACCAAAGGTTTCACTTTTGGAAACGGACAAGCTTTTGAAAAAGTTTGAGCAAAACTTTTAACCCACGTTGACGGTCACTTTGTTCTTTCCGTCTTCTTCCGTCCCGTAAAAATCGAAACGCCGAAGATGACGAAAAGCAGCAGCACCGCAAAGCACATCCAGCTCACAAACATCGCCGTGCTCTTGCCGCTGAACATATCGTAGTAGCCTTTCAGGTAAATGATGACCACAATCAGAGGCAGAATGTACTGCATGTAAAGGCGGATCCAGTGCGGGAACTTAATGCCCTCGCCTTCGTTCGCTTCCTTGAGGAAATTCTCAAAGCCCCAACCGTTTTTGCGCACGCAGAACAGTACGAACACAAGGCTGCCCAGCGGCAGCAGATTGGAAGAAACAAGGAAGTCTTCCATATCCATAATGTTGCTGCCCTCACCCAGCGGCTGAATGCCGGAAAGCACATTAAAGCCGAGAATCGCCGGCAGGGAAAGCACCGTGATCAGCACAAAGTTCACGCCCACAGCCTTTTTGCGGCTCCAACCGCCGATATCCATGAAGAATGCGAGAATCTCCTCGAACACCGCAATGATGGTCGAAAGCGCCGCAAACGACATGAAGATGAAGAACAGCGTGCCCCAAATTCTGCCGCCCGCCATATTGTTGAAGAGCGTCGGCAGCGTGATGAACAGCAGCGACGGACCCGAGCCCGGCTCCACCCCGTAGGCAAAGCACACCGGGATAATGATGAAACCCGCCATCAGCGCAACAAACGTGTCCAGCAGCACAATGTTCACCGCTTCGCCCGTAATGCGTTTTTTGCGGTCCAGATAGCTGCCGAAGATCTCCATGGAGCCGATACCGATGGAAAGCGTGAAGAACGCCTGCGACATTGCCGCAAACACCGCGTTGCCGAAGCCTTTCTTTGCCACTTCACCGAAGTCCGGCACAAGGTAGAACTTGATGCCTGCCGCGGCATTCGGCAAAAATGCGGAGTTCACAGCCAGTGCAATCATCAAAAGCAGCAGGGCAATCATCATAACTTTCGTCACTTTCTCAATGCCCTTTTCCAGGCCAAAGCCGCATGCACCAAACGAAATAACAATGGCGACAATCGCCCAGAACGTCAGCGTGCCCGGATTTGTCAGCATATCGCCGAACACGCCCTCTACCGCCTTGCCGTCCAAGCCGACAAACGTACCGGTTGCCTCCATAAATGCGTATTTCAGCATCCAGCCGCCCACCATGGTGTAGAACATCATCAGCAAAAAGCTGCCGAGAATGCTGATCCACTTCATGCGATGCCATTTCGTGCCCTTCGGTTCCAGTGTATCGAGCGCTTTGCCCATGCCCATGCGGCTGCCGCGGCCCACGGTGAATTCGCACACCATAATGGGCAGACCCAGCGCCACAAGGAACACAAGATACATCAGGATGAATGCCGCGCCGCCGTATATGCCGGTAATGTACGGGAATTTCCACACATTGCCGATGCCGATGGCGCACCCGGCCGAAACTAAAATAAATCCCAACCGAGAACCGAATTTTTCTCTTTCTTTCATACGTTTTCCTCCCAAATTTTTTCCCCTGTATATTTTAAAGAACGCATTTTTGCGTTCTAATCGGGCGAGGTTATGTGCGGAAAGCGTTTCTTTGCCGCACAACTTCATAGAACATCACGGTCGCCGCAATATTCCTCACTGCATGTTTTTCAGCATGGTTACTGCATCCCGCACGTATTCCGAGAGCGTCTTGTCCTGTACGCCCACTACGCTTACGGAGCAGCGGTTGACGGGAATCAGGATTTTCTTAGCAACGCATTCGGAAATGGCCGCCGCCATTTTCGGCGTGATCTCGCCCCAAAGCGCGTTCGCTAAAATAATGCCGATGGGTCCCACGATGACGTCTGCCCACGTGCAGTTTACCACAACGGGGTTTTCGCCCGTGGCGGCAGCGTCCGCACCGGCGCGCAGCATGGCGCTTGTGGCAAGGCTGTTCGTGCCCACGGCAACGACTTCCGCGTCCGGCATGTTCTTTTTGATCTGGTCGGTCAGTGCCGCACCCATTTTGCCGCCCTGACCGTCAATCACGAGTATTTTCATCAAAATCAACCCTCCGTAGGTTCGTTTGTGTCGCCGTCCAAAACGGCGGAAACGGGAAGTTCGCCGTACATCAGCGATGTGCAGTTGATCTGCATATCGCCCACGGTGACGGGCTTGCCGTCCGAATACACCTCAAGATTAGAAAGCGTCATGCCCGCAGCTTCATAAAATGCACGGAACGTCTTTGCAATGGCTTCCAGAGAAGACGTGGAGCTGGCGGAGTCTAAATATTCCTGCAAAGCGCCGGAAAACTGCAAACGCACCTCCAGCATTTCGCCGCTCTTCATCGTGGAGACAACCTCGCCGTCTTTAATGTAGTCGAGCGCGTCCAGCGTCACATCCTCCGGAAATGCGCCCTTTTCCGCCATTTTCTGCACGAGCACCGCACCGTCTGCGGGCAGGCTCTTATAGCTGTACTGGTCAAGGCCGCTGTCGCTCGGCACAAAAATCGAAAGCGACATGTTCACGGCTTCGCGCGTGTTTTCGGAAGCGGACGGCTCCGGAGTCAGCGTCACGTGGCCCACTTCGCTCTCTGCGGCGGACGAGGCCGGCGTGTCGCTTTCTAAAATCACGTCCGGCGTGCGCACGTATTTCGTGCCGAACCACCCCGCGCGTACGGCGACAACGCACAATAAACAGATTACGATGACGCCTACGGCCGCAAACGGCATGGCGCGGTCTACATTGCGCTTCAGACGCTTTGCGCGGCTGTTCGCGGTAAAATGCGGGTCTTTCGATTCATTCAAAACAGAATAATACACGCGGTGCAGAAGATCGTCCGGCGTTTCCAGGGTTTCTACCCATTCGCGCAGGTCGTCCTCGCTCATGTTCGCGGCTTTTTTGGCTTTTTCCAGCTGATTTTGCACGGCAGAAGCGGATTTTCCGGTCACGCGGCCGATAAAGCGCGTGTTGTCACCTGCGCTGTAGTGCAGCGCCACCGCCGTCAGCAGCGTGTAATGCAGGCGTAAAATGTCGCAGAGCTCTTTCGGCGTTTCAAACGGCATGTCTTTTGAACGCTGTGCAATCTGCTCGTCCGTCAGCTTTTTTCGAATTTTCTGTGCATAATAGTCCATGCAGGTCTTGTGCGTTGTGCGCAGCACCCAAAGGCGCTCCTCGCTTTCGCTTTTAAAGGTTTGCGTGTCTAAAAAGTATTGCATAAATACATCGGAAAGCAGCGTAAGCGTCTCTTTGCCGCTTTTTGTGTGCATATAACAGATGCGGAACGCATCATCGCCAAAGCGCATCACGGCGCTTTGCAGGGCGGTTTCACTTCTTGTCTGTGGTTTTGCCATTTGCATCGTTTCCTTTCTCTGAGATGAGTTTGCGGCGGCGACGTTCTGTTTTCAGGTCGGAAACATCGCGGTTGATGCCGCTGTGCTGCAGCCACATGGCGATCTCGCCGCCGATGAGCAAAATAAACATGCAGGCGTACAGCCATACCATTAAAATGACCAAAGCGGCAAGGCTGCCGTAGATGGTGGCGTAGTTTGCGAAGTTCTCCACGAAAACGGAGAAGAAAAACGAGAATAAGACCCACCCGGCAGAAGCCAGCGCTGCGCCGAAAAACGCGTTGCGCAGGGATACCTGCTTGCGCGGAATGGCAATGAACATCAACCAGAAGAAGAACAGCAGCAGGACATAGGACATGATGGGCTTAAAGCGGTTGATGAGCGTCGGGAACGCCGGCGGCATCACCGTGATGAGCCATTCATACAGCATGTCGCCGAAGACCATCAGGCCCATGCTGACAAGCAGCGTCATGACGAACACGACCGTGTATAAAATGGCTAAAATACGCATAAAAATATAGTTGTGGTTTTTGGAAACGTCAAAAACGGAGTAAAGCCCCTTGATCAGTGCCACCATAGCCGTGGAAGCGGACCAAACGCAGGTGATAGCCGTCATGGAAATGAGCGTCTGCGGCGCGTGCACCTCTTGAAATAAGTAACTGACAACTTCTTCCACCGGTGGCGGGAGCATTTGAACGAATGCCACGAGAAGCGAGGTGTCTTCAAACCGAATGACCTGCAAAAGAGCCAAAATCAGCATGAGGAACGGAATGAACGAAATGAGGATCCAGAACGAAACCTGCGCCGCGTAGGAGTCGATGGCGTCGTTATTCAGTTTTTCATAAAACCAGCCGAAGTGCTTTTTCAGCAGAATTTTCACAGCGCTTTCTCCCTTCTCACGCTTTCCTTACGTCTTATCGCGCAATTTGAGAACAGTATAACACAGAAATATAGAATTTTCCAGTGAAAAAGCACTTGACAAAAGAAAAAATGTGTATTATAATAAACTACGCTACATTATAGAGCAGATATGGCGGCATAGCTCAGTTGGCTAGAGCATTCGGTTCATACCCGAAGTGTCGATGGTTCGAATCCATTTGCCGCTACCATCTGGCCCGGTGGTCAAGCGGTTAAGACACCGCCCTTTCACGGCGGTAACACGAGTTCGATTCTCGTCCGGGTCACCAGAAAAAAGAGCCTTGTCAAAAAGACAAGGCTCTTTTTTCAACGAAATAAATCCCTTCGGAATTTGTGAAATTGCCCTTCGGGCAGTGAAATGTTGCTGCGCAACGTGAAATACCTGTGGTGTGTGAACCGCGCTGCAGCGCGTAGGGATTTATTTCATTTCAATTGATGCGTAGCATCAAATTTCACATTTCGCGGCGCGAAATATGTCACTTAAAAATGTCGAATCTTGTCAAATAAAACACGCCGTCTGCGAACCGAAAGCGGTTCGCGGACGGCGCTTTAAAATTTATTTATAAATTACACAAATAATCATTCAAAGTCGTGGGTGTAAATTTCGCTGCCGTCGCCGTTCAAGTAAACGAGGCGGACGTGCACGCCGGAGAGGCCTACTTCGCTTTCGAGCGTATCGGCGATATCCTCAAAGGTAGAAGCATTTTCTTCGCAGCCTTCTTTTAAAGCATCGAGCACGGACTGCTTTATGTCTTCGTCGGAGAGGTCGTATTCATCTGTGAACTGATATTCATAGACGAGCGCATTGTCGTCTGCGTAGACCTTGATCGTCATGCTGTCATCGGTCTGATTTTCAATTTCGGCATCGATGGACGCTTTTACGTCCGGATCGGCGAGATAATCGGCGAGGGAGGCAAACATGGCTTCCCCGGTGGAGGCCGAAGATTCGGGTTCGGAGGATGCAGTGCTGTCTTCGGAGGAAGAGGAGGACTCGGCGGAGGTGCTGCTTGTGTTCCCCCCTACGATGGTTTTGGCGGAGGTGCAGCCTGCAAGCGCAGAGAGCGTGAGCAGACCGGCGAGTGCCAATGCGCAGAGTTTTCTGAGTTTCATTTGGTTTTACCCCTTTGTACTCTATAAAAATAGAGAAAATTTTGGTGGATTTTGTTGCCGCCATGCACTCAATATAGCACATGAGTTTACAAAAATCAAGAAGCGAACGGCGAATTAAAAATTTGGAGAGGAAAGGGAAAAAGCGGGACAAGGATTCCGGACGGCAAGGCGGTAAAATTCATATTTCTTGGAACAGGCATGACCGAAATCATGCCTGTTCCGCTTTTATCGGCTCATCTTTTTTGACCATCGAACGTTTTGTAAGCTTATTATGCCGTTCGGGCATAAAGGCTGTATTAAGCAAGAGGACTTTGGGGCGATTGAAACAGCAAAAGACTGGCTTTTACAACGCGGTTGACAAAATGGATCATTTCCTCTTTGCTGTACTTGTCATAGCCCTCCACAACGACATGCATCAAACCGTTTGACAGATGGGTATACATCATCTCAAGATCTGTTTCGCTGGCATTGGGCAGCT